>ENA-OPXC01001149-OPXC01001149.1-human-gut-metagenome-genome-assembly--contig:-NODE-1149-length-19686-cov-3.185727_pt1 | contig 19686 bp, 19 predicted proteins | sample MGYA00241512_ERZ502016 | MGnify/ENA primary metagenome ERZ502016 (study PRJEB25962, sample SAMEA2043043) | human gut metagenome | biome: human gut; feature: human-associated habitat; material: faeces...
AAGAGCAGCCTGTGCTGCTCTTTTCTGTGGTTATCGAACCACTGCCTTATCTACATCTATCACCGTATAGAAGTCCGGATGGTTCATCTGAATCCGTTTCGTGACAGAGTCAACCACCTCCTGATCGGAGACGGGATAATCATAGGGGACTACGATGTCAAAAATGATATTCGTGTGGGTCGGTCCCTGGACAATGCGGAAATCATGCATGCTGAGTTTTGGATCGATCTGATCCAGATAAGTGTTTACCTCCGCTTTCAGGGACAGTGTCTTGGGATCATTGGTGCTGACGGGATCCATGTGGATCACCGCATTACAGTCTAATTTGCTGCGCAGTTCATGCTCAATGGTATCGATCGTATCGTGCAGAGTCAGAATATTACCATCAGCGGGAACCTCAGCATGCAGAGAGATCAGCGTTCTGCCGGGTCCGTAGTTATGTACGATGAGATCGTGGATCCCGGTGACAGCATCATAGGAGAGCACGATATCATTGATCTGCTTCACAAACTCCGGCTCAGGGGGCTGCCCCAACAGAGGACTGATGGTATCCTTCGCGGCAACGAAGCCGGAGTAGAGGATGAACATACCCACCAGCACACCACAGTAACCGTCGATAATGATACCGGAGGCGGCGGAGACGATAGTGCCGATGAGAACCACCGTAGTTGCCACCACATCGCTTAAACTGTCAATGGCAGTAGCCTTCATGGCTACGGAGCTGATCCGGGTACCGATGCGGCGGTTATATAGTGCCATATAGCATTTTACCACAATTGAAAATACCAGTATGCCAATAATGACAGGGGAGTAATCAGGAGCTTCCGGATGGAAGATCTTGCTTACAGAGCTTTTCACCAGTTCGAAGCCCATGAGCACGATCAGGATAGAGACTAACAATCCGGAGATATATTCGATCCGCCCGTGTCCGAAAGGATGGTCAGAGTCCGGCTTCTGTCCCGCCATCCGGAAGCCTACCAGCGTAATGATGGAGGATGCCGCATCCGACAGGTTGTTGAATGCATCTGCCGTGATGGCGATGGAATGACTGAATAAGCCTGCCAGAGCCTTGGTAGTGAACAGGATCAGATTGAAACAGATCCCGACGATACCGCAGAGTATTCCATATGCCTGACGAACGCCGGGATCCGTAACGTTTTCATGATCCCTGATAAATAATTTTGCCAATAATGTAACCATAAGATAACCCCTTTTCCCAAATGAGAGTTTAAAGGATATTGTAGCGCATATGTAGGAAAAATACAAGTGAATCCGGATGATTTGCAGAAAAAGGATTCGCAGAAAAAACGCCTAAAGATGCAGAGCAAGAAATCAGCGGTTGCTATTGCGCATCCGGCATTTTCAGTGTATAATCTCCGTGGACGTAATGTAAGCTTTTATAACGGTTCCGATGTGCAAACTACGGAACCGTACAGGTAATAATGATAAAATAAAATGGAGGAACGATCGATGAGAAAGAAACCGGTTGTATTAATGATCCTGGATGGTTATGGATTGAATGATAAGGTAGAGGGCAACGCTGTAGCACAGGCCAATACCCCTGTGATGGATTCCCTGATGAAGGAGTATCCTTTTGTATATGGTAATGCCAGTGGTATGGCAGTAGGCCTTCCCGAGGGTCAGATGGGTAACTCTGAAGTAGGTCATATGAACATGGGTGCCGGCCGTATCGTATATCAGGAGCTGACCCGTATCACTAAGGAGATCCAGGACGGAGACTTTTTTAAGAATGAAGCTCTGTTAAAGGCTATTGATAACTGTAAGAAGAACAACAGTGCCTTGCATCTGATGGGTCTGTTATCCGACGGTGGCGTACACAGCCACATTACCCATCTGTATGGCCTGCTGGAGCTGGCGAAACAGCAGGGCCTGGAGAAGGTATATGTTCACTGCTTCTTAGATGGACGTGATACCCCTCCTGCCAGCGGTAAGAGCTATGCAGAGCAGTTAAATGAAGAAATGAAGAAAATCGGTGTAGGTAAGATCGCTTCCGTAATGGGACGTTACTATGCTATGGATCGTGATAACAACTATGACCGTGTACAGCTGGCTTACGATGCCATGACCGAAGGCAAAGGTCTGACCGCTGCCTGCGGTATCTGCGGTATCCAGGAGTCTTACGACAGAGAAGAGACCGATGAGTTTGTAAAACCTACTGTTGTTGTAGAAGATGGCAAGGCAGTCGGACTGGTGCAGGACAAGGATTCCGTAATTTTCTTCAACTTCCGTCCCGACCGTGCAAGAGAGATCACCAGAGCCTTCTGTGATGATGACTTCAAGGGATTTGACCGCGTGAGAAAGGATATTACTTTTGTATGCTTCTCTGATTACGATCCTACCATTCCTAATAAAGAAGTGGCATTCCACAAGATCGCCATTACCAATACCTTCGGTGAGTGGCTGGCAGCCCATGACATGAAGCAGGCACGTATCGCCGAGACTGAGAAGTATGCACATGTAACCTTCTTCTTCAACGGCGGCGTAGAGCAGCCCAACGAGGGAGAGGATCGTATCCTGGTAAATTCTCCCAAGGATGTGGCAACCTATGATCTGAAGCCGGAGATGAGTGCTCCTCAGGTTTGCGAGAAACTGCTTGATGCGATCCGCTCTGAAAAATACGATGTGATCGTGATCAACTTCGCGAACCCCGATATGGTAGGCCATACCGGTGTGATCTCCGCAGCCATCAAGGCTATTGAGACCGTAGATGAGTGCGTAGGCAAGGCAGTACAGGCAGTGAAGGATGTAGACGGCGTTCTGTTCATCTGTGCAGACCACGGTAACGCAGAGCAGATGATCGATTACACCACCGGTCAGCCTCATACCGCACATACCACCAATCCGGTTCCTTTCATCCTGGTAAACTATGATACTGCCTATACTCTGAAAGAGGGTGGATGCCTGGCAGATATTGTACCGACACTTATCAATGTGATGGGTATGGAGCAGCCCGCAGAGATGACAGGAAAGTCTCTGTTAATTAAGAAATAGCATGGAACAAAAGAAGAGAAATCTGGTAACTTTAGGAAGTACGGGAATTACTGTGGAGAAGAACTCCTTCGGAGCGCTGCCCATCCAGAGGATCTCCAAGGAAGCAGCCATTGGACTGCTTCGCAAAGCCTATGCGGCAGGAGTGACCTTTTATGACACTGCCAGATACTATACCGACAGTGAAGAGAAAGTGGGCGCTGCTTTTTGGGGTATGCGGGATAAAATATATATCGCTACCAAGACCGGAGCCACCACAGCAGAAGGCTTCTGGAAGGAGCTGCATACTTCCCTGGAAAAATTAAAAACAGACTATATCGACATTTATCAGTTTCACAACCCGGCATTCTGCCCGAAGCCGGGAGACGGCACAGGATTGTATGAAGCTATGCTGGAAGCGAAGGACAAAGGCATGATCCGCCATATCGGCATCACGAACCATCGTCTGAATGTAGCGCATGAAGCCATTGACAGCGGACTGTATGAGACTCTGCAGTTCCCTTTCTGTTATCTGGCGACGGACAAGGATCTGGAGCTGGTACAGGATTGTAAAAAAGCAGGCATGGGATTTATCGCCATGAAAGCACTGTCCGGCGGACTGATCAATAATTCAGCAGCGGCATATGCATATCTGGCACAGTTTGATAATGTACTTCCGATCTGGGGAGTGCAACGGGAGAGCGAGCTGGATGAATTTCTGTCCTATATAGATAATCCTCCTGTATTAACACCCGCATTGCAGGCGGTGATCGATCATGACAGAGAAGAACTGCAGGGAGAATTCTGCAGAGGCTGCGGCTACTGCATGCCCTGCCCCGCAGGGATCGAGATCAACAACTGTGCCCGCATGAGCCTGATGATCCGCAGAGCACCTTCCGCAGCACAGCTGACAGACGAGATGCAGGCAAAAATGCGTAAGATTGAAGAGTGCCTGCATTGTGGCAGATGTAAATCCAAGTGTCCCTATGGACTGGATACTCCGGCACTGCTTGAGAAAAATTATAAGGATTACTGTGAGATCCTTGCCGGAAAAGCGTATTAATGCATAGCAGATCTGAATAATAACCTCCTTATAGGATATACTTAACTGGGAAAAAGTAAGTTAAGGATACCTGTAAGGAGGTTTTTTATGGAAAAATATCTGGAGATCATCGAAGTACACGGAAGGGAGATCCTGGATTCGAGAGGGAATCCAACGGTGGCAGCGGTTGTTACCGTGAAGGACAAAGAGACCGGCAGATGCACAAAGGGTATGGCGGCAGTGCCTTCCGGAGCCAGCACCGGACAGTTCGAGGCTGTGGAACTCAGAGACGGTGAGACCAGATATTTCGGCCTGGGCGTGCAGCATGCCGTAAAAAATATAGACGAGAAAATTGCCGGTGTTTTACTGGGAGAAAATGCTCTGGAACAGATCCGTATCGACAGAATCCTTAAGGAAACGGACGGCACGGACAACAAGAGCAGCTTAGGTGCCAATGCCATGCTGGCAGTGTCCATGGCGGTGGCAAGAGCAGCGGCGGAGGCACTGGGACTTCCGTTGTACCGTTACTTTGGAGGAATCTCTCCGAGACTTCTGCCGGTACCCATGATGAACATCTTAAACGGCGGAAAGCATGCGGCGAACACCGTGGATTTCCAGGAGTTTATGATCATGCCCGTACAGGCGGAAACCTTTGCGGAAGGGTTACGGATCTGTGCGGAAATTTATCATAATCTGAAAAAACTGCTAGAGGAGAAAGGCTTGTCCACCGGAGTCGGGGATGAGGGCGGTTTCGCACCGGACCTGCCGGATGCGGAGAGCGTGCTGGATCTCCTTGTGGAAGCAATCGAGGCTTCCGGATATGTGCCGGGACAGGATATCCGGATCGCCATGGATGCCGCCAGCAGCGAACTTTATAATGAAAAAACGGGAATGTACCATTTCCCCGGAGAGAGTAAGCTGAAGGGAGAGGAAGTCCTGCGGGATACCGGAGAAATGATCTCGTATTATGAACGGCTCGTAGAGAACTATCCCATTATCTCTATTGAGGACGGACTGGATGAAAATGACTGGGACGGATGGCAGGAGCTTACAAAACGGCTGGGAGAGAAGATCCAGTTAGTGGGAGATGATCTGTTTGTCACAAATACAAAACGGCTGGATGCCGGGATCAAACTTCATTGTGGTAATGCCATTCTGGTAAAGGTCAATCAGATCGGAACGCTGTCTGAAGCCTTCGAAGCGGTGGAGATGGCACACAAGAATGGTTACAAGGCGGTGATCTCCCACAGATCCGGCGAGACGGAGGATACCACCATAGCAGACATAGCGGTGGCACTGAATGCCGGACAGATCAAGACCGGAGCACCCTGCCGCAGCGATCGTGTGGCGAAGTACAACCGGCTGCTTGCCATTGAAGAGGAGTTAAAGGATGCCGCGGCATATATGGAGCCGTTCCACAAGATCTGAGTGGTTGCGCAACAAAATGTAAACTACAAAAAATAAAAAATGTATAAACAGGAGGATTTTCATCACCGGAAATCCTCCTGCTTTTATAGCAAAACGATAGAAAAATACATGAGTGAAAGAAAAATGCATAAAAATAAAATGTTTAAATATACATAATAGAAGCGCAAAATATACACTATATGCAAATTTGAAAAACAGAAACTATTTTTATTGAAAAAGTTTTTCATAAATATACAGACATATGTGCGTGCTGTGCGTACACCGAGAAGAGACAGTTAAAGAGGCAGAGTCACGGAAACTGGCAGATGCTTCATGCGTAATTCAGTTGACATAGCCTCAAAAGTGTTGTAATATAACAAAAGTCGTTTTCGGAAATTAAAGTACATTTTTTGCGCGTGTATACTTGCATACAAATGCGAAGAATGCATTTTATTAATGTCCGTAGGCAAAAGAAAAGCAAGGAGTTGAAGAGATGCTTAAATATATTGCAAAACGTATCGGTCTGGCGCTGATCACGATTTTTACAGTAGCAACACTCACCTTTTTCCTGATGAACATGGTTCCCGGTGGACCGTTCCTCTCGGAGAAGGCAGTAAGCCCCGCTGCACAAGCAGCCCTGGAGGCAAAATATGGACTGGACAAGCCTTTGTCCCAGCAGTATCTGACGTATATGAAAGATGCTTTGCACGGTGATTTCGGAGAGAGTCTGAAGCAGAGAGGAAGAACCGTTACTTCTATTATAGTATCCAAGTTCCCTGTATCTGCAAGAGTAGGTGGGCTTTCCGTTATCGTAGCGCTGTTGGTAGGTATCCCTCTGGGATGTCTGGCAGCTACCCATCGTGGCAAGACGCTGGACAGCGTGATCTCCGTGATCTCCACCTGTGGTATTGCGGTACCAAGCTTCGTTATATGTACTCTGCTTCTGTATTTCCTGGGAAGTAAGGTAAAGATATTGCCCACCTACGGAATCGGCACCTGGAAGCATTATGTGATGCCCGTGATCGCACTGGCATTGTACCCAACTGCTTATATTATGAGACTGATGCGTTCTTCCATGCTGGATGTTCTGGGACAGGATTATATGAGAACCGCTACGGCGAAGGGAGTAAAGCCTTTCTTCCGTCTGTTCAAGCATGCACTGAGAAATGCACTGCTCCCTGTTATCACCTATGTAGGTCCTATGATGGCTTATACTATGACAGGAAGCTTCGTAGTAGAGAAGATTTTCACGATTCCCGGTCTGGGCAATGAATTTGTCAGCTCGATCATTAACCGTGACTACACCATGATCATGGGTACCACCATTTTCCTCGCAACACTGATGGTTGTCATGAATGTGCTGGTGGATATCGTATATAAGATCGTCGACCCCAGGATCAAGTTGAAGTAAGATTAACAGGAAGGAAGATACCGATGAAAGAACCGAATGCTATGAGCTTTCATGTAAAATATAAACCGGAAGATTTTATGCCGGCGAACGAAGAAGAGAAGCAGAGCCAGGTCATCATGCGTGAGAGCGTGGGCTTCTGGCAGGATGGCTTCCGCAGACTTCGTAAGAATAAGGTTGCCATGGTCAGCCTCTTCGTTATTATTGTAGTTATGATCTTTTCCTTTATTGTGCCTGCATTTTATCCCTATGATTACAAGACACAGATCAAAGGAAGCGAGAATCTGCACCCCATGCAGTATTCCGAGAAAGAGATAGAGCGTATGGATGCGGGAGAGAAGGTATTCCCCCATGTGCTTGGTACCGATAAAATGGGCCGTGATTATGCCATCCGTGTTATGATGGGAAGCCGTATCTCCCTGCTGGTTGGTCTGATCGCTACTGCCATTATTTTTGTGATCGGTTCCCTGATCGGTTCCATCTCTGCATTCTTCGGTGGATGGGTGGATCTGATCATCATGCGTATTGTGGATATTATCTATACGATACCGGATTTTCTGCTGATCGTGCTGCTGTCCTTCGCGTTAAAGGATCCTCTGGCAAAGCTGGCACAGCTTCCCGGATTCGGATGGATGCAGATCGTAGGATCTAACCTGATCAGTATCTTCATCGTATTCGCATTGCTGTACTGGGTAGGAATGGCACGTATGGTACGAAGCCAGATCCTGACCCTGAAGGAAAATGATTATGTCATGGCAGCCAAGGCTTTGGGAGCCAAGGATGGCCGTATCATTAAAAAGCATCTGCTGACCAACTGTATCGGTACTCTGATCGTTACCACCACACTGCAGATCCCTTCCTCTATTTTTACCGAGAGTTATTTAAGCTTCTTAGGTATGGGTGTGGCAGTTCCCCTGCCTTCCCTTGGAAGCCTTGCAAGTGATGCTATTAACGGAATGATCACATTCCCGTACCTGCTGTTTGCACCCTGTCTGCTGATCAGCCTGATCATCTTAAGCTTTAACCTGTTTGGTGACGGACTTCGTGACGCATTTGACCCGAAGCTTAAGAATTAATGGAAGGAGTAGTGAAGATGGATAACAATTATCTGGTAGATATACAGCATGAACGTCTCTCTTTCTTTACTCCTGCCGGAGAAGTAAAGGCACTGAACGATGTCTCCATTCACCTGAAGGAAGGGGAAGTACTGGGCATCGTAGGAGAGAGTGGTTCCGGTAAATCCGTAACCGCATACAGTCTGATGGGACTGACCGCTTATCCCGGTAAGCTGATCGGCGGAGAGCTTCACTTCAATGGACACGAAGTGGAGAAAATGACCGAAAAAGATTTTTCCAAAATGCGTGGTAAAGAGGTCTCCATTATTTTCCAGGATCCTCTGACCAGCTTAAATCCCGTATATACCATTGGCAATCAGATCATGGAAGTGATCCGTCTGCATACCGATGCGGACAAGAAAAAGGCATATGCTAGAGCAGTGGAGCTTTTGTCTCTGGTAGGTATCAATGAACCGGAGAAGCGTATGAAGCAGTATCCCCATGAACTGTCCGGTGGTATGAGACAGCGTGTCATGATCGCTATTGCGCTGGCATGTGAACCGAAGCTTCTGATCGCCGATGAGCCTACTACCGCACTGGACGTTACCATTCAGGCGCAGATCCTGGAGCTGATGATGGAGCTGAAGGACAAGCTGGGCATGGCGATCATCATGATCACCCATGACCTGGGTATCGTGGCGAGCATGTGTGACCGTATTGCAGTCATGTATGCCGGTCGTATCGTGGAGACCGGTACCTGTGACGAGATCTTCTACCATCCGAAGCATGAATATACCAAGGGCTTGTTGGAGAGTATCCCCCGTCTGGACAGCACGAAGCATGAGAAGCTGATCCCCATCGAGGGTAACCCGGTGGATCTTCTGAATCCTCCCGAAGGATGTGAATTTGCCCCCCGCTGTAAGAACTGCATGAAGATCTGCCTGAGAGAGAATCCTCCCAGAACGGATTTCAGCGAGACGCATTATGCACACTGCTTTATGAACCAGAAAGCTGAGATGGAGGGAGGAAATACCAATGAGTGATAAGTTACTTCAGGTTGAACATTTGAAGCAATACTTCCCCGCAGGCGGCATGGGTAAAAACCGTAAGTTCGTGAAGGCCGTGGATGATGTCAGCTTTTTTGTGAATAAAGGTGAGACTCTCGGACTGGTAGGAGAGAGCGGCTGTGGTAAGACCACCACCGGACGTTCTATCTTACGATTATACGAGCCCACCGGCGGTAAGATCACATTTGACGGCAATGTGATCCTGGACGTTGAAAATAAAGTAAAGGTAGATATGCTGCCGTATCGTCAGAAGATGCAGATGGTATTCCAGGATCCTTATGCAAGTCTGGATCCCAGAATGACCGTAGGAGATATCGTAGGGGAAGCCATAGATATTCATAAGCTGGCTGCCAATAAGAAGGAACGTCATGATACGATCATTTCCATGCTGGAGAAGGTTGGACTGAACTCTGAGCATGCGAACAGATATCCTCATGAATTCTCCGGTGGACAGCGTCAGCGTGTCGGCATTGCGAGAGCACTGGCAGTGAACCCGCAGTTCATCGTCTGCGATGAGCCGATCTCCGCACTGGATGTATCGATCCAGGCACAGGTGGTGAATATGTTCGAGGAGCTGCAGGAGCAGATGGGGCTGACCTATCTGTTTATCGCACATGATCTCTCTGTTGTAAAACATATCTCCGACCGTATCGGCGTTATGTACCTGGGCAAAATGGTAGAGCTGGCAGACAGCTACGAGCTGGTAGCACGAAGCCTGCATCCTTATACCAAGAGCCTGATCTCTGCAATCCCCATTGCAGATCCCATCAAGGCAAGAGCAAGTAAACGTATTGTTCTGCAGGGAGATGTACCCAGCCCCTTAAATCCTCCTACCGGATGCCGTTTCCGCACCAGATGTCCTTATGCGGATGAGTGTTGTGCACAGAAGGAACCCGAATGGAGAGAAGTGGAAAAGGGCCATTACGTGGCTTGCCACCATGTGGAAAAGATCAATGCCTGAAATTAGGTATTGACAGCTGAGCAATTTAGCTGTTTAATATAAAACTATACAAAGCATAGTGCTTTTGTATGAAAAGAAAGAGGAGGATAACTTTATGAAAAAGAAGTTAGCTATGCTGCTCACCGCAGCAATGCTGGTAGGTTCTCTGGCAGCATGCGGCAGCAGCGACAATGGTTCTTCTGCAACCGGCAGTGCCAGTGCAACTGACAGCACCAAGACCGATGCAGCAGCAACTGAAGTTAGTACCGAAGGCAAACAGCTTACCGTTCAGATCGGTTCCGATCCCGAGACCATTGATCCCGCACTGAACAGTGCAGTAGATGGCGGTAATATGCTGCTTCACTCTTTTGAGTGTCTTCTGACGATTGACCAGGATGGTAAGATCGCTCCCGGACAGGCTGAGACCTGGGAAGTATCTGAAGATGGTCTTACCTGGACCTTCCATCTTCGTGATGGATTAAAGTGGTCTGACGGCAGTGATCTGACCGCAGACGATTTCGTATACAGCTGGAAGCGTGTATGCGATCCCGTAGTAGCAGCTCCTTATGCTGAGACTGTTCTGGGTATGGTTAAGGGCTTTGACGAGGCACAGGCAGGTGATCTGGATGCTCTGGCAGTATCCGCTCCCGATGCTAAGACCTTCGTTGTAGAGCTTTCCAATCCCTGCCCTTACTTCGAGTCTCTGGCAGCATTCGCTACCCTGAGCCCTGTTCAGCAGGCAACCGTAGAGGCTAACGGTGATGCATGGGCTACCGCAGCTGAGACCTATATCTCCAACGGACCTTTCTACATTACCGAGTGGGTACCCGGTTCTCACATTACTATGTCCAAGAACCCTAACTACTGGAATGCAGATGCGATCAAGCTTGGCAGCATCAAATTCGTACTGATGGAGGATTCCAATGCAGCTTATACTGCATACCAGTCCGGTGATGTACTGTTCATCAAGGATGTTCCTACCCAGGAGATCCCCAGCTTACAGGGTAACCCCGAGTTCCATGTAGAGCCTAACCTGGGAACTTACTATCTGTCCATGAACCTGGAAGATCCTGCATTCGCAGATGTAAATGTTCGTAAGGCTCTGAGCCTGGCAATTGATCGTGATTATGTAGCAAATACCCTGATGCAGGGAACTTACTCTCCCGCATACAACCTCGTAGGTGAGGGCTGGGTAGATACCGACGGCAGCTCCTTCAATGCAAATGCTAACGGTGGTCAGAGCTATATCTCCGATGATTTCGATGCTAACCTTGAGGAAGCTAAGCAGCTCTTAGCTGATGCAGGTTACCCCAATGGTGAAGGACTTCCTACCATCACCTATACTACCAATGATGCAGGTTACCACAAGACTGTTGCTGAGTACTTACAGCAGGCATGGGGCGAGCTTGGTATTAATGTAGAAGTAAATATCGTTGAGTGGTCCAGCTTCACTCCGATGAGACGTAACGGTGAGTACATGGTAGCACGTAACGGATGGGTAGGAGATTACAGCGATCCTTCCAATATGTTAGACATGTTCTGCACCGGCAACGGTAACAACGATGGTAAGTTCTCCAACGCTGACTTCGATGCAGCTATGGAGAAGGCAGCTTCCACCATGGATACCGCTGAGCGTTCCGCAGCTCTTCATCAGGCTGAGGATGTTCTGATGGAGCAGGTAGGCTGCATTCCTGTTGCTTACTACAATGACTTCTGGCTGCAGAGCGAGAAGATCACCGGTATCTGGCATTCCGCTTATGGTTACTGGTACTTCATGTATGGTGACATCGCAGAGTAAGCTGCGAATCTGATCATTCAGAATAGAAATAAAGGATCCCCGTGAGATCGTAAAAATTTCCGGGGGTCCTTTTTTGTGCCGCCTTTTCGGTACTGTCTTGTAAAATGTTGTTGCAATTGTGTACAATATATGGTAATATAAAATCTGCTTGACATTAGGAGGTGTGAAATGGAAGCATTAAGAGTAGTAATCAACATAATTTTTATATTGGTATGTGTAGCACTGACAGTGTTAGTATTGATGCAGGAAGGTAAATCCGCAGGACTGGGTTCCATCAGCGGCGCTGCTGAGACCTACTGGGGCAGAAATAAAGGACGTTCCATGGAAGGTATGCTGGTGAAGATCACGAAGATCCTTGCAGTATTCTTCATGTTACTTGCAGCCGTACTGAATCTGAACGTATTTTAATCATTACGAAGGATGACACTCTTGTGTGCATGGCATACAAGAGTGTTTTGTTTTATAGATATTTATTGAGAGAGGTTACATGAGTAATAACGAAATCAGAGAGAAGAGAAAAAAAGTAATCTGTGATCTGGTGAAGGATGATTTTTATGTTCCGATGAAGGAAAAGGAACTGGCAATGTTTCTTCAGGTCGCAAAAGAAGACCGGGAAGAGTTTCGTGAGATCTTGCGGGAACTTTTAGCGGAAGGAAAGCTTACCCTGACCGTAAAAGGGAAATATATGAAGTCCAACGGTAAGGTTCTGACAGGAACTTTTATCAGCAATGCCAAAGGCTTTGGATTTGTGGAAGTGGAAGGAAGGGACGAGGATCTGTTCATTCCGGAGGACAAGCAGGGCGGAGCATTCCATAAGGATACCGTGGAAGTGGCACTTCTGCCTGCGAAGACCGGCAAACGGCAGGAAGCGCAGGTCCTTCGTATCATTGCCAGGGGAATGACTCAGGTGGTGGGAACCTATGAGCAGTCCAAGAGTAATTTCGGCTTTGTCATTCCGGATAACACGAAGATAGCACAGGATATTTTCGTGCCGAAGGAGTGGTCAAAGGGGGCCATGACCGGACATAAGGTCGTGGTGGAGATCACCGGATACGGCACGAATACGAAGAGCCCTGAGGGTAAAGTCGTGGAGATCCTGGGACATATCAACGATCCCGGTGTAGACATCATGTCTATCGTACGTGGCTTTGATCTGCCGGTGGAATTCGGCGAGAAGATCATGAACCAGGTGGAGAGGGTATCCCAGAAGGTATCCGAGGCGGACTGTGCCGGCCGCAGGGATCTGCGGGATGTGACCATGGTCACCATCGACGGAGAGGATGCCAAGGATCTGGATGACGCTGTCAGTGTATCCTTTGACGGGACATATTACCACTTAGGAGTACACATTGCAGACGTGACGAACTACGTGCAGGAGAATTCCGCACTGGACAGAGAAGCATTAAAACGCGGCACCAGCGTCTATCTGGTAGACCGCGTGATCCCCATGCTGCCCCATGCACTGAGTAACGGTATCTGTTCCCTGAACGAAGGCGTGGACCGTCTGGCATTAAGCTGCCTGATGAAGGTGGATGAAGAGGGCGAGATCGTGGACTATGAGATCTGTGAATCTGTGATCCGGGTCAAGAAACGGATGTCTTATACTGTGGTGAAAAAGCTGCTGGAGGAGCCGGAGTGTGTAGAGCATAACGCCGGTACGCCGGACGGAACCCCTGCGGAAGGTGCAGAAACCGTAACAGACTATTCCCGGTACAGGGAATTGCTCCCTATGTTCCAACAAATGGCTGAACTCGCGGACAAACTGCGGAAGAAGAGACAGAAGAGGGGATCTATTGATTTCGATTTCCCGGAGTGCAAGATCCTGTTGGATAAGGAAGGACATCCGCTGGATATAAAACCTTACGAGCGGAACGTGGCTACTATGCTGATCGAGGATTTCATGCTTGCAGCGAATGAGACAGTGGCGCAGCATTTTTACTGGCAGGAGCTGCCCTTCGTCTACCGCGTCCATGATGTGCCGGATCCGGAGCGGATCCAGAAGCTGTCCACGTTCATCAGCAATTACGGGTATTACATGAAGGCGCTGGGGCGCAGGAACAGCAAGGTCTCCGCGGAGGAGATCCATCCCAAGGAGATTCAGAAGCTGTTACAGAAGATTGAGGGAACTCCCGAAGAGCCTATGATCGCCAGACTGACCCTGAGGAGCATGAAGCAGGCGAAATACAGCACGGAATGTACCGGACATTTTGGACTGGCATGCCGGTATTATTGTCATTTTACCTCACCGATCCGCAGATATCCCGATCTGCAGATCCACCGCATTATCAAGGAGCAGCTGCGGGGACGCCTGAAGGCAGAGCGAGTGGAGCACTACAGGGATATTCTGCCGGAGGTGGCTAAGCATTCTTCCGAGATGGAGCGCCGTGCCGATGAGGCAGAGCGGGAGACGGATAAGCTGAAGAAGGTAGAATATATGGAGCAGCACATCGGAGAGGAATACGAGGGTGTGATCTCCGGTGTCACCGGCTGGGGACTGTATGTGGAACTGCCCAATACCGTGGAAGGGCTGATCCATATTTCCACGATCCCGGGCGACTATTATCACTACAATGAGGCAGCCTGTGAGATGGTGGGAGAAGCCACCGGACGTTGCTTCAAACTGGGAATGCCGGTGCGGATCGAAGTGGAAGACTGCGACCGTTTTATGCGCACCATCAATTTCCGGTTGGTGGATCAATAAATCTGCGGATTAAATGAACTGTTAGTTCATTGACAATTACAGAAAATATAGTAAACTGTAACTATTCAGAGCCGTAAAAAAGCTCTGCAGGGGCGTTTTGTGAATGGGTTTCTGAATAGTTACAAGGTTTTAAGAGGTAGCCATGGCAAAAGGAAAAGAGTCCCAGAAGCTGATCGCAAACAATAAAAAGGCATATCACGATTTTTTCATCGATGAGACCTATGAGTGCGGCATTGCCCTGCACGGTACGGAAGTAAAGTCCATGCGGATGGGAAAATGCAGCATCAAGGAGGCTTTCGTCCGCATTGAAGACGGAGAAGTATTCGTCTACGGAATGCATGTAAGTCCTTATGAGAAGGGGAATATTTTTAACAAAGACCCCCTTCGTGTGAAAAAGCTGTTGCTGCACAAGTACGAGATCAACAAGCTGTTGGGCAAGATCAAGGAAAAAGGGTATACATTAGTCCCTTTGCAGGTATACTTTAAAGACGGTAAGGTCAAGGTAGAGATCGGACTGGCACGTGGTAAAAAGCTCTATGACAAGAGAGAAGCCATTGCCAAAAAGGATCAGCGCAGAGAGGCAGAGAAGGAATTCAAGGTCCGCAATCTGTAATCTGCAGGCTCTGATCCTGCAATGCTTTACTGCAAGTGCTTGACAGTGTGTGTGCCATCAAGTATACTTGGTCTGACAATTGAATAAGGGGTAGTAAAGGTTTCGACAGGGGTTTTGCAGCTGGAGAAGCGAGTCGCATGGTAATGCGTTAAATGGCCAAATTAAAATTAAACGCTAACGATAATTTAGCATACGCTGCCTAATGGCAGCAGTCGGCCCTAGGGCACTCACACCTTAGGATCCCGGCTTCAAACATGTGAGAAACGACATATGCAAAGCTTTGCGCATATGGGCGTAACATGAAGCTACTGAAATGCTCAGGGTGTTTATTCCCGGGGCGCGGAGGGAATGTCAAAGAATAAACTACACTCGTAGAAGGACAGGGAATAGGCTTTTGGACACGGGTTCGACTCCCGTCTACTCCATAGAAAAGTGCCGTTTTTGCGGCACTTTTTATTTTTCGTGTGTGCACTATTGAGGACTGATTCGCTGCAAAAGAGCATCCTGCAATACTTGTGAAAAGTTAATATTCATTGCAACAGCAGCTTCATTCAGCCATTCGGGAATGGTCAATGTTTTTTTAACAGCTTTGTTATTAAAACGTTTGCGATATTCCAGGGTATCGCATGCAACCATACTTAAAAAGGAATCCGCAGTAACTTTGATGTCTGACATTTTGGAGGGCTGTGGAATGGGGCGTTGGTCCTTTTCATATCCATAGAGAATAAGCGCGAGGGCATCTTCAGCCATAAACAGAGCATCAGCCAGTGTGTCGCCGCAGGTATAACAACCTTCCAGATCGGGAAAATATACAGAATAACCTCCATCTGGTTCAGAAGTAAAAATAGCGGGATAAACATATTTAGACATAAGAATCTCCTTTCTAAGAATCCATTCCGGCATCGCGCAAAATAGCAATGGCAGTTCCGTTTTTTATTTCCTTTTTGTGTCGAGGAACAGCAAACTGTTTTCCCGTCACAGAGCTATACCAAATATCATGATTGCTTCCGTGGCGGATAAGAGAACAACCATTTTTCTTTAATAGTTTTAGCAGTTCGTTTGTTTTCATAGATATCCTTTCTTAAATTATAATACGTGTAAACACGTGTGTCAATAAGCAGAAAAAAACACTTCAAATAATAAGCCGAAATGTTTAGATGATTGGCATATTATTCGAAGTGTTTTTCAGATATTTTCAGCATACTGTTTTTTGAAAAAATTGTCAATGCAAAGAAGAGGTCAGATGAAAAATGTGGTATAATTCCTAAAGAGTTTTACAAGGAAGTAATTGACAAGCTATGAAAATGAAACACAACAGACCTCAGAAACGTTTGATAACACAATTGTCATTATGGCTGGCGTTGCTATTGACATTCACCGGCTGTACGGAAAGCACCGTCACGCCGCAGGACAATACCTATGCGATTGAGCAACTGGCGACGATCCCCTCCGAATTGCTGGAGGCATCGGAGAATACAGCATCGGAACCCGAATCCGGACAGACACTGGAAAGCTCTTCGGATACACAAGAATCGCAGCAGGTCGTATCTGCAACAGATGTTCCGGCAGGAGAAGGCACATCAGCATTTTCCCTCCGGGAGATTCCGGCATACTCCGGCACGCCTTATACAGAAGTCAATGGCAACCAGCCTTATTTCACAGAGGAGGAGCTGACCACACAGTCCTTCGAAACCTACAGCGAGCTGGACAGCCTGGGGCGCTGTGGCGTGGCATATGCCAACGTGGGACAGGATCTGATGCCGACAGAACCGAGAGGGGAGATCGGAGCTGTGAAGCCTACCGGCTGGCATCTGGTGAAATACGATAATGTGGACGGAAAATACCTATACAATCGCTGCCACCTGATCGCCTACATGCTGGCGGCGGAAAACGCCAACCCGCAGAACCTGATCACCGGAACCAGATATCTCAACGTGCAGGGAATGCTCCCTTTTGAGACGAAAGTCTGCGATTATGTCAAAAATACAGGGAACCATGTCCTGTACCGTGTCACTCCCATATTTGACGGTGATAACCTGCTGGCAGACGGCGTCCTCATGGAAGCCTATTCCGTGGAAGATGCCGGGGAGGGTATCTGCTTCTGCGTATTTGCCTACAATGTGCAGCCGGGGATCGGTATTGACTATGCCACCGGTGATAACTGGGCGGAGGGCAGCGGAACCTACCAAAGCACAGCAGCGTCTGCCGCGGTAGAGACACCAGCACCACAGGAATCCCAGGGAATTACTTATGTGCTGAATACCAACACCAAGAAATTCCACTATCCCACATGCTCCAGTGTGGACGATATGAAAGAGAAAAATAAACAGACCTACACCGGCAGCAGAGAAGAGGTCATCAATATGGGATATGTCCCCTGTAAACGGTGCAATCCCTGAAATTTGGTGCAGACCTGGTACAAAAATAAATAAAAATTCCTCAAAAGTTGATTTTCGACAGACATGAAAAAGGTAACACAATTGATATTGTGTTACCTTTTTGCTTTCACATAGTATATCGGTACGCTCGCAGAAAACTTAACCCCTTTTTTGAAAAAAAATGAACCCCTCATTTGCCAAAGTAAATGCAGCCCCGGAAAGTATATGTTATAGTTCACAGATATATAAAAAACGCTGGTTTTATGCGGCCTACACTAATTTCTAGGAGGAATCAGATGAATACAGCACAACCAATTCGTAACCTGGAGGATCTGAAAAATTTTAAAAACTACTATAAGGAAATCCACCCCAATGCCAGAAACCAATTGTTAGTGATCCTGGGCTTGAATACTGCACTGAGGATTTCGGATCTGCTTACTCTGCGGTGGGAAGATGTTTATAACTTTTCTCAAAACAGATGGCAGGAGCATATTGAGATCATTGAGCAGAAGACGGGAAAGACCTCCTGCATCTATATCAATCATAATATTCACGCATGTCTTCAAAATTATCAGGCACAGCTTCAAAAGGAGCAAAAACCTATTCAGCCAGAGAAGTATCTATTCCCCCACAGTAATAAAAATGAACCCATCAGCCGGGTACAGGCTTTTCGCATCATCAAAAAGGCGGCAGCTTATTACAATATCCCCGGCGTGATCTGCTGTCATTCCCTTCGTAAAACCTTCGGATACCATGCCTGGCGGCAGGGCGTACAGCCGGCAATGCTGGTCAGCATTTATAATCATTCTTCTTATGAAGTGACCAAGCGATATCTGGGTATTGAGCAGGATGATCGGGATAAGATATTTCAGGAGATCATACTCTGAACAAAAAGGTAACACAATATCAAGTTTGTTACACTTACGGTCAGTATTTCCAAAACACAGCAAATTATAAGGAAATAATCGATTCAAGGAGGAATGGCTATGCTGAGATTATCGGTGAGAGATGAAGAGTTTCTGATGATCGGAGACGATGTGAAGATTGTATTTTTGGGAAGCAGCGGCGGACAGACACGTATCATGATCGACGCTCCCAAGGATGTGAACATCGTACGAAGCAAGGCCATTGAAAAACGGATCCAGGATCCGGAGCTTCTGGCGACGATCCCGAAGTATTACAAGAATCCGGAAGGCACCGCCAAGAAGAAAAAATCCAACGTCGTGATCGTACAGAACAAATAACTTTAGGTACTGTGGGACAAAAGCTTGCTAACAATGCGGAATCCTAGGGCCGCAGTAACTATTAACCACACACCGCAGATAAACGGATGTATCTGCAAAACTTTTTACACATGGAGGTAAATTATTATGGTAGTACAACACAACTTAACAGCAATCAACTCTAACAGAATGTTAGGATTAACCACTGCTTCTCAGGCAAAGTCCACCGAGAAACTGTCTTCCGGTTACAAGATCAATCGTGCAGCTGATGATGCAGCTGGTTTGTCCATCAGTGAGAAAATGAGAAAGCAGATCAGAGGTCTGACTCAGGCTTCTTCCAACGCAGAGGATGGTATCTCTACCGTACAGACTGCTGAAGGTGCGCTGAATGAAGTTCAGGATATGTTACAGAGAATGAACGAGCTGTCTGTAAAGGCTGCAAACGGAACCCAGTCTGAAGATGACAGAAGCTATATCCAGAATGAGATTGATCAGTTAACCACTGAAATTGATCGTGTAGCTGAGACAACCAAGTTCAACGAGACCTATCTGCTGAAGGGTGATAAAACTGCTGCAACCAAGTATACTTATTCCTATGCAGCGGATGCAACTACCTCAAAGGCAGAAGCAACCTTTACAGCAGGAGCTAATTCACGAGCAACTGTTACAACAAACTTTAATGCCCCTGCATCTGCAGTTGAAAAGAAGTCACAGAATGATTTTATTAATTACCTTAAGAGTACAGGTGTAACAGTGGAAGGCACTGATAATGGAGCTGGTGCTGTAGCTAAGACAAAGTTGTCTGTGACGTCTAGTAGATGGTCTATTGCTGATGATGGAACTGTTACTGATAAGGATAACAATGTTGTCCTTGGAAAATTGGAAGCAACAGCAACTCAAGTAGGATCAGATACAGTTACTGCAAAGACTGTTACGACTGCAAAATTTACTGGCGATAAGGTAAAGTACTATGATAAAGATGGAAATGGAATTCCTGAAAATGCACTGAGGTGGATTGTCAACACTTTTTCAGACAAATTTTTTTAGGTTATTTTTCCGATATTGT
>ENA-OPXC01001151-OPXC01001151.1-human-gut-metagenome-genome-assembly--contig:-NODE-1151-length-19653-cov-2.854679_pt1 | contig 19653 bp, 23 predicted proteins | sample MGYA00241512_ERZ502016 | MGnify/ENA primary metagenome ERZ502016 (study PRJEB25962, sample SAMEA2043043) | human gut metagenome | biome: human gut; feature: human-associated habitat; material: faeces...
GATCCAGGAGGCAGTCAGCTCCTTTTACCCCCAGGCGTTCCCGAAAAAGAATCAGTTTCGTGCCCCGAACAACGGCATGATGACCTATCTGTACGCCCCGGGCATTGCCGCCGCAGTGATTCCCATCGTCTCCCGGCTGCTGCAAAACCTGCTGCCCCAGTTTTCGGATTTCATTTCCTTCGGCATGCTCATGCTGGAGATCCCCATGCTGTGGATGCTGGTGGTCAAAACCGTAGCCTGGCGCACCACCGGCATCACCGTACAGGGCAATCTGCTCTGCGTCCGTTACTGCCGGGGATTCCGGTTCCACACCCTGCTGGCAGACCGGGGCGCCCTTGCCAAGATCCAGATCCGGGTATCCCCTTTCCAGCGCTGGTACCGCAAATGCGACCTGCACCTGTATTTTTACGGCAGCATCCCCCACGGACATCCCCTGCTGGGATTCCGGATACAGGATGTGGAACAGCTGTATGCCCAGCTAGGACTGATCCTGCCGGATGAGCTGCCGGAATGCGGCATACACAGACAAACAGAAAACACCGCTCCGGAAGCATGATCCGAAGCGGTGCTTTTCGTATTATGTAGCGGCGTATTCTGCATCCAGCCAGGCGATCAGCCCGTCGTAGCCCTCCTCCGTCAGAGGAAATTCCGCCCTGCCCTCCATTTCCGAAAGCTCAAAGCACAGGGGCGTGCGCCAGCAGGCAACGTGAATCTGGCCGTCCACATCGATGCGGAACCGCAGCTTCCCCTTGCTGCCGGTATAGGTATTGCCTGCCTGGAAATAATAGATCCCGGGCAAATCAAACTGATTCCGTTTCCGTTCCATACTCCTCCTCCCTTCCGGTATCATCATAGCACACTTTTTCTGACCCGTCAATGCTGCCGTAATACCGCACCCTTCCCGTGCATATATATCAAACGGATGCTGACGCAAAGCGGGCGTGAGCCATCAGACCATAGCACGATGGGAGTGAGGTCATGAAGGGACAGCCGAACGACCGGGCAATTATCCTGGGCGAGTACATCCTGGAACACAAGGCCACTGTGCGGGCCGCTGCAAAGCAATTCGGAATTTCAAAATCAACTGTTCATAAAGATGTCAGCGAGCGTCTTCCGAAAATTCAGCCCCAGCTTTACCCGCTTGTGAAAGAAGTACTGGAGCTTAACAAACAGGAACGACACATACGAGGTGGTCTTGCAACCAAAGAAAAATATCTTCATGAACACAATTTACATACGTCAAAAAATATTTGATTTTTTAATAATAGAGACAGCCATTATATAAGCCATAAATTTATCTGCTTATATATGGTTGTCTTTTTATATAACAGCTCATAATATTTATAATATTATTTCTTGACTTTTTTATTTGCAGTGAACTATAATCTTCTTTGTGGGATTTTTCCGCATATTTATTTTTAATATTATTTTATGAAAACGAGGTGAGATCATGACTGACGACAGTTACGGGCGAAGTAGCATCATTGTCTGCAAAAATCAGAAGAATTCATATAAGAATATAGATTTTAAACCCGGCACTTTTGTCATGGCGGGTCTCATTTTAAGTCTATAGATTTCTTCATTTCTAAATATGAAAAACTTTCATAAATCCGGTTATCTGCATCGGATTTTTTTCTCCTGCTTTTTCTGGCAATGATTTTCATGTCCGGTCGCTACAGACTATTTCTAACTGAATATGAAAGGAGATTGTGATGGAAGAAAAAGACATCGTAAACACAACTGCTGAGGAACTTTCTTCAGCAAAACCTGACTACGAAAAGGAAATCGCTTCTATTATCAGAAGCAACGCATCCCCTGCACAGATTAAAGACAAGCTGCTTGATTATCATGAAAATGATATTGCCGCTGCACTTGACAGCATGAGCATATCAGAAAGACAGAGATTATACAGGCTGCTTAATATTGACGAGCTTTCAGATATATTTGAATATGTTGACGAAGACAATATTCCGACATATTTCAAGGAGCTCGATATCAAGAAGAAAGCTGCTGTTGTATCCGAAATGGACGCTGACAAAGCAGTTTTTGTTCTCCAGCATCTTGATAAAAAAACACGCGATGATTTAATCGAGCTTATAGGTAATGATGCAAGACGTGACATTGCTCTTATCTCTTCATTTGACGATGACCAGATAGGCAGCAAAATGACAACAAATTTCGTTTTAATCCACTCTACACTTACAATTAAACAGGCTATGCGTGAGCTTGTAAATCAGGCCGCCGAAAATGATAATATTTCTACAATCTATGTTGAAGATGAAAATGATGTTTTCTGTGGTGCCATAAGCCTTAATGAGCTTATCATCGCCAGAGCTGATATGCCGCTCTCAGATTTAATTGTAACGTCATATCCTTTCGTCTATGCCAAAGAAGATATTGACGATTGTATCGAATGGATTAAAGATTACTCAGAGGATTCTATTCCTGCACTCGATGAAAATAACAGGCTTTTAGGAGTTATAACCGCACAGGATATTGTTAAAGTCGTTGATGATGAAATGGGTGAAGATTACGCCATGCTTGCCGGTCTTACTTCTGAAGAGGACTTGCATGAGCCGCTAAAACAGAGTATCAAAAAACGTCTGCCATGGCTGATTATACTTCTCGGTCTCGGACTTGTTGTTTCATCTGTTGTAGGAATGTTTGAAACTGTAGTTGCCCAGCTTACTATTGTTATGTGTTTCCAGTCACTTATACTTGATATGGCCGGAAATGTAGGTACGCAGTCACTCGCTGTTACTATCCGTGTTCTCATGGATGAAGATCTGACTGCCAGACAAAAATTCGAACTTGTGTTTAAGGAAGGCCGCGTTGGTCTTATCAACGGACTGATTCTCGGCATATTATCACTTGTATGCATTGGCAGCTATATCCACTTTTTTAAGGGTGCATCAATACTGTTTTCATTCAGCATCTCACTCTGTATCGGTGCTGCACTTATGCTTGCAATGCTTATATCAAGCCTTGTGGGAACACTTATACCTATGTTTTTCAAAAAAATCCATATCGACCCGGCAGTTGCTTCAGGTCCGCTTATCACAACAGTAAACGACCTTGTTGCCGTCGTGACATACTATGGACTCGCATGGATTTTCTTAATAGAAATCATGCATTTTTAAATATACATCTGCACAAAATATGCCATCTGTAACATTGATGTGCAAAACTTACAAAAAGCTTCACTGTCCGTGAGAATTGCTTTATTCACGGATGCGAAGCTTTTTATCTTTTCTTTATGCTGTTTTTCCTGCTCTCTCAAGTCGTTTTTTACAATACATAAATGCTGGGAACAAGAATATGTCCGCTGCAATCCATGCGAGCGGATTTGCAAGACACGCACCGCTATATCCCATAACCGGAACCAGCATAACTGCCGCAAATGTTCTTGCCGCCATCTCAAACACTCCCGCAAGTATTGCAAATGTTGAAAATCCCATACCCTGTATGCAAAATCTTATTACATTGACAAATGTAAGCGGTATATAGAACAATGCCGAATATACAATAAACTGATGTGTCAGTCTTATTATCTCTGTCTCTGATGCTGCCACAAACAGAAGTGCAATGTAACTTGCAAAGAAATATAAAAGAACAAATGCAACAATGCTGTATATAATTCCTATTATTCCCGCAGCCTTAATTCCCTTTCCGAGACGCTCCGTTTTGCCTGCTCCTACGTTCTGACCGCCATATGTTGCCATCGTCGAACCGAGTGCATCAAACGGACAACATGTAAATGTAAATATCTTTGAGCCTGCTGTCATTGCTGCAACATAGACTGAACCAAGCGTATTAACTGCTGCCTGAAGAATTACACTTCCTATTGCAGTGATTGAATACTGCAGTCCCATAGGAATTCCATTTATGCAAAGATTCTTAACATAAACCTTTTTAAACTTCTTCTCCTGCTTCTGGAATTTCAGTATATCATATTTTTTATTCATATAAACATAACATGCCACACCTGATATAAGCTGTGATATGTCTGTCGCCCATGCAGCCCCGGCAACCCCCATTTTAAATACAAGAATAAATACAAAATCAAGTATTATATTTATAACTGCCGAAACGACAAGAAAATATACAGGTGTCTTGCTGTCACCAAGTGAACGGATTACACCGGAAACCATATTATAAAGGAAAACTGTTGGTATTCCCGCAAATATTACAACAATATATGCATATGCATGCTCATAAATATTGGAAGGTGTCCTTAAAAGTGTAAGTATACCGCGGCAGCCCACAACTGATGCGACCGTCAGCACAATCGAAAATATAATGCTGCAAATATATCCATTGTATACATACTTTCTGAGTTCCGAATATTTGCCTGCTCCAAACTGCTGTGCAACAGGAATCGCAAATCCGTTACATACTCCCATGCAGAAACCAATAATCATAAAGTTAATGCACGCCGTAGCTCCAACGCCCGCAAGTGCATCTACGCCTAATGTTTTTCCAACAATCATTGTATCCACCAGATTGTAAAACTGCTGAAAAAGCATTCCCATAAGCATAGGAATTGCAAATCCAAGAATCAGTTTCATCGGCGAACCTTTTGTCATGTCTTTAACCATGTGTATCCTCCTGATTTTCGTGTTCTTTTATACATTTAAGAAATTCTTTTCCGTATCTTTCGTATTTATTTTCACCAACACCGTTTACATTAAGCATTTCTGCTTTTGTATGTGGTCTTTTTATGCACATATCAGTAAGTGCCTTATCTGAAAAGACTATATATGGCGGCACATTTTCATTTCGTGCAATATCAATTCTTAACATACGCAGTCTTTCAAACAGCATAAGGCCGTCTGCATCGAGGCTTTTTGGTGTACGCTTTTCTTTTTTGAATTCTTCTTTTCGTTCCGACCATTTCATAATAAGATGCTCTTCACCTGATATCAGCATATCTGAAGTTTCTGTAAGTTTAAGAATTCTGTACATATCATCCGTTTCCCTAAGATACCCATCAAGCAGCATCTTGTCAATAACGCCTTTTATAAAGCTTTCACTCATCTGACGACACATTCCGAATGTCGAATACCTGTCAACTCCGTAACTTCTTAGTTTTGCCTTATTTTCACCGCGAATCGTCCCTGTTATTACCGATGTTCCAAATCTTTCATGACACTCTTTTATTGTCTTAATAATAACTGAAGCTGTATTTGTTACATCCTTTTCTTCAAATACTGCAGAACAGTTACTGCAGTTGCCACAGTCATCTTTTCCTGAATACTCGCCAAAATAGTTTAGCATGTATTCTCTCAGACACTCTTTTGTACTGCAGTAGTAACGCATTTTTTTCAATCTGCGTATATCATTGTCATGTACAGCTTTTCTTTCCTCTTCAGTAAATTCGTTATTTTCCCCTTTATTTTCGATGAGGAATTCGTTGATAATAACATCCTGCGGCGAAAAAAGCAATATACATTCTGCAGGTTCTCCATCACGGCCGGCTCTTCCCGCTTCCTGATAATAATTTTCTATACACTGAGGCATATTATAATGAAGCACATATCTTACATTTGACTTGTCTATACCCATGCCAAACGCATTTGTTGCCACAATTACCGGTTTTTCATCATATATGAAATCTTCCTGATTGGCTTTTCTCATATCATTATCAAGCCCGGCATGATACCTTGTAACTGCAATTCCATTTTTAGCAAGCATTGCATATACTTTGTCAACATTTTTTCTTGTGGCACAATATATTATTCCACTGTCATCCCTGTGAGAAAGCACATAATTAAGCACTTCTGCATCCTTATTATTCGGCTGACGCACTTCAAAATACAGGTTACTCCTGTCAAATCCGGTCACCTTTATAAAAGGATTATTCAGTCCCAGCACGCATACAATATCATCTTTTACTGCCTGCGTTGCTGTTGCTGTAAATGCACTTACAACAGGTCTTTTAGGCAGCATTTTTATAAGATTCACTATTTTAAGATAGCTTGGCCTGAAATCCTGTCCCCACTGTGAGATGCAGTGTGCCTCATCTATCGTAATCATCGAAATATCGGCATTAAGCACAAATTCGAGAAATCTGTTGGTTTCAAGTCTTTCCGGTGCTACATAGACTATTTTGTATCTGCCACACATCGCATTATAAAGTGCTTTCGTAATCTGGTTTTCAGTGAGGGCACTGTTTATGTATGCTGCATGAACACCTGCCTCGTTCAATGCTTTTACCTGGTCTATCATAAGTGAAATAAGCGGAGATACTACTATTGTTATGCCTGGAAGCAATAACGCCGGAAGCTGGTAACATATTGACTTACCTGCTCCTGTAGGCATTATTCCACAGACATCGCGTCCCAGAAGTATGTTATCCACAATTTCCTCCTGCCCCGTCCTGAAAGAATCATATCCAAAGACTTTTCGCAGTACATCTTTTTTTCTGTTTTTCATATCCGCCATTCCTGCCATTGTTTATCTCCGCTAATTACTGTTTTGTGTCTCCGATAGATTATCGCTTTATCGCAAAGTATGCAAGTATTTTTTCTTAATAAATTTGATATTGATGCACTTTTAATCATTGCTAATTTTCACCATTTATGATACGATATTTTAAATATTTTTTAAAAACAAAAGGAGTTATTTATTATTATGGGGTCAGAGAAAAAAATTCCGTACAAAATTTATCTTAAAGAGGATGAGCTGCCAAAATCATGGTACAACGTACGTGCCGATATGAAAAATAAACCGGCTCCGCTCCTCAATCCAGCAACTTTAAAGCCAATGACAGCAGATGATTTGAAAGCTGTATTTTGTGATGAATTAATCGCACAGGAACTTGACGAAACTAATGCATATATTCCTATTCCTGAAGAAATCGTTGATTTCTACAAGATGTATCGTCCGTCACCTCTTGTCCGTGCATATTGTCTTGAGAAAAAATTGCAGACACCTGCTAAGATTTACTATAAATTTGAAGGCAATAACACAAGCGGAAGCCACAAACTTAACTCTGCTATCGCACAGGCTTATTATGCAAAAAAGCAGGGGCTTAAAGGTGTTACAACAGAGACCGGTGCCGGTCAGTGGGGTACTGCACTTTCTATGGCATGCTCTTATTTCGGACTTGACTGTCAGGTTTATATGGTAAAAGTTTCTTACGAACAGAAGCCATTCAGACGTGAAGTTATGCGTACATACGGAGCAAAAGTTACTCCTTCTCCAAGCACAACTACAGAAGTCGGAAAGAAGATTCTTGCTGAACATCCCGGCACAACAGGAAGTCTCGGATGTGCAATCTCTGAGGCAGTCGAAGCCGAATCACGCCAGGAAGGTTACCGCTATGTTCTCGGAAGCGTTCTCAATCAGGTACTTCTCCACCAGACTGTAATAGGTCTTGAGACTAAAGCTGCTCTTGAAAAATATGATATTGTTCCTGATATTATCATCGGATGTGCCGGTGGCGGATCAAACCTCGGCGGTCTTATTTCTCCATTTGCCGGTGAAATGCTCCGCGGTGAACATGACTATCAGATTATTGCGGTTGAACCTGCATCATGCCCAAGTCTTACAAGAGGCGTGTTTGCATATGACTTCTGCGATACAGGAAAGGTATGCCCTCTTGCTAAGATGTATACACTCGGAAGCGGATTTATCCCTTCTGCCAACCACGCCGGCGGATTACGCTACCACGGTATGAGCCCTGTTGTTTCACAGCTCTACCATGACGGAATTATCGAGGCAAGAAGTGTAGAACAGACTTCTGTATTTGAGGCAGCTGAACAGTTCGCAAGAGTTGAAGGCATTCTTCCAGCTCCTGAAAGCAGCCACGCAATCCGTGTTGCAATCGACGAAGCTCTCAAATGCAAGGAAACAGGCGAAGAAAAGACTATTGTATTTGGTCTTACAGGCACAGGTTACTTCGACATGGTTGCTTACGAAAAGTTCAATAACGGCGAAATGACAGACTACATTCCGACTGACGAAGATTTAAAGCCTGGCTTTGACGGAATTCCAAAATTTCCCGGAAATGAATTTTAATATTTTATAGATTTTTATAAAATTTTTTAGTATTACAGTACAATACACGTTGGTTAAATAATCCAATTTAATAAATGTCCTGTAAAATTAAGCGGATGAAAAACGATAACTAACTGAAGATTTCCTTCTGATTCGTTTTTCATCCGCTGTTTTTATTGTCTTTCTTTTTTTAATGTCGTAATTTCCTTATGTCCCGGATAAATCAGATAATTTCCGTCTATATCTTTTAAACGCTGTAAAGACTTAATCATATCTTCTTCATTTCCACCCGGCAGACTTGTCTTTCCGTGTCCTCCCGCAAGCATGGTATCACCCGTAAAAATTATGCCTTTTATATTATCCGGTTCATTTGAATCACCAACCTGATATATTGTATTTTCAGCATCCATATATTTGGCAGCTGTATCTTTGTTTTCATCTGTTCTGTGTCCCGTGCTGTTTTTAAAATCAATCTTAAATGCAGCAGAACCCGGTGTGTGCCCCGGTAAAATCATGGTTTCAAATCTTATATCATCAAGCCAGATTTCATCACCCTCTCCTAATAAAACAGATGGATATACGGCTTTATAAGGCACTTCAACATATGGTCTTTCATTTATCAGTTCTTCATCAAGAAGACGCGGTGCATCAATCCTGCTGATAACTACAGGAATATTATACTTTTCTTTCAAAGCACCAAGTGCAAGTATGTGGTCCGTATGCCCATGCGTCACCAGAATATACTGTGGATTCAGCCCATTTTTACTGATATTATCAATGATCTTTTCTGCATCATCCGCCGGGTCAATAATCAGGCAGTTATTCGTCCTGATATTGTATACAATATAACAATTAGTAAAACATGCACCAAGAACAAGCCTTATTATGCCGATATTATCTGATAGCACTGCATCGCTGATATCTTCCTTTACATAACCTGCAAATTTTGCTTTTTCTATCTTTTCTATTGTATCGTTATTTGCATGTTCTTTTAGTTTTTCAGTCACTTTACTAAATGCCGCCTCTTTTTCACCATAAGAGAGCTGCAACTCATATTCTAACGGCAGCCATGTTCTTATATCAGCCTCGTTATGCTGGATAACCGCCTCCATCCTGTCAAGTGCCTTATACAGTTTGGCTTCAGTTGTAACCTGCTCTTCCATCTCTTTAAACAGTTCATGAAGTTCTTTTTTATACGGCTTTGGCAGTTCATCTATCCAATTTTCAACTATTTTCTCTTCTTTAAGGCTGTCTTTTTCTTTCTTTTCAAATGTCGGAATGTCGCCTGTGAACGCCTCCCCGATATCGTGAAACATACACATTCGGATTACCTTATCTATGTCTGCATCTTTAAACTCATCCTTCATAAAATAAGCCATAAGTGTAAGCCTGTAACAGTGCTCAGCAACACTTTCACGTCTTCCAGATGAAAGCCATGAATGTCTTGTATTATTTTTTAGTTTTTCAGTCAGATGCATTATTTCAAAATATTTTTCAAGATTCATAATACTTCTCCCTTTTGATTAATCTGTTGAAATGTTATGTGTTTGATGATTTTTATAAATTTATATAACATGCTGTGATTCCAGATATGCAAGGAAGCCTTCACAGCCTTCCACAACATCCCTATATGTATCAACGAAATTGCCTGAATACCACGGGTCAGCAATACTGCTGCCTTTGCGGTCTGTATAATCCAGAAGAAGCTTTATTTTGTTATCTGTATCAGGTCCTGTAATTCTTATTGTATTGCGTATATTGCTGCTGTCCGCACACAAAAGATAATCATAGTAATTGTAATCCTGCTTTGTGACCTGTCGTGCCCGCTTGCTGCTGAAATTGGTATACGCAGTCTTTCCAATTCCGTGTTTTTTTAGTTCTGCCTGTGCCGGCGGATATATAGAATTGCCTTTGCCATTCCATATCTCCTCGGTCGATGTCGCCGCCGATGCTATATCAAATTTATCTTTTATGCCACGCTTCTCAACCATGTCTTTTAAAATAAATTCAGACATCGGTGAGCGGCAGATATTGCCGTGGCAAACAAATAAAATCTTGATTTTTCTCATATTTCCAGTATTTTCGGGCTTTTCAAGCCTTTTTACCTTTCTTCATTTTTCACTTATTCTGGCATATTTTGGCATATCTTTGCATATTTTTGTCATCAATTTTGGTAAAAACTTTGGTAAATTTCAAGTCTGTACCAAAGGCAAATCTGCCATTGGGAATCGACAGGTAAGAAATTGGGGATTAAGATAAATACTGGCATTCAGCCATTTTTCTCTCATTTTCATCAGGTCATTATGAATTAATTGCTTTTTGAAAATCTTCCTGTGCATCCTGAAATTTAACATGAGTATAGGTATTCATCGTAACACTGATATCCGAGTGTCCCATAATATACTGAAGCATCTTCGGATTCATTCCCGACTTAGCCATATTAGAACAAAATGTATGGCGACACACATGTGGTGTAATCGGCGGCATCTGAACCTTATATATGCTATTGTACTTTTCCCGAATATGTTGGAAATACTTTTCCCAATGTAATGCCACCATAGGCATATCATTCTTATCAAGGAATAAAAATCCTGTCATTCCATCAACCATCGGTTCAACTTTGGGATTGACCCTGTCCTTAAGTATTCTCTTGAAACAAGCCACCACCTCATCAGACATTGGAACATATCTCTCGCCACTTTCTGTCTTAGGCTTTTCAATGATATACTGCATCTGACTTGTTCTCTGTAATTGATGATTTACCCGTATTCTTTTGTTTTTAAAATCCAAATCTGATTTTGTAAGCCCACAGAACTCTGATATACGAAGTCCTGTGTTAAAGAGAATAAATATTGCATCATAGTACTTGCAAAAATGCGCATCTTCTTTTATGAATCTTAGAAATTCCCGCTCCTGCTTTCTTGTGACAGCTTCTCTTCTCACACTATCATTCACAATAACATTGACCAGTTCAAAGCCAAATGGATTTTTGCGAATCAAGTCATCTTCTTCCGCCATCTGAAATGCCGGTCTTAATACTCCCCGGATAGTATGAATTGAACTATAACCTTTTCCATCTACCCTCTGAAGCTTGATCAACCAGGCTTTCGCATCCGATAATTTCACTTTGTCGATTCTTTTTTTGCCAAAATCATCTTTTTTCAGCAGATTAATTACCGTCTTATAACCAGCATAAATACTCTGTCTGACCCCTATTTTAAGACTTACATATTTCTCCACTAATTCAAGAACTGTAAGTCCTCCACCTCCTGGAACAAGTCCGTTAAACATATCCTGTTCCAGCTGTTTTTCCTTTTCTCTTAAAGAAAGCTCCATTTTCTTTCCTTTAGGTATAGGATCATTATGGTCCAAACGCCAACTATATAAATTCCCTTCATTTCCATGAATATCTACATATCTAAAACGATAACGTCCATCTGCTCTCTGGTACTCTCCTTCGTGAAGAATTCTATTGCGATTATCTCGTCTTTTCTCACTCATAGCTTTGTCTCCTTTCAAAAAAGAGAGCCCTAGCATGGTTATTGTACCACATTTGTGCCCCCTTTTCTACTACTTTACATATTAAATTGCAGTTGACTCTGCCAGAAATTGCTCAAATTTCTCTTTCTTAAACAAAACTTTGTTTCCTACTAACAGATAAAACTCCCCATTTGGATGGATATCTACAATTTGTCTAAGTCTCTTTTCACCAATGTGATAAAACTGTGCCGCTTCAGTTACAGAAAGCAAATATCGCTTCCATATAGGAATATCTATACTCTGATTCTCTAATTCATTTTCATCATCCATCATATTCTCCAATCTGCAGCTGTCTGACTAACATCGCATCAACCTTTTTTATTGCATCTGTGCTGACAATCATCCCGGCAGTCTGTATTATCTGTTCCTCATTTATTGTGACAAGCTGCTCCGGTAAAAACATTGTTGTATGTCTTAAAAATCCTCTAATTTCTGAAGGCTCAATATTGAAATGTACTGGAATATAATCCTTTTTCAACTTAGTTGTCCCCGGAACAACTGTGTATACAGGTGATTTTCCGTTTGCTTTGTCGCAGCTTATTACAATACATGGTCTCCTTCCAGCTTGTATATGCCTGAGTCCACTTTTTAATTCAGCCCACACAATCATATTTCTCTTTATCTTCACTGCAGATCACCTCTCTTTGGTGGAATATACAAGTCAACCTTGGGTTCCTTCTCATCTACACTGAATAATCTATACCCAGCTTCCCTTACTGCTCCTATTTTTAAATAAGAATCTGCTATTCCGTCTGAAATAGCATCGAGATTTGTTACGATAAGCGCATCTGCCTTTCCTGCTCTCATATATCTTATTGCCTTATAAAACACTTCATCCCTTAATCGTCGTCCAAAAATTCCTCTTCGGAATACTTTCATAGGAATAAGATTGTTATTGTCAGCAAATTCCATGATTCGTTTCAACTGCTTATTTTCCTTTTTCTCTGCTGCAATACAGTCATTCTCCTCATCAGAAGACAACATCACAACACACTTTATCGGCTGTATGGTCAGTGGCTTTTTCTTTCTTCCTGCTCTTCTCATTTCAAACCACTTCCTTTCTTGCCTCTAAGCCTTCAATAAAAATCAAACATGTAGACATTGCATATTCTCTATCATTTGGTTTAAGCATCTGCAATTTATCTTCCAATACAGACAAATCTTTATTCTCATGTTTTTCCCTGCTTTCAATTCCAAACAATGTATTAGGATCTACTCCATACTTTGTTACAATCTTCAGCATAAGTTCCAGACTCATCCGATGTCTTCCCTGCTCAATTTGCGAATAATGAATATAACTTACATCAAGGCTCTCCGCCATATCATTCTGTGTATATCCATATTTATTTCTAATACTTCTCAAAGTATTACCAACTGCATAAATATCATATATCATCCTGAATAACCTCACTCTCTAACCGATTCATGATGTATTCCACTGCCTCAGCCTCTGTTGGGCATTTGATGACTGGCTTCCCATAGTCATCAAATACCACTGTTTCAGAAGCAAATACAATGTAGGAATACCTGCCTGAATTCCTAACACTCAATCGCATAATTGTTGTACCTCGCACTCATAGTACCAAGGTCAAATATTGTCACACCCAAATCATTTATGCGATCCATCATTGACTTTAAATCTTCCGGATTTCTTGTAATCTCATAAATATCTTCTACGACAAGTACCTTGTAATCTGAAATCTCAAGAATTTCCATCAGCTGACGCATCTGAGGTCTGTCAACCGATGTAGATGCTCCATCATCTACAACAGTCTGATCACACTCAATTCCCACACTTAAAGCATATGTCTGATCAAGTTCTTTCTGTCGGTTCACATTATTCATACTCATCATTGACTTTATAAACAAAAGTCCTTTGTAAAGTTCTTTTCCGTTATACTTTTTCATGGCTATTACCTTCCTTAATTGAAATATTAAAGAAAGCATTGTGCACGCCGCTTTCAAACTCTGTGCTGTATCTCAAGCACAAGTATATTGTAATCTGCCACACCTTAATTGCCGACCGTGTACAGGCGACAATTATGTCGTGTAAACACGACAATCACTTTTCAACTGACACGCTTTTCATTGCTTTCATCATTGCAAGACACTGTCTTATCTGCAATTCATCCATATCTGAAAGAACATCCATTGCCTCAGATAATAGTTCTGAATTTTCTTCATTCTTTCCATACATTATGAAATCAACAGATACACCAAGTACGATTGCCAGATTATCTAATGTCTGTGTCTTAAAATCTCCACCGTTTTCAATAGCTGATAATGCCTGTCTGCCTATACCCACTCTATGAGCTAACTCATCCTGTGATAATCCCATTTCCTTTCTCCTGTCAGCAATTCGTAATCCTCTCTCATAGTCCTTTTTGCTTATCTGTGCTTTACTGCTCATAAATCCTCCTTGCCGCCCTTGGAAACGAACAAGTCGGATTACCCTTTACAGCACAAAAAAGACGCACGAGGAAACCAGTATCATAAATACTGTTCGTTTCCCCTGCGTCTCTGGTGCTTCCATCTTTCGATGTGCCCTTATCAGGTGGGCTGTAATTTAATTTTCAATCATTATATTCTGAAAGTCCCATTCTCAGAATGTTCCTTCATCATTCCCTCGGAATACTTCTTAAGTATCATCACTCGCTTGCATCTGTCACACTTAATTCCAATATTCTGAAGTGCCACAGCGAAATCATCACCGCATACAAAGTATTCCATCATTAACTTGTTGCATTTTTTACATCTAATTTCTATAACATTTCCTTTGTTCAATTCAGTTCGCTCCTTATTCATACAAAATCATCAATCTACAATTCTGTACTCGTAAAGGAAAGGGAAATCACCTTTGCAAGCCTTTTGCCGGGAGTTCCGATGAATGTCTGCACATTCCCCGGCTTTGCTGATCTAAAGCCAACTGATATGAATTGTGCTGTCAGCACACAATCACATCAGGCTCCGGCTCTTTCCATAAACCACATATTGTTATCTTCATAGAAAAGGAATATTTCCTTTCCATCTACCACACAGGTATAACGCTCTCCAACGCCGCCAGCCCTTGTACTGGCTGCTCTGCGCTTGTCTTTTACTCGTGTAATCTCATACTTTCTGCCATCTTCCCACGTTATCTCTTTGGGAATGAGCAGTCCGTCCTTTGAAAATTCTGCAAGTACATCAACATATACCTTATTGCTCAATGTAATCACCTCGTATTATATAGTAGTAGTTTTTAGAGACCATCTCCAAGGTCTTAATAACTGTTAAATCATAGTCTCTTCTTTACCTCTTCTGTAGGTTCGACTATGATATATAAGATACTGTGGATTGGTTGTAATCACCTACCACCCGATGGTTTTAAGGAGGCTCCAACCATAGTCTCTTTGTTCATTTGTTAATCAGTTAGATACCGCATGACGGTTTATTTAGAACGAGGTTACAATCGCAAGGAGCACCTGTGGTTCTAAAACAGTATCAAATACATTCATAAGGAGATTTTTATGATTTACGTTGGAATTGATGTCGCTAAGGATAAGCATGATTGCTTTATCACCAACTCTGATGGAGAAGTGTTATTTAAAGCTTTTACCATCACCAATAACCTAGATGGTTTCAATGATCTTTATCAAAAGATTGAAACCGTTATGAAAGATATAACTAAAGTAAAAGTAGGGCTGGAAGCCACAGGACACTACAGTTACAATCTTTTAGGATATCTCATTGATAAAGGTTTGCCCACCTATGTTATCAATCCGTTACATACAAATCTATACAGAAAAAGTCTAAGCCTTAGACAGACGAAAACGGATAAAGTAGATGCCCGCACGATTGCTTCTATTCTAATGTCTGATGTGAACTTAAAGTCCTACTCAGACATATCTTACCACAATGAAGAACTAAAGTCATTAACTCGTTATCGTTTTGATAAAGTAAAAGAACGTGCCAAGCTAAAGTCTTCCGTTTCAAGACTGATCTGTATCTTATTTCCTGAATTAGAAAAACTTGTTCCAACACTTCATATGGCATCTGTTTATGCATTGCTTTCCGAATTTCCCGGTGCTAAACAAGTTGCTAACGCTCATCTTACCAGACTTACAAATCTTCTTTCAGAAGCTTCTAAAGGTCGATATAGTAAAGATACTGCCATTACATTTAGAGACGCTGCCAGAACTTCTATCGGCTCAAATATGCCTGCAAAGTCACTGGAGCTGAAGCACACCATCAAGTTGATTAAGGAACTTGATTCAGAGATTGATGAAATCGAAAATGAAATCAAAATCATCATGGATGAAATTAATTCTCCAATTCTCAGTATTCCAGGTATCAACTATCGCATGGGTGCAATGATTATTGCTGAGATTGGTGATTTCAGCCGTTTTGATTCTCCTGATAAAATCTTAGCTTATGCCGGTTTTTCGCCATCTACATATCAATCTGGACATCTGTATGGTGCTTACGCACATATGGAAAAACGTGGTTCCAGATACCTTCGATATGCTCTGTACAATGCAGCTAAGTATGTCTGCCACTGGGATCCAACATTTACAGCTTATCTTGCTAAAAAACGAGCAGAAGGCAAGCATTACAATGTTGCCATATCACATGCTGTAAAAAAGCTGATTCGAGTAATTTATCATCTAGAAAAAACAAATCAGCAATACATCAAAGCCTCTTAAGTCTTTCTAATTCAATACTGTTTTTTTTGAGCACCTATAACGATGCTTTTTTTGTCATGCAGTTTTCAAGGTTCAAAGAACTCTAACTGAGTTCAAAATATATCTAAAAATACATTTCTGTACTTTATTCAAAAAATATCATTTTAGGGCTTGACTTTTAATAGTTAGTCTCCTTCGGGCGTGTAAGATATTCACGTATTTTATGGCGTATTGGGAAAAGTTCCGGAAATAATGCAGCCAGCCGGTTGATTTCATCCGGTGTCTCTGCTGTGAAAAGCGAGAGATACATAAGCCTGTCACGCCTCATCTTTTCCGTCAGCCTGTTTTCGTACTGTGTGTCATCACAGTCAATATCAGCTGAATCAATACGTCCTTCTATAATGTCAGAATATCTGTATTTCCTGAATGTGTCAAGGCTTATCAGGTGATATTCCTGCAAAAGCTTCATGTTGATTTCGGTATTAAAAACAGTCTTTCCAACATGGAAGTACAGTCTTTTGTCTTTAGGGCTTTTAAGTGAACTGCTGCTTTTTTCAAAAAATATGATGGTATGTACTTTTTTCATGTTTTCATAAGAAGGCTTGCTGGATGAACCATCAGCTGCTTGAGATGTTTCATTTCCGGCTTTCCCGGCCGCGGCATCGTCGTAATAATCGTTTCTTTGTCCTTCATTCATTCCCTGCAACATGCGGAACTGCCTTAATACAAGGTCAGCAGAATAACATGAGATTCTTGCTGCCGGAAAATCGTAAGGGACTTTCTGAATCTCAATATTTGTGATGCTGCCGTCATCAAGCCTTACAACCATATCCATAATTACAAAAGAATTAACAAATGCGTAACTGGTATCTGGAAATACCTCAATAACAGTTACATGCTGGCCGAGGATGCAGCTTACAAGCTCGGAAAGCCTTGCCCTTGATTCAACCGGGTTAAATATCATTTTAAAAAATGGGTCATATAAGAGGGGCAGGGTTTTCTTTCCGGCAAAGAAGCCGGCAAAACGGTCAAACCACTCTTTGTCAGACATGAGATATCCATACAGATGTTTGGTTGATGGATTATCTGCAAGAGAATGCAGTGCGGCTTCGTAATTGCGTAGAGCGTCAGGATTATCTGACATATCAAAATTACCCACTGCATCAGATATAACGACATTATTATCATCGTTATAAAAAGAAAAGCTGTTTTGTTTATTTTTCAATAAAAATCCTTAACATCGATGTTTTTCCTTTCACGTTAAAAATGTAAAGTGACTTGATTATAATAGTATAAATTACAAAAATATATAAATATGCATATCTATAGATATACTTATAACATATGTTTTAAAAGTATGCAAGTAATATTTAAAATAAATAAATAATATTAATACTTGCAATTATAGATAAGTTATGTTAGTATTGAAATATAAAGAGGCTATTCATGTGGATATTGTGACAAGTGATTTGCTTGTGATAGAATTTGCTGATAACGAGGAAAAAGCTAAAATATATATGGCTGACGACGGACAAACATATTATATAGGTGATTACGCCACACCTGATGAATTGTTTATTGCAATGATGAAAGAAATAGAATATGAATTAAAAACGTCATAGGCTTGATGACAAATGACGTTTTTATCTATAAAGTTATCATATTCAATTCTTTTTTTGTTTGTTAATTGTAAGGTATAAAAGTCCTATGCCTATGAAAATTAATAAAAGCAATATTATCATGTATGCAACGCCTATTCCAAGTGTTTCAGTACTCATCCGGCTTAAATCCCATCCGAACCATCCGGTAGGAGCATTATAATTAAGAAAATTATATGGTGCTGTCATTGTTTGATACCAACGTACGCCGGTTAAAGCAAGGAGGTATACGAATCCGACATAGCAAAGAGGTGGAATGACGGCATATATGGCATATATTTTTTTTGATTTGAATCCTTTATCAAATAGAAGAAAATCAGCTATAGCGAATAGTGGACCTACAAAATGTACACCGAAACTTCCGGCATGATTGCGAAAATATGCACCGATAAGTCCATCTTCAGATGTTGGACCAAGAATCAACATGTAAACAAGAAATGTAAGTGTGATTGAAAGTGTCATAAGAAATTTTAATATATATAATTTGTTATTTTTGTAATCTTTGCCTGTTTTAAGCAGAATAATATCTAACACAATAAATATTATAAGAATTATGTCCAGTGCGACATTTGACAATGTTGTAAAAAATGTAAAAGACATAATGTTATCAATTGTAAATATTAATCCATATAACGATGCAACAAGTGAGATGGATTTTAAAACAATGCTTATAATTAAAGATTTTTTATTTGTAGTGGACATGTTTATTTTAGCCTCCAAATATTTGATTATCAAATTATAATACATTTGTGAATATATTGCAATATTACAAAAATAAGATATAAATTTCTGATGCATCAGATAATATATTGACCTGGATTAAGATTAGTGATACTCTTTTTTTGAAAAGTAGTAAAATAATACCTTTGCATGGAGGGCAGCATTTATGGGAGAAATAAGAAATAAAGATGGATTGACAGAGGAAGAATTTTTAAAACAATACAAGCCGTCAAAGTATGAAAGACCAAGTGTTACAGTTGATATGCTGATTTTGTGTATGAGCAGATATCTTGATAATCTGAAAGTATTATTAATTCAGAGAAAAAATCATCCATATATTAACTGCTGGGCTTTGGCGGGAGGATTTGTAGGAATTCATGAATCAACTTATGATGCGGCTTGCAGGGAATTACAGGAAGAGACAGGATTAGTAACAAATACATATCTAGAGCAGTTGTATACAATGAGTAATCCTGACAGAGACCCAAGAATGCGTGTTATAGATGTAGCATATATAACATTGATGAGAGAACAGCCAGTGCTGGCAGGAGATGATGCGAAAAAAGCACTATGGTTTGATATTAGTTTGCATGATGATATTTTGGAACTTAAAAATGAAGAAGAAAATATTAATATATTGGAAAAATATGCAAAGTTGTCAGAAAAAGAAAAGATAGAAATTAAATCATTTTCAAAAGGAGAATGTTTAATGTTTGTTGGAAACGAGCATATTCTAGTAAAAATAGATTCATCAGACTTCGAAAAAAATATTATAGAAAAAGGGGAGATAGATAATTAAAAAGATAATAAATATATTTGGAGCTAATGGTGTCGGAAAAAGTATAATAACACTATTATTAGCTAATATAATGGCAGAAAATAAATTTAAGGTTTTAATAATAGATTATACACAAAATATTTATACTATCTTTAATAAAAAACCAGAAAAAAATGCAATAAAAATCGAAAATATATATTTATTAAATAAATTTTATAAAACTGATAGTAATAAATATAATATAGTCATTTTTGATAATCCACAAATAAGTTTTTTGAAAAAAACAGAATTACTA
>ENA-OPXC01001152-OPXC01001152.1-human-gut-metagenome-genome-assembly--contig:-NODE-1152-length-19644-cov-3.648680_pt1 | contig 19644 bp, 7 predicted proteins | sample MGYA00241512_ERZ502016 | MGnify/ENA primary metagenome ERZ502016 (study PRJEB25962, sample SAMEA2043043) | human gut metagenome | biome: human gut; feature: human-associated habitat; material: faeces...
TTGTCGAAGACCTCGAAACGCAGGCCCAGCGGATTGAAGATCATTTCGAGACGTACCAGACCGACCAGCAAAACGGTCGCCAGCCCGGCGCACATCAGGTAACGCCGCGTGCAGGAATGCCGGCGGGCATAGGTGAAAAGCGTATAGATCAGGCCGAAAACGGCGACGATCACCCATTGGGGTTGCACGTAACCGCGGAATGTCGAGAGCAGGAAAAAAACGATGAACGCCACGGGGATAAACTTCAGCGCACGTTCGACGGCGTTCTGCGGCTTCACGGCGATCCAGGCCTTCACGTACAACGGCACGAAGAAGGGATTGAAGACCACCAGCAGGTTGAGCAGGTATTCGGCGACATAATTGGGCCGGAACACCGAATTACGCCCCGCCAGATGATAGGCCAGCGAGTCCTTGAAGCGCGGCATGTTGTACCATCCGCTCTTACCCGTGTCGTAAGGCGCGTGAAGGGCAACGCCCACGTCGAAACGGATGACCAGAAAGTCGAGGTCGTAGCGCAGGCCTACGCCGGTGCCTACGGCAATGTCTTTCAGGTTTTTCAGTGAAATTTCGGCATTCGGTCGCTGGGCGTCACGACGCGTGAGCCATACGTTGCCCGCATCCAGGAAGGTGGCTCCGTGAAGGTCGCCGAACAGGTGAAAACGCAGCTCGGCGTTGGCTTCGAGTTTAAAGTCACCCGTCTGGTCGGTATAGGCGTAGGCCGAACTGAGCGGACTTTGGTAGCGTCCGGGACCTACGGAGCGTACGGCAAAACCGCGTATGCTGTTGGCTCCGCCTACGTAGAACTGTTCAGTATAGGGGGCGCGCAGCGAGTTTCCGTAGCTCAGAATCACACCGCTATAAAAACGTGTGGCAATTTTTACGCCCGGTGTGAGGCTGAATGTCTTGTGTACTTCAAACGTAGCCTTTACAAACTGGGCAAACGGGTTGCCGAAAAGTTGCTTGTCCTGCTGGTTAAAGGGCTTTCCTGCCGCGGCGTAGAAACCGGAGAGCAGGTTTCCGGCTTCCTTCAGCGTAACCTGCAGCCAAATCGGGTGTTTGCGCTGGGCAGGTGAGGCGTAGGTATAGGCGTAATAGATGGAGGGCACAAACTGGTCGCGCATACTGGTATAGAGCGCCGGGTTGGCCGTCATGATGGAGTCAAATTCATGAGTGGTGTGCTGCAGACGGTCGAAATCAAGGCCAAACGGAATGAGCTCGTGCTTGGTGGTTGATTTGGGGTGCCATTGATAGGAGGCCGTAAAGCCAAACGATAGCATGCCGTAGAAGTTGGCCCTGTTTTTCCAGTTGCTTTCAAGGGCAAAATTGCTGGTGGCCGGGAAACGCCAGCGGCGGCGTCCGGCGCGCGGAATGAGAAAACGCGGAATTTCGAGCGCCAGTTTGGTGCCCAGTTCGTAGGAATTGAGCAGAGAGCTGTTGCCGCTCTTCTTGGCTCCGGCGCCCGTTTGCCATTCGTAGAAGCCGTAAATGTCAAAAGATACTTTTTCGCCAGCCCCGAAGGCATTGCGCTTGGCCAGTCCGTAGGACACTACCGGTCCAACCTGCTGGTTGCTCTTGAACTCGGCACTCACCTCGAAGTTGCTGTCGTACAGCTTGTCCATGGTGGCGTTGATGTAAAGGTCGAGCGTGTCGCACGCGGCCGTAGTGTCGCGTGGAATATAGTTGATGTCCATTTGGCTGAGCACACCGATGGCTCCGATTTTTTCCTGAGTCATGTTCTGGTCGCTCAGAGAGTAGAGGTCGCCGCGGCGCTGCGTGATGGCGTGAAACCACATGCGTGGCTTGAGCGGCATTTTTTCGCCCGACCAGAAAAAGGTGTAGCTGCTGTCGCGGCTCGAGAAACGGCGGTTGGGAATGTCGGTATCCGTGCGTTTTAGGCTGATGTATGTGCGCCCCATGTACCAACGGCTTTTCTGCCGCTGCGTTATATTGTCGGTGGGCATCAGCTTGAGGCTGACGCGATAGGGATGTTGGGTGGTGTCGGCCTTGAACGTGGCGTAGGGGGCCGAATAGTAATAGTATCCGTTTTCGCGCAGCAGGGTTTCGATGCGTTTCTGTTCGTCTGACAGGTTGACCACGTTGAAGGCGTCGCCCTTGTGCAGTTTGGTTTCGGCTTGATTGGCTTTGATCAGGCTGTCGGCGTCGGGCCAGAATCCTTCGTAGGCGATGCTGTCAAGACGGAATACGCGGCCCGTCTGTACGGTATAGGCCACGCGGGTTTTGCGTGGATTTTTTTGCGGAATGGTGTCGTAGTTTACTTTTCCTCTAAAGTAGCCGTAGTTGCGCAGTGTGTTCGAGGCCACCTTTATACGTACGTCCGGATTGACTGTCGACAGGAGTACGGGGGTAGAGGCAAAGCGCCTGAATATCCATTTGGCCAGTTTCCCTTTTTTGTTGACCATGCTGTTGTAAATCCATAGCCCCGGCTGTATGGGCCAGCGCATTTGTGACGAGCCGAAGATGGAACCGTTGGGCGGATAGGCCAGTACGGCGTCGACCTCGCTTTTTACTCGTTCAAAATCTTGCTGGTCTTTTTTACGGCGCTGTGCCCGCTCTGCTTTGGTTTGTGCGGAATCTTCCTGTATGCGCTGGTTTTGTGCGTCGTTTCCTTTCAGGAAGCCCATGGTGGCATCAACACTTTGGGCTATGGCCGTAATGACGCCCGTTGAATCCTGCTTTTTGTTTTTTTTGTTGCCCGGAGCATCGGTATATTCCGTTTTGCGCAGACCGATGTAGAGTTGTTCCCCTTCAGGCAGATTTTTGGTCGTGGAGCATCCGCAGGCCATACACGTCAGTATCAGTAGTGAGAGGACGGGCAGAATATATTTTTGGTACATTGTGGTCATGGTAGAATGTATTTACTTGTATTGACTTACTTTTTTTCGGGAACTGACGGCTTGGGCGTGCGGAATAGGAACAGTTCGCCCAGACGGTTCGTCTTTCGGCGAAGTACGAGACCTGCGCCCGTCTTGGTGAGCTGTCCTTCAAGCGGGTCGTTGGCCGAGCGGTCGTAATAAACCTTGACGTATCGGGTTGACCCCTTGTCGAGCCGGTATTCCAGTGATACGTTGTCAATGAAACTTTCCGCAGAGTTGTGAGCATCGGCACCCGTACTGACTTTGCCACCGATGATGATGCTTACCCGGTTGCCCCAGAAACGTTTGGCAAATTGGAATGAGTAGTCGGTTGTGGCTGTGCCGGTGGCGGATGTGCCGCTTTCAACACCGACGTTGATGTCGAATGTACTCAGCGCTCCGTCTGTAATGTTCTGAATTTCGTTTTGCAGGAATGCGTTGAGGGCATTGTTGGCCTTGAATCCGGAGGTGTTCAGGCCTTCGTCAGTCATGTACATACCTGTGGCCAGCAGAGTTACTGCAGTTTTGCTGCGCTGTTCCTGCGTCATGGCTGCCAGCTGGTTTTGTACGCTCAGGTCTTCAGGTGCTTCCACGATGAAAGTCAGTCCCATTTGTTCCAAAGGCTTGGTAATGGCTACCCCAACGTCGAACGCTACGGAACGAGGCACATCGTTTTCCGTAACAATGGCTTTCACGCGTTCTTTGGCCGTAATGTTAAGTGTTGGGTTGGCTACGTCGCCGGTAAAGGTAACCGAACTTCCCGGTGAAATGGTAAAGGTCTTGAGCGGAATGATGGGCAGGGCGTATTTCATTTCTCCGCTCTGTACGGTCATTTGTCCGGTAAGTCGCAGGTCGCCTTGCGGACGCATGCGCAAATTCAGGTTTCCGCCACCTTCCAGATCGACATAGCTCTGCTTGTCGTCGCTCAGGTCACAATGGAAGTGAGCCGTTTCGTTGATATTGACAGTCAGTGAAATGTCGACACTCGTGGGTGGGGCCTGCTGGTCGGAGGATGTGGTTGTGGAATCGTTGAAGTCGACAAATTCAACCAGTCCCTTCAGCCGGTCGTCTACACTGAGCGGCGAGTCCTTGAGAATATAGGTCATGTCGGTTCCACCCAACACATTGAGCTTGCCGTTGAGTCGCAGGTTATTCATGTTTCCGCGCATGCTTCCGTCAAAGTCAGCCAGGACTTGTCCGTAGAGCATGGATGACTTTTTCCGTTTCGTATTGATTACCTCAAATTGCTTTCCGGTCATGTTCAGATTCATGGCAATGTTGGAGAAATCGCCCAAGTCTATGTTACCGTCAAGAATGAGCGGATTCTTTCCGGTGGAGTACATCCGGAATTGTTCAAAGTCAAGCCGATTGTCCCGGAAGCGCAGGGAGTCATTGTCCAGTCTGAAGTCAAATCCGTACACATCGGAATAAACATGAGCATCGTTAAGCATAAGACTGCCGTTCAGCCGTGGCTGGTTGAGCGATCCGTTTACGTTTATCACTCCGTTGCCCATACCGCGCAACATCACGTCTGTTCCGGCCATGAATCCGTTGATGAGTTCCAGAGGGAAATTGGTCAGCTGTGCCGTTCCGTCAAAAATACCTCCGTTTTCTTCACTGTAAATGCCTTCTGCCAACAATGCGTTTTCGCCGTTGCGTGTGACGAGCATGCTTGCCTGATGTTTGTCACCTTCGGGCAGATAAACGATGTCGGTCCCGATGTCACCCAAAGCTACACCTTCGTACGCCAGTTTGGTTGTCTGTACACATCCTGTGGCAGTCAGTTCTTTTCCGATGCTGCGTACATGAAGGTCGGCTTCCAGCATACCACTGATTTGTGGCATGTAGGGAATGGATTTGGAAAGTTCATCCAAATTGATATGAACGAGTGACAACGTCAGGTCGTTGATGCTGTCGTTTGGCTCTCCGTAAAGTTTCAGTCCGGTTCCGTCGTCGGCTTCCAGATTGATGTCGGCATATATTTTTTTATTGTTTCCGAGGAAGAGGTAATTGTTCTCATTGATATTGAAGGTGCGATAAGCTATGATTGATTTGCCGGGAGTAAAGGACAATTGTATTCCTTTATCCGGAATTACCTGAGCTCTTATGCCTAAGTCAACCCCCTTATCGCCGTCTTTGTCAATAAAGTCAAAGTGTGCCCCTACATCGCGAGGATAGACGTAAGCATTCATTCCTAAGCGGAACTTATCGGGGTTTTCTTTGGCTGAGTTTACTACACTGCCCAGCATCTTGAATCCCCGGTTGTCCTGGAACATGCGCAGCGATATCGTGTCAAGCTGCCATCCGGCTGCTTTCACCGTATGGATTTCAGCGTGTCCGACAACGCCTTGAGCCGTATCGCTCTGTAAGTCAATTGACAAACGATTAAAATCATATCCCTTGATACGGGCCATGTTGGAGAGTGGGTTGTCGCGCCCGGCATTCAGCTTGAAGTTTGCTGTGGGCAGGATAACTTTCAATTGGCTGTAGTCCAGCCGCCGCTCTTTCAACTGCAATTGCAGCGTTTCAACAAAGTGTTGCAGATGATTGCCTATTTTTTCAAAGTTGCCTTGTGCCTGCAGGTTCATGTTGAAATCGCCGGAAGATATCCATGCCCGTGAGGTGTCGGGAGAAGTGGACAACGCAAATTGCACATCTTTCATGGATGTACCCATTTTAGGAGTACTGATATGTATATTGTTGATGTTGCCGGTCACACCGTAGTCTGTAAACTGGCGGTTTGTGTACCCGTCCAGTCGAATGTAGGCTCCCACGTCGAGTGTATCCTTTGTGATTCCCAATTCCTTAAGCCGTATTTCGGGCCAGTCGCTTTGCAGGGTCAGGTGTATCATTTTTCCAACCTGTTGTGTGGTAAGCAATCCCCTTGAGTTCAGCCATTTACTGTTGACATAGTAGATGGTAGAACCTTTCCCGCCAGCCATTTGTGCTTGCACTTTAATGGAATCGATGGTCAGGGTATCGTAGGTCAGGCTCCCCACGCGCGCTGAGGCATTGAGCCGGCAGCGGGGCGACATGATGTCGAATCCCCTTCCGCTGGCTGTCAGTTGTGCGGTCAGCGGCGAAAGCGGAAGGTCGGGGAGGAAGGCCCGAATCGGGAAATGCCGGCTCAGCATACGGATTTGGTATTGTTCGGTGGTGGAGTTGAAGCTTCCTTTCAGGGTTACGGAACCTTTTCCGGGCAAGGTTAGTGAGGCATCGGCACCATAAAGCTGGTGATTGGCCGATACCTGTGCGCTCAGGTTCAAACCGGCTGGAATCCTTACGCTTCCGGCTCCTAATTGCTTGAGCATACGATTGGCCCAGTCGGTGCGTTGCAGCTTGAGGTCGAGCTTGGCTTTGGCACGCATACGGTTGGGTGATAGTATTTCCGCCATGTTTCCGGATGCATTCAGTGTCAGCATTTCCGGCATTTGTATGCGGCAGGAGAGCAGTTGCATGTGGTCGATATTTCCCTGCATCCGGATGTCTGCCCGCAGTGAAGCGGGCGGTATCAACTTCTGTATGTCGCCGGGCAACATCGGGATTACCAGTTGCTTGATGTCTTGGCGTCCCAACAGAATTTGCAGGTGGGTTTTCAGTTTCCCGCCCTTTCCGGGAGACAAGGCTTTGAAATCCATTGTCACGTTTCCTTTTATGGAGGACCATGGCGTAGCCAGATTGAATTCCGGAAGGCGTAACCCGACAGAATCCATCAGTACCTGTATTCGGGAACGGGTCAGTTGTAAACCGCTCTTCTCCTTCAGTTTCAACTGTGGGATGAATGCGCGCAGCCGTCCTACAGAATCGTAGCTGAAAGTATCTACCTGTAATCTTAGTTTGCTGAACGACAGATGGTTGAAGTCGAGACCAGACTTTGTTCTTGCGGCTTGCGGAATATCGTAGGTAGCAGCGCCCTGCCAAATTTTCAGACTTTGGGCCGAATAGTATCCGACTCCAGTATCAAACCATCCGTGCCGAAGGGCCATTTGCCCGATGTCGGCTCCTATGCGCATAGAGTCGCCCGGCATGCTCAGCTGTATGGACGTGTTCAGAATGTCCACTTTGCCGACTCCTATTTTCCATGCAGATGTGGAAGGTGTGGTGTCTTTTTTAGCGGTGTCCGAGAGGTATACCTTCAAGTTGGCATCGCGCAGGCATGCATGATTCAGTTGTACAAGTTCGTTACCCCAGTCCACGCAGGCAGCCTGTCCTGACAGCTCGCCCACGTTTCCTTCGATGCGGGTGTCCGAAATCATGTCGTGTGTGCTGAGGCGGGCGTCATACAGCCCCAGGCCCGTTACTTCGGCCCGTCCCTGCAGCAAAGGCCACAGCTTAACGTCAATTCGCAGGGCACGTGCACTGACGAGGGTATCGCCGGGGGCGGTTCCCCGGGCTGCCAGCATTTGCCCCATACTCAAACTGAGTGGAAACGCCAGCCGGACCTGACCGATACGAATCGTCATACCTGTAGCTTCCGACAACTTTTGGGTAGTCAGCCCAACGGCCCAGCGCTGAACGGGTGGTATATATAGCAGCACGGCCAGGCATAAAAACAAGGCTATGGGCGTGGCCACCGCCATACCTGCTATTTTGGCAATACGCTTGAACATATCTTGATTATTCCTCCTTAAATATAAATCTGTTGTTTTTCCTTTTTTTCTGGGCGGAACGGGTTTGCCGTAAGGCGGAAAAATGTTTTGCCGGTTTTTGCGTCTGTTCCACCGAAATGAATGAACTTTATTAATTGCAAAGTAACGAAAAAAAAGTGATTTTGTCCTTTGTCTGCCTCTTTTTTTGTACATTTACCTGCACAAGTCATGAAAAGCATACCCATATTCTTTTTTTTGAGCGGCCTGCGTATATATGACTGCCGAAATTACAGACATGAGGCCTTCTTTTCGTGGAGGGTAATTGAAAAACATGGACATTGAAACATTATTGTCATAAAACTTGCGTTTCTTTGCATGCAAAAAACTCAGTGCAGAATGATTAAAATAGAAAAGAATCAGATCATAGCCCGTGATGTAAGCTGGATGTATTTCAACCATCGCATTTTGCGTGAGGCACAGCGTCCTGACGTTCCGCTTTTGGAGCGTATTTCGTTTCTGGGAATTTATTCCAACAATCTTGACGAGTTTTTCAGGGTTCGTGTGGCTTCACTCAGTCGTATTGCGCAAGCTGACCAGCAGAAGTTGTCTCCCGCCATACGGGAGGCCAAAAAGGCCATTAAGCAGATTAATACCCTTAATGCTGAGTATTCGCGTGAATTTGAGCAGACCACGCAAATGCTCACCCAGCAGCTTCGCGAGCAGGGAATATGGCTGATTGACGATGCGCAGGCCTCGCCTGAGCAACGTGAATATATCCGCCGGTTTTTCCGTGACAAACTTAACGGCACTACGCAGCCTGTGTGGCTGAACGGTCCCGGCCAACTTACTGACGAGGATGACGACGTGATTTTTCTGGCCGTTAAATTAAAATATGCACCGAGTTCATCACGCTACCCGCAGAAGAATTTTGCCATTGTCAAACTTCCTGTCAAGAAAGTCGGGCGTTTTCTCCGTTTGCCTGACCACGACGGGCATGCCTGCCTGATGTATCTGGACGATGCCGTACGCTTGTGTCTGCCATGGCTGTTTGCCGGCTTGTCCTATAATTATTTTGAAGCCTATGCATTCAAGTTTACCAAGGATGCTGAGATGGATATCGAAAACGACCTCGACGTGAGTCTGCTGCAGAAGGTGCAGCGGGGAGTGCGAAGCCGGAGGCGCGGTGAGCCGCTACGGGTGATTTACGATGCCGCCATGCCTCGCGACCTGCTGAAAAAGGTGATGGGCAAACTGTGCCTTGACCGGCTGGATACTACCGTGGCCGGCGGACGCTATCATAACCATAAGGACTTTATGCAGTTTCCCGACTGCGGCCGTACGGATCTGAAGTTTCCGCGTTGGGAGTCTGTCTTGCCTGCGGCCTTTGAAAGCCAGGATAGCTTGATTGACAAAATCATGAAGCGCGACCTCATGATTCACGTTCCTTACCAGTCGTTCGATGCCTATTTGCGTCTGCTGCGTGAGGCGGCTATCAGTCCGCGGGTGGAGTCAATCAAAACTACCCTTTACCGTCTGGCCAAGGATTCAAAGGTGGTGGAAACCCTGGTAACCGCTGCCAAAAACGGGAAAAAAGTTACCGTGGTTATTGAACTGCTGGCACGTTTTGACGAAGCCAGCAACATTTCCTGGAGCAAAAAGATGCGTGAAGCCGGCATCAATGTCGTGTTTGGCGTGGAGGGATTGAAGGTGCATTCAAAGATTACGTGGATCAAGACTACCGAGGGCAATCTGGCCTGCATCGGTACCGGAAATTTCCATGAAGGAAATGCCCGTGTATATACTGACTGCCTGCTCATGACGGCTCACACAAAAATTGTAGACGACGTTAACCGGGTGTTCGATTTTATCCATTCGCCGTTCCGTCCCGTAAGATTCAAGGAACTGCTCGTGTCGCCCAACAACATGAAGCGTCAGATTCTGCAGCTTATTGATGAGGAAATCAAAAACAAACGGGCCGGAAAAGAAGCCTATATCCATGTAAAAATCAATCACATCACCGATCCTGATGTGGTGCGCCACCTTTATAAGGCTTCGGCCGAGGGCGTTGAGGTGGGAGCCGTGTTGCGAGGCAACTGCTCTATGGTTACGGGCATACCGGGCCTGACGGAAAACATACATCTTCACGGCATCATCGACCGTTATCTGGAGCATGCGCGCATTCTTATATTTGCGCATGGCGGCAAGGAGAAGTTTTATATCGGTTCGGCCGACTGGATGCCGCGCAACCTGGTCAACCGGGTGGAGGTGATGACGCCTGTATACGACCCACTCCTGCAGCAGGAGCTGCGGTTTATTGTTGATTGCGGCCTGAACGACACGGTGCAGGCCCGCGTGGTCGACGGGACCGACAATCCGCAAATCTGGCCCGCAAAGCCCGGGTGTGAACCCCTGCGTTCGCAACAGGTGCTGCACAACTACTATCGGCAGATGCGGGAGGAGGAAAATGAATCCGGAAACGAATGAAAAACCTAAAAAAAGACCTTTTATAGCCTATGGACAACCAAGTTTTTGCAGCCATTGATATTGGTTCAAATGCAGCCCGACTGCTCATCAAGCGGATGGAGCCTGCTGTTGAGGGCGAAAGTCCGAATTTCAGGAAAATGTTTTTTCTGCGCTATCCGCTCCGGCTCGGCGAAGATGTCTTTACGCTGGGAAAAATCAGCAAGGAGCGTCAGCAGAAAACACTCTATATGATTAAGGCGTTTAAGAACCTGATGCGCTTGTACAATGTCGACAGCTATCGGGCCTGTGCCACTTCGGCCATGCGCGAGGCGCGCAACGGAGCCGACCTGGTGGAGAGCATCCGCAAGAAGACGGGTGTGGATATTGAACTTATTGACGGACGCGAGGAAGCCAGCATCATTTATGGCAACCACGTGGAGTATGCTTCGCGCATGAAGCGGCAGTGTGCCTATGTTGACGTGGGTGGCGGTAGTACCGAAATTTCAATCCTTTCCGAAGGCCGTATGGTAAGCAGCCAGTCGTATAAAATCGGTACGCTCCGCATGCTCCATGAAACTGACGACTACGTCAGTTCGGTGCTCAGCCAGATTACGGCCGACATGCAACAGGCGGCCCTGAATCTGGGACCTACGGAAATGGTCGGGTCGGGCGGAAACATCAACAAACTCTATAAGCTGGTGCACGAAAAGAGCGCCAGCCAGATTCTGACGGCTCCTGAACTGGAACGCATCGTCGACCGACTCAGCGGCCTGACGCCTCAGGAGCGCATGACGCAGTTCAAACTCAAGGCTGACCGTGCCGATGTGATTGTGCCGGCAGGAATTATTTTCCGTACGGTGGCGCGCGCCTTGTCAACCCGACAGATTTTCGTGCCTATGCTGGGACTGGCCGACGGTATTGTCGACCGCATGTTCCTGCAGGCCATGGCACGTGAGGAAAAGCGCAAGCGGAAGGCTGAACGGAAGGCCGACATTGAAGCGTCGGCTTCAACTGACGCTACGGTTTGAGAAGCCGGCAAAGGCAGGGCCGTCAGACGCGGAACAAACAGCAGCACATGCTTTGTGTGATTTTTTTGGAGAGAAAAGCGTATGGTGACAAGTTGTTTCCATACGCTTTTTGTTTTATCAGAAAGGAACGTAAGGGAAGATGAAACAGCCGGGCACTTAAGTATGTTTTTCCGCCGGGTAAAGGAAAAAAGGTGCCGGGTTGTCGGAAACCGGAGCGCAGCTCGTGTGGAAACGGTCGCCTCTGTGTATGGAAACAAATGCTGCCGCTCGTACTGACCGGAATGGAGTCAGTGCGGGCGGCAGCATTTTGGGGTAAAGCCCTTGTGGGATGGGGATTATTTTTGCGGTGTCAGGTAGTGGGGACTGTAGCGGTAGCCGCCCTGCTTGAGCAGCAGCGTGTCGGCCGACATACGCCGGCAGAAGTCGGCAAAGTCTTTTTTCGCTTCAGGCGTCCATCCCGTTTCGGCAATGGCCATCAGGCGCGGCAGGGCCAGATATTCCAACAGGGTGGAGTCGGCCACGTGCTCGGTCCAGAAGGTGCCCTGCACGCCGGTGTAGTATTGCTGCTGCGCATCACTGACGCCTTGCGGAATGGGGCGGTAGTTGTAGGTACGCTGCAGGTCGTCGTTGCCGTCGCCGGCCACTTTCATCCAGCTGTTGTCCTGTTTTTGCCGGCGGTTGATGTAGTAGTAGAAATAGGGCGTCATTACGTTGTTCAGCCCCAGCGAGGCTGCCTTTTTTGAAGCATCTTCCGGTCCTATCCAACACATGATGGTGGCGCCGGTGGAGCGTATGAGGTCGACGTCGGCGTTCTGTTCGGTAATACTCTCGTTCCAGAGGTAGAGCTTGCGGCCTCGGGTGGCGGCATAGTCGGCCATTTCCTTGATAAAATGCGACTGCAGCTGACGGGCATTGGTCAGGCCCTCGTCTTTCATTTTTTGTTGACACAGTTTGTTCTGCTCCCATGCCACGGTGGGACACTCGTCACCGCCGATATGAATGTGAGGATAGGGGAAGATGTCCATCAGTTCGCCCAGTATGTCTTTGGCAAACTGTACGGCCTTGGGGTTGGCCACGTTGAGTACGTCGGTCGAAACGCCCCAGGGAATCCAGTTCTGGTGCAGGCTGTCGGGGGTGCAGCTGAATTCCGGATAGGCTGTCATGGCGGCTACGAAATGTCCGGGCATGTCAATCTCGGGCAACACCTCGATATGACGTTCGCGGGCGTAGGCTACGATGTCGCGCATTTCCTCCTGCGTATAGAAGTAGGGGCCGTAGGGCTGGTTGGTGTAAATATGGTCTTTCTTATCCCATTCCCACTGATAGGAGTTGGGAGCAATGCTGCCTACTGAGGTCAGGCGGGGCCATTTTTTGATTTCGGCGCGCCATCCCTGGTCGTCGCTCAGATGCCAGTGGAAACGGTTGAGTTTGTAGAACGACATGAGGTCGAGCAGTTTTTTCACTTCCTCTACGCTGAAAAAGTGGCGGGCCACGTCGAGCATGAATCCGCGGTAGCTGAAACGAGGCTCATCGGTAATGTTCAGGCAGGGCAGTGTGTAGCCTCCGGCCGGAGCGGTGGCTGCCTTACCCAGCATGACGTGGGGCGGAAGCAACTGCTTGAGGGTTTGGAAGGCATAGAAGAATCCGGCAGTTGTGCGGGCTTCAATGTGAATGCCTTTGGGAGTGATTTGCAGTTTGTAGCCCTCTGTTCCTAACGTGGGGTCTGAGGCCGTGTCCAGTTTGACAAGCGCGCGGCGGCTGCGTGAACTGACTTTGATTTTTTGTCCCGTAGCGGTTTGCATGTGTTGGGCAAAGCGGCGGGCTTCAGCTTGGATGCTGTCGGGCAGATTGTGGCAGCTGATGGTCCACTTTTGGGGTAAAATCAGTTGTCCGGATTCGGTGGTCATCGACATGGGGCGAGGAGTTATGCCACGTTGTGGCTGCGATTCGGCTCCGACGGTGTGGAGAGCACACAGACTCATGCATAGGGTAAGCAGTGTACCCAATAATTTGTGCTTCATGATGTGGTTGGAATTTATTGAATAAAAGTGATGTTTTTGATGACAAGATAAATGGAGCGGGGCTTGGGTAAGCCCGGGTACGAAGGTGTTGTAGACCTTTTTTCCGGCCGGTGTGGGGCCTTTTCCGGGAGACAAAGATACGACTTTTTCGTGAATTACATTGTACTTATACGGCAGCAGCCACTGCCGGCAAACCTCTTGTGTGTGGTTGAGGTTGTGCTGACAGTGGCCGCAGAATAGGGCGGATAAAGTGTTGCCCTCTTATGGTTTGCGAACAAAGGTTTTTTGTCCGTCAATGATATAGATGCCTTGAGCGGCTCTTTTCTGCCGGCGGCCGCTCAGGTCGTAGATGCCCTTGGGTGCGGTGGCGTCGGAGATGTGGCTGATGCCGGTGTTGACGGGCTCGTAAATCAGGGTGATTTCCACGTTGGCGCTGAGCGGACTGAGCTGGCTCAGGTTGCCTTCGGTGCGCAGGTACACGTAGCCGGCTTTGCTGAGGGTGTCGGCGGTGCAGGCTGAGCCGGCGGCGTAGAATTTCGTGCTGCTCGGCACCAGGGCACGGCCGGTGGTGTCCACCTGATGGATGGTGACGCTGAAGTACGGCGCGGTATAGTAGCGGTAGATGGTGAAGTCGTGGCCGCCGCTGTAGCCGGTGAACTTACCCACGTTGCCGTTCCACCAGAGTCCGTTGGTGCCTTGCATACGCAGGGTGTTGGTCTGCTGGCCGGCCGTCAGGCTGAATGCGTCGGGGCGTGAGGTGGCGGTGATGTCGGTACCGCTGCTGAGCACGGGGATGTAGAGGCCCGAGCCGACGTTGCCGAACTGGTAGCGCCCGTTCTTTTCCTCTATCGTCCAGGTGTAGTAAGGCGTCTGGTTTTCAATGCGTCCGCTGGCCATGATGAGCTTGTTGTCGGGGCTGACGTTGAGGTAGCCGCGGCGCTCGGTGTTGCTGGCCGTGTTGTAGAGCACGTAGTGCTGTCCGCTGACGGGCTTCAGTACCGGCTCGGCCAACTGGCGCACGCCGCTGTAAGCCTCGGTGGTGTAGCGGAACACCAGGGTAGTGTCGCTGGTCGGCGTCAGGCTGAGGCTTGTTTCGTCACCCTTCAACTGATAGTAGGGGATTTCGGGAGCCGTGAGGGTGAGTGCACTGTCTACGGGGCAGGTAATCTGCTCGCGCTGGATGATGCCGCCGTTGGCGTCGATACATTCCGTATTGACGGCGAAGCGTACGCGGCGGTAGGTGACGTCAACGGTCTGTGCCTCGCTGATGGCGCTGAACTGCGGAGCCTCCTGCTGGCTGTCGTTGTACGAAACGAGGGCGTAGTTGTCAATTTGCGGAGCTGTGGCCGTGAAGTCCGTGCCCTGGCTGACGCTCTGGGTGTAGGTGCCGAGCAGTTTGCCGTCGGTGTCGCTGCAGCGGTAGGTCACTACGGCCACGGGGCGCATGGTCCAGGCGTTGCCCTGCAGGCGTACGGAGTTGCCGCTCTGGTTACCGTTGGACTTGTCAGTACCGGCAGCCACCTGTCCCTGAAGGGTCAGGTATTCGGTAGACACGGGGAAGAGGTAGCTTCCGTTGATGCCCAGGTTGTAGTCATAGTAAGTGGTGCTGAACGTGCTGGTCAGATTGGCCGGAGTGGTACCCATGGTGACGGCATAGCCTACGCGGCTGGTCAGGCTCGAAGAGAGCTGGCTGATGTAGCGTCCGGTGGCAGCGTTCTTGAGGCGGAAGATCTGTCCGCCCTTGCCGTTGTCCGTCACTTGTTCGGCCACCCAGGCATCGGCGGCATAGGACGTGGTGGCGTAGGTCAGGTTGTTCTGTCCCTTGTCGTCAAGGGCAATACCTTCGTAACCCTCCACACTGTTGCTGAGCTGATAGGTCTGGCCTTCTTTCAGACCACCGATGGAGGCGTAGCAGTTGCCAATGGCCGTTTGCAGTTGGGTGAGATACTGTGTCGTTTCCTCCTGTGACATGTTGTCGGTAGACTGGGCCAGGAGTTCCTTGAGGGCGGCTACCTGAGCCTCGCCGGCTTGTCCGGGCAGGGGCGTGTCGGCGTAGGTCGGTATGCCGGCCAGCTGGTTGGCTTCTGCAAGAAGCGTGCCGAGCTGTTGGCTGGAGTCCGTAAAGTCGGGACGCAGCTGCCAGTCGCAGGAGTTACCGCCGTCGGCCGGTACGTTCCACAGGTTGACCGAGTAGCCCTGGCCCGAAGCGGCCGCGTTGAGCAGCCAGCTGCCTAAGGCGTCGGTAGAGATGCTGTAGTAATAGTAGTCGCCGTCCTGTCCGTAGCGGTCGGCGGTGATTTTAAAGTCGTAGTGCTTCTGGGTGGCATCGTAGCTGAATCGGGCCGTATTGCTGGTGGTCGTAGTCGGGATGACGGAACCCTCGGGCTGTGCGCGGCACACTAGAGCAAAGTAACCGGCGCGGTCGGGGTCTTCCTCTAGGGCCCAGAACTGGTTGTCGTAGTTGTCGTCGCCTTCAGCGGCCTGGGCGTTGGTCCAGAGTACACCAGCCTTGGCGCCCTTGCCGGAGTATTGCGAAATCAGCGGCGAGCCTTCGGCCAGCAGTTCGATGCACTTGTTGGCGCGGTCGCCGGTGGAGCGCGTTACCAAGCGGTAGTAATAGGACTTGTCGGCGGTGGAGAACTTCGGCATCACCTTGTCTGTCTGGGTGCTTGTGCCCGTCAGGTAGTGCGGGCTGTAGCGGTAATTGCCGAGCTTGAACATTACGGTATCCTGGGCCATGCGCTGACAGAAGCTCGTGAAGTTCTTTTTGTTTTCAGGAGTCCATCCGGTTTCGGCAATGGCCATTAGGCGCGGCAGGGCCAGATATTCCAGCAGGGTGGAGTCGGCCACGTGCTCGGTCCAGAACGTGCCCTGTACGCCGGTGTAGTAGGGCTGCAGGGTGGTGCTGACGTTGGACTGTATGGGCTGGTAGTTGTAGGTGCGCTGCAGGTCGTCGTTGCCGTCGCCGGCTACCTTCATCCAGCTGTCGTCCTGCTTTTGCCGGCGATTGATATAGTAGTAGAAGTAAGGCGTCATGACGTTTTGCAGTCCCAGCGATGCGGCTTTCTGTGCAGCAGCCTCAGGGCCGGTCCAGCACATGATGGTGGCGCCGGTGGAGCGAATGAGGTCAACGTCGGCATTACTCTCAGTGATGCTCTCGTTCCAAAGGAAGAGCTTGTGGCCGCGGGTGGCGGCAAAGTCTGCCATTTCCTTGATAAAGTGCGACTGCAGCTGGCGGGCGTTGGTCATGCCCTCGTCCTGCATTTTCTGCTGACACTCGGCATTTTGCTGCCAGGCCGTGGTGGGGCACTCATCACCGCCGATGTGAATGTAGGGATAGGGGAAGATGTCCATCAGTTCGCCGATGATGTCCTTGGCAAACTGTACGGCCTGCGGGTTGGCCACGTTGAGTACGTCGGACGAAACGCCCCAGGGCATCCAGTTCTGGTGCAGTCCGTCGGGGGTGCAGCTGAATTCGGGATAGGCTGTCATGGCGGCCACGAAGTGTCCGGGCATGTCAATTTCGGGCAGAATCTCGATGTGGCGTTCGCGGGCATAGGCCACTACGTCACGCATCTCTTCCTGCGTATAATAATAAGGTCCGTAGGGACGGTTGGTATAGTAGCCGCCTTGCGTCCAGTCCCACTGGTAGGAATTGGGCGCGATGCTGCCCACGGAGGTCAGGCGCGGCCATTTCTTGATTTCGGCGCGCCAGCCCTGGTCGTCGCTCAGGTGCCAGTGGAAGCGGTTGAGTTTGTAGATGGACATGAGGTCGAGGATTTTCTTCACCTCTTCCACACTGAAGAAGTGGCGGGCGGCGTCTCCGCCGCCAATCACGTCGAGCATGAAGCCGCGGTAGCCAAAGCGGGGCTCGTCGGTAATGCTCAGGCAGGGCAGGGTGTAGCCTTCGGCCGGAGCGGTGGCGTATTGTCCTAGAGCCACATGGGCCGGCAGCAGCTTCTTGAGGGTTTGGAAGGCGTAGAACAGGCCGGCTGTGGTGCGGGCCTCAATGTTGATGCCTTGGGCGGTGATGTCCAGTTTATAGGCTTCCAGTCCCAGACTGTTGTTGGCGCTTATGCCCACCAGGGCATTGGCGTCGTCACTCAGGCTGACTTGCAGTCCTGTCGACTGGCTGAGGCTGGTGGCAAAACGCTCGGCCTCGGTGCGCAGACTGTCGGGAAGGGGACAGTAGAGCGAAATTTGCTGGGGCAGCGTGAGCGTACTCTGTGCCGTTGTCATGGTTTTGGGAACTGGCGTGATGTTCACGACGTTTTGCGCGTAGGCCATGCCTCCTGTAAGACTGAGGGCCAGCGCAAGCAAAAGCAGTTTGTTTTTCATAATGCAGAGGAAAATAAAAAATGAGCATTGGCGTTCCGAATAAGATTTGTTTTTTGACTTTTTCGGAGCACGATAGGGCAAATATAGCGAAAAAAGTAGACATGGTGAAGCTCAAGTTGTGTTTTTGCCTCATTTTCATCTGTTAAAAAGTGGCAGAGGGTCTTCCGGCTGGCCATGGCGGGGTTATGTGGGCAGAATTCCGTAAATTTGCTCAGGTCCTGCTTCTTTTTCAGGAAGCAGGGGCGTGCTTCTGTTGGGGGCTATTGAAAACTGAAAAACAAAAAATTGTTATGGAACAGCAGAATAGTGAGCCGGTATGGCTCGTAGGATTTTCACCCACGCGGGCTTCGTGGCGCGTGGGGCAGGCCGTGGCGCGCGGATTGGGCAGCACCTGCCGGGAATTGGATTTGACATACGAAACCGCTTTGCCGGCGCAGTTTGAGGCCGGTGGCTGGCTGGTGGTCTGCGCGCCGGTGTATGGCGGTCATGTGGCGCCCGTGGCGCTGGACCGCATGGCGGCGTTCCGTGGTGGCGGCGTGCGGACGGTGGTCGTGGTGACCTATGGCAACCGGGCGTATGACGGTGCCCTGACGGAGCTGGCCGATTTCTGTCGGCAGCCTGGCTGCCGTGTGGTAGGGGCTGCGGCTTTTGTGGGAGAGCATTCCTATAGCGTGGCGGCTCATCCCGTGGCTGCGGGTCGTCCCGATGCGGCCGACCTGGCCAGGGCCGAGCAGTGGGGGCGCGAGGTGGCCCAGCGTCCGGCGGAGGAGTTGGAGGCGTCACAGCTTGCCGACCGCGGCTGGCAGCCTGAGGTGATGGGTGCCTTCCGGCAGCACGTACAGCAGGCCCTGGCTTCCGGCCGGACCGTGCCGCCCACGCCGGCCGTAGATGCCGCATTTTGCACCCATTGTGGTACGTGTGTTACGCTGTGTCCGACCAGGGCCATTGCGGCGGGACATGAGGAACAGACGCAGGCCGACCGCTGCATCCGCTGCTGTGCCTGTGTAAAGGGCTGTCCCAGCGGAGCGCGCACATACGACACGCCTTTTTCCGAAGCGCTGAGCACGTATTTCGCCACGCCGCGCCAGCCGGATTTGTGGTGAGGGGAGGTCCGGACTTCCTCTTTAGCGGCGGGGTGAGGTGTACCGGCTGAAGATGCGCATGGCGTTGAGAATGCAGAGTAGGGCCACACCGACATCGGAGAAGACGGCCGCCCACATGGAGGCCATGCCCATGGCGCCGAGCAGCAGAATGAGCAGCTTGATGCCGAGCGAGAAGGTGATGTTTTCCACCACAATGCGGTGGGTGATGTGGCTCACGCTGAATGCCGTCAGCAGTTCGCTCATGCGGCCGTGCTGCAGTACCACGTCGGCCGTTTCCACCGCTACGTCGGTACCGCTACAGCCTCCTATGGCAATGCCCACGTCAGCCAGGGCCAGGGCCGGTGCATCGTTGATGCCGTCGCCCACAAAGGCGGCCAGTTGCTGGCGGTCGTGGGCTTGCTGGGTCAGGGCTTTCAGCTGCTCCACCTTTTCTTCCGGCAGCAGGCCGCTGTGGGCGTGCGCAATGTGCAGTTGGTCGGCCACGGCCTGTACGGCCTGCGGCGTGTCGCCCGAAAGGATGTGCATCTCCGGCCGGAATTTCCGGCTGATGGTCTGCAGGGCCTGCGGCGTGTCGGCCTTAAGTTGGTCACTCATGACGACGTAGCCGGCTAGCCGCCCGTCAATGGCGCAGTAGACCACGGTGCCCGTTTCCTGCGTTTCGCTTACGGCAATGCCTTGCGCCTGCAGCAGTTTGGCTCGGCCGGCGCATACCTCGTGGCCGTCCACCGTGGCCGTCATGCCGCGGCCCGGTACCTCACGGATGTGCTGTGCCTCCGTCTCCTTTACGCCCAGCTGTTCGGCCTTCTTGACGATGGCCAGGGCCAGCGGGTGCGTGCTGCCGCGCTCAACGGCCGAGAGGTAGTAGAGCAGTTCGGCCTCGTCTTTGACGGCCGGACCGCATACGGCGTGGCTGATGCTGAAGCGGCCTTCGGTCAGCGTACCGGTCTTGTCGAACACCAGCGTACCGGTGCGGCGCAGGGCGTCGAGGCAGTAACCGCCCTTGAAAAGTACGCCCAGATGTGAGGCCGCTCCGATGGCGGCAAAGTAGGCCAGCGGAATGCTGATGACGATGGCGCAGGGGCAGGAAATGACCATGAATACCAACGCCCGGTAGAGCCAGTCGGCAAACTGATAATGGAAGTCGGCAGCATACAGGCTGTAGACCCACGGCATGGCTACCAGCAGCACGGCCAGTGCCATGACGGCCGGCGCGTAGCGGTGGGCAAACC
>ENA-OPXC01001176-OPXC01001176.1-human-gut-metagenome-genome-assembly--contig:-NODE-1176-length-19370-cov-1.864665_pt1 | contig 19370 bp, 8 predicted proteins | sample MGYA00241512_ERZ502016 | MGnify/ENA primary metagenome ERZ502016 (study PRJEB25962, sample SAMEA2043043) | human gut metagenome | biome: human gut; feature: human-associated habitat; material: faeces...
TCGGCGTACGGTGGGTGGAGGTAGAAGTAGATGTGTGAATAGCCCGGTATTTTTTACCTAAGGAGAGGTGCAAGTCCTCTACTCTCACTAAAATTGCTATATTATGTACGACTCTAAGAGAATTAAAAAAGAGGATCCTATTACTTTAGATTACATTCTATCTAGAGTAACAGAGTATGATATATATGCACGTTATATAGGACAATTTAAAGTAGGTTATATCTATAATAGTCCATTTAGAGAAGATAAAAATCCTTCATTTGGAATATTTAGAAGTAGGAAAACAGGTAAACTGTTATTTAAAGATCATGGTAATGGTCTTTGCGGCGATGTAATTAGATTTGTGCAAGAATATACTGGCATAACTAATTATAATGAACTACTAAAGCAGATTGTGAAAGATCTGAATATAAAAAATAATACTGTTTTAAAGAGTACTAAAGCGTATGAAAAGTCTGAAGAAACCGTAATTGGAGTAGTAAGACAAGAATTCACTAATGTTGATAAGGCATTTTGGCAACAGTTTGGTATTACTCTAAATACATTAAAGAGATATAATGTAAGTAGTATTAAATACTATTTATGTGACGGAATTGTAAAAGGTATTTATAAAGATGAAAGTCCGATGTATGCATATAAGGTTTATGATAAATTTAAAATTTATAGACCTTTAGCAGATAAATACACTAAATGGCGTAATAATCTTACTGAGTACGACATTCAAGGATTAGAACAACTTCCTGAAAAGGGAGAATTATTGATTATAACTAAATCTCTCAAAGACGTAATGTGTTTAAGAGAAATGGGTTATGATGCAATATCTCCGTCATCAGAAAGTACATTTATTCCAGTTAATATCTTAGACATATTAAAGAAGCGTTTTAAGCGTATATTAGTATGTTTTGATAGAGATCCTGCAGGAGTCAAAAATATGCGTAAGATAAGCAAGAAAACAGGCTTAAATGGATTTTTAGTACATAAGAAATTCCAAAGTAAAGATATTAGTGATGCCGTTAAGTATAACGGCTTTGAAGTTATTAAAAACTGGTTAAATAAAACACTATGAAAGTATTAAAAAAGATTTGGAAAGGTATTCGATTCGGTATTGGTATATTATTTACTGTCCCGTTTCTTATTAGCCTTTTTTGTATGTATTTGTTTGGTATTATTGTGGCTATTTTTGACTATTCGATCATTAACAAAATTGCTGAAAAATTCAGCATAGTTAATGATAAAGTTGAAAATAAACGGAATACACAAATACTAGTAACTAAAAAGAGTTAGAAGACTTAATTGCAGAACTTGAGAACCTAAAAAAGGAGGCACTTGATGATCGAGCTGCTTAGTACTACAATTACTGTTAATTTAGTAGCTTTAATATCCTTTATTGTTTTATGTTGTACTATTAGCAACATACTCAATCTTCTTTCGTTTAAGAAATTGTTAAAACAAATCTTAGATGAAAAAGAAAAAGAGTCTAAACAAGAAAGTGATAAATGCGACTCCAACGGTCTTTGATAATATTAAATTTCGAAGTAAGTTAGAAGTATATACATATAAAGCACTAAAAGAAAATAAACTGAAAGCTGAGTACGAGCCTATAAAGTTTGAGCTAGTCCCTAGTTTTCAGTTTAAAGACAAAAAGATACGTCCTATGACATATACTCCAGATTTTGTAGGTAATAACTTTATAATTGAAGCAAAAGGTAGACCTAACGATGTCTTTCCTTATAAGTGGAAATTATTTCAGTATAACCTAGTTAAATCAGGTTTAGATGAACAGTATCATTTATTTATTGTTCATAATCATAAGGAAGTAAACGAATGTATTAAACAAATAAAACAGTTAACTGATGGAAAATAAAAACGTATTAGAGGAATATGATTTGATCATCGATTTAGGTCCAGTAAAGGATGAAGATCAATCAGAGAAAGTAGAAGAATAATATGGATTTAAGTATACCTTACTATGATGACAATTCTCGTATATCTAATAGTAATTTAGGACAATTTCTGAAGAAAGGTCCAAGATATCTAAAAGATATGCTAGAAGGAAATGCTGAAGGCCTTAAAGCTAGTTATTTAGATAAAGGAACAATGATACATATGTATATTCTTCAACCTGAAGAATTTTGGGCACATTATCGAATACTAGATTTTGAAACTCCAAGTAGTAAACAACAACAATTATTTGCTGATAAACTAGTTGGTACTGTAGAAATTGATCCAGATTTAGCCCTTATAAAGGCTTATTCTGATGCCTATAGTACAAAAGGTAAGAGTGAAGAAAAAATACTCTTAGAAGCCAAAGAAATGGCTAAAAAGCTAGAAAACTACATAGAGTATCTTAAGACTGAACGGCAAACTGAGTTGAAATCTATTTCGTTTGCTGATCTGAATATGCTAAAAACTATTAAGCAAAACATTCAGAACCACAAGAAAGCAAATGAATTATTATATAAACAACCGCAAACTTGCGAACAAAACAACGAGTTCCACATAAATTGGGAATTTCCAAAAGCTTACGAAAACTATCATTTATCTTGTAAGTCTTTATTAGACAGGCTAATGATAGATCATACTCTAAAAAAGATTACATTAGTAGATCTGAAAACTACTGCTGATGCATGGAATTTTGAACATTCTATTGAAGAATATGATTATAGAAGACAATTAGCTTACTATTGGTTAGCAATTCATTGGTATTTTAAATATGAATTGAATATAGATATAGACGAATACACAAAAGAAACCTATATCATTGCTATCCAGAGTAATAATGGATATGAAGTTAGAGTTATTAACTTTACTCCAGAATGTATAGAAGAAAGACTTACAATAATATCAGAAACTATCAGAAGAATATGCTGGCATAAACAAAACGATTTATGGGACCACTCTAGAGAGTATTACGATGGAGATGGATCAGAAGTATATGATGGAAATGATAGTATCTCTATTCTTTAATGAATGTTATTCTAATATTGTATTAAAGAAATTATCTACCTATTTTATAAAAGAAAACCTGCACATAAGTTATGCAGGTTTATCATATACTGAATATATAAATTTATGTAAATTATATAAACAGCATAATTTATATTTAGGTCACTATAGATATAAAGGAGATATAGATTATCATACCATCTTCATATTTAAAATAAATCCGAAGCATGATAGACTAATATATGCAATAAAGAATAGATATTATCATCTATTACCTCTTAAAGTAAAAGAGCATATTACTCAGTTTACTAATAAGAATGTGTTTATTAGTTCAAATGCTAGAATAAATGATAGTATTATGAAAGATGAAGTAACGTTAACAGTAAGAGAAGAACTATTTATAATGCAAATGGCTGAGCAACAAGATGTTCAAGAGCCAACATTGCTTGAAGATATAAATTGCCTTGGATTTTAGTATCCAAAACTTAATTGTTTGAAAAAAGAAAGGGGTCGTTGTGAAACGATCCCTTTCTTGTTTATCCAATACGATTTATCATATCATTTAGCTTCTCTCGTGGATTCTTCATATTATAGTAGGCATTAAGTATTGGAATAACTTTAATGAGGTCTCTTTGCCATCCTTTTAATCCTTTATAAGCACCTCTTTCAATTTCTTCATATTTTCTACTACTCAAATAAGATAATGGATTAATAACCCTATTAACATCTACAAATGTTTGAATTAATGGAGTAATAGAATTAAGAATATCGAATACATCCATTGCATTATACCTAGAACCAGACTCTAATGAAATCTTCTTTAACTCTAATCGTAAGAATTGAGTAAACCAATAATCGTCATCATCTGCACCCATTCCAAATAGGTTAAATATAGTTAACCAGAAGAAATATGTGAATATTTGAGCATTAAACCTCCTGATATGTAAATCTATTTGTTTTTTTACATCTACATCAGGATATTGCTCTTGTAACTCTTTTAACTTTTCATCATTTCTTCCTGTAAGTACTCTCAATAGCTTAATAAGATTTCTATCAGAACCGTATTTCCATCCGTAGAAATATGCCGATGCTGTTCCCATCGATAACTCTTTTGTCTGGTAATTCCAGTACATTGGAGATATTGTATTTTCTATATTTTTTGGAATAAAAGCACGGAACATAAGTATAGTACTAAGGGCTGGTAATAAATGAACACCACTCTTATCTGCTTCCTCAACCATACCTTCTGCATGACTAGATATAGACCCTAACTTAGCAGTAATTTCTTCTTCTAGTTCTGCAGTAACATATGGTGCATACTTGGATTTTACTCTAAACCCATCTTTCATTTCATATGCATTCCATAGATTATCTTTAGCATTTCTATATATAGCCTTACGCTCTTCTATAGACTTATTAAGAAAATGGTTATCTAGAAAATCGTTCTCAGAAATAAAATGTAATTGCCCATCCTCTAATCGAATTAACTTATAGTTTAGATAAACTGAAACAGCAAACACACTGTTAGGTAAAAATGACATTAACTTAAAAGCAGAGTATGGTTCTACAGCTCTAGTAATCATTCTACCTATTCTCCATCTATTAGTATTAGATAAATCTTCCTCTTGATTAAAAGTAAGACCATTATATTCTAACACACCTACAAGTTTATTGTTAGCTTGATTCTTACCAAATTGACTAGCAGCTTTTAAGCTAATTAGTTCTTTTGTTAAAATACCATTTGCAATAGTGAAATCATGCATATTGTAATGTTTACGAACAAAAGCATCATTAGCATAAAAACTCCATGCAGCAACTCCACCAGATATCGCAGAACGTAAGTTCCAAGACAAACCAATATCTCTACCCCACCTTGAAAAATATTCAAATACTTTATCTAGAGAAATCTTATAACCTTTTAATGTTACTTCAGGTAGTATATCTCGTCTACCATAAATATGATAACCTATATAAGTGTGAACTGCATCTGCTAACTTACTACTTGCAGCAGGCTTAGTAAAGCCTTTTTGTCTAATAGAACCTGCATTAGTAATTAAACTATCTAATAGATTTAATTGAGGAGCCACTTTCTTTTTATTTTCATAATTACAAGCCATTCTATAATACTTAGTAATAGCTCCAATTAAATCATTAGTACCAGAAGCAGGATCAGTAAGCATGGTAGTATACATTGTAGGCATAATATTTATCTCTGTACCATTAGGTCTAGTCTCTACTTTTACTCCATGTATTTCATCATCTGGTTGAATACCAAATGCATCTATCATATAATTTCTTGTTCCTGTAATAAGTCCTCTACCACCCCAATAATTAAATATATTACCATTAATTTGTGGTAACTTATAATTATTCTTATAATTAGAGTGAGTAATTTTATCATTAGCCTCATTCATAACATCTAGAATAACATTTCTAAGATTGACTAGAGCTGGATCTCTCATTACAGCATTATAAGCTTTTCTATTATCGTATTCTTTAATAGATAATTTAGGTTGTTCTGCCTCTGGTATACTGTTATCATAGTTTTTATTATAGAACTTAGATTCTTCAGATGTTTCAGCCCAATTGCTATTTGGTACTCTATGCATATACTGTTGACGTACTGGTATTACTTTGGTCATATAAGAAGCATAGTGTTTTACTCCTTTATCGTCTACCCATATATCTTCAGGTGATACAGCACTTTTACCTCCATTTTCCTTTGCTAGATCACTAAGTTCAGATTTAAATAACCTAACACTACCAACAGTTTTTTTAGTACGTTTTCTCACATTATACATTGCTATATCAAGCTCTTTGATTTTATCCTTAACAGCTTGAGGCATTCTAGTATAATCTGATTCAAATTTATCAGTTCTATATAATCTTAATAGATTGTATCTAGCTTGATATAACCTATCATATATTTCACCATAATCTTTTTTATTTTGCCTAGATACCTTTTCTTTAAATTCATCTGTAAGTTCCCATCTAGTATTACGCTCTAACCAAGCACTATACAATGTGTCACTTCCATCTGGAGTATACCCCTCAACATTTTTCATTCTTTCCATTTCTTCTAGGAAAGCATCCATGTCTACTTTAGACTCCAATCCTTCTTGTAGTTTGGCATAAGCTTCTGTAAGTTCAGCAGCTATTTGAGCTTCTACACTACCTTCTGGTTTTAATTCTCCAGTAATAGGATCATAAGGATTTGCAAGATTCCTTTTCTTCTCTAATAACCTAATATATTTTTGATATTCATCTATTGGCATTCTTTCGAATCTAGGTTTATTAGTACTACTATCTCTGTATGGTTTTAATATGTTATCTATCTCTAGATTTACTTCGGATAGAGCCATATTAGCTTCCATACTTAAATTAGTAAATATAGCATAAAATTCTGGTGTGTATTTTCTTTCACAATTCTCAGACTTCCAATCATTATAATCTTTTTGATATTGTATCCATAGAGAAGGATTAAGTTTAAGCTCATCAATACTGGCTAATTTATGATTCTTTAGCCAATCTTTTCTAAACTTATATTTATTGTTTTGATATACACCATATCTACGATCTCTAATTAAATATCCAGTTTTTTTACCATCTACATCTCTTTCAAATAAAAGATTATGGTCTCTTGTTTCTTTTGCTGCTTTATATAATTCAGCATACTTACGATAAACCTGTTTATGAGTCATAGAATTAACATCACCAATAACTTTTCTCAATAGCTTGATAACAAACTTAGGTGAGTTTACAGGAGTAGCGAAGAATCTATGATACCAATTTAAATCACCATCAAAAGTAAGCCAGTTCATCAGAGCTCTATCTATATTAGGGTCTTTAGCTTCTTCCATCTCAGTACGCAAGAACTTTTCTACTGTTCTTCTAACTGAGTTCCCATACATGTAACCAATGTTTTCTCTATCTATCATCTTTTTAGATGAGAATTCTCTAATCAATCCATCTACTACAGATAATATATTATCAAATTCATTAGTACCTAATATATTTTCATAGATATTCCTATTAAATTCTGTATTTAGCTCATTATAAAGTTTACGTAAATTACTCTCATGTGGGTATAAATACTCAGCACCAAAATTATCTAAAGCAGTTCTTAACTTAGTAAGTTCTTCAGTATCATTTGTTATTTGTGCAGTACTTATCTTCTCATCAATAGTTTTAATTACTCTCTCTGCTTCATCTAGACTATATAGTACATTATCTACATACTCTAGACTACCATTAAGGAAATTAGTAATGTTATTGACACCTTCTACATCTGTTATAGAATTTTGTATACTTCTAAGACTAGATAGCAATTTATCATTACGTAAATTTTCGTTTCTATCAAATTTATCTTCTATAACATTGTATCTTAAGGAAGCTACACGATTCTCTGCTGTCTTAACCATATCAGAGAATACAGATCTAAGTTTAATAGAAGCAATTTCTTCACGTTTACTAGCTGCTGGTAGAACATCTGGTATATAATCATAAGAATCTTCTCTTTGCTCTAGAGTTTGATATGCATTAAATTCAATAACATTATCTACTATTTTATTAATTAAGTCTTGATGAGTAGTATTTTTACCAAATAATCTCTTAAACCAATCAATAATTTTTTGAATTAATGTTTTTTCTCCTTTTGTAGCAGGGAAGTCAAACATATTGTGAATAACCTCAGGATTAGAAAACAGCTCTGCAGCAAACTCATATACATTCTTACTAGCATGATCCTCATACTTTTCTGCATATTCTTTTTGAATCTTTCTAAGTTCATTCGCTGCTTCAGTATTTGAAGCTAATGAATCTAGAGTAATAGCATGAGCTATTTCATGTAATAACACATTCTCTAATGAACCATATCTACTGAAATCACCATTTCTATTTACTACAATTTTATTAGAGTTTCTGTCATATATAGCAGGTGTCCAGTAAGTAGCTTCAGGATAAATTTCATTTAATGTTCTATCAGTATATTCAATAGATACAGGATGCATATTTATTTTGGCAGCAACATCATTGAGTACAGTAGCCATTTCAGAATCCATATTATCCAATAGTTCTTTACTATTACTGTAGGATTGCATAGATTCTAGTTGAATTGTATTTTCTGAGTTACTATCTGCTAGATATATGTTATTCTCCTGAGTAGAGAATGTACCCTGATTATCTATTGATTTAATTTGATTAGGATTGGATACTAAATAATCAGATATTGGCTTTGATTCTCTAGTCTCATCTATATTAGTTATAAGAACTGATTCGTTTGCATCGATTTCATTTTTATTTTCTAATAAGACTTTATCCGCCCTTTCTCCTTTACCATCTATTACTAATAAATTTTTAGCACTCAAGAAAACTGGGTAAAATAATTTATCACGATTTGGATTTTTATACGTATATACATCACCAGCTTCTACATGAGAAAACCATATACTTTTTAATTCTTCTACTGTAACACCTTTTAATTTTTTAGCAATGTATCCCCACACAAGTTCATCTTCTTCTCCTTCTTGTATTTCATCTAATGGGATAAAATCTAGTTCTCTATCAACTGCATGTAGTATAGCTTCATCTCTTGGAGAAATAAAAGATTGAGCTGTTTTTTTGGATGTGGTAAAAAAGAATTTAGGAGCTATTTTTGTAGATAAACGCTGTCTATTGTCAACAGACGGAATAGCAAATGTATCAAATTCACTGCTACTTCCATGATACACTACTAAAGGTTCACCATTCTCGTCTACTACTTTGGATTCACCAAACCACTTTTTAAAGCTCTTAGAATAAGTTCTAGCTTTAGCTTGAATAGCAGCTACTCTATCACCATTATAGTGCTCTAAAAGGTCTGAAAAGAGCTTAGACGGCTCCCCATTGGGAGCCTTATCTATGCCATTACCATTGTTCTGCGACCATATATGATAAGCCGCTGCTTCACTAGTTGCATTTTTTAATTCTTCAAATTCTCTTGCAACTTCTTCATTTTTTAAATTAGGACAAATTATTTTCATATATGATTACTTTATACAATGATTCATTTCGTCTGTAGGAAATTCATTTTGGTTATTAAAGAGTGAAGAATCTGTACCTGAATTACCATAGTTATTAGCAGCATTTAAGAAATTGTCAGTAGTAGGAGTTTGTTGAGCTCTCAATTCATCTCTTACTTCCATTAAGATTCTTGGGAATTCTGTACCCCATTTACCTTTATCCTGAATATGAGTAAGCGTTGCCTTACCTGTATCTAACAATCTTTGTAATGCTTCAGGATTTTGTTCAAAAGATGCTAATACTAGATTCTTCATAAAACCACTAGAGAATTTATCCCAAGTAATTGTATCTAATCCTTTGATTTTTCTACCAATTGCTCTTGCTTGATTACCAGAAGCAGTTTCTAATTGTTGTCTGATAATTTCTTTTTCATCATCTGACACAGATGAATAAGCTAGTTTTTGAGCTTGAAAAGCACCTTCTACTGTTTTAAAATTACCAGCAATAGGACCATCTGGTTCTAATCCATCATTTGTTGCAATAAATGGTCTAACAGCAAAATTACTTAAATCTGCATTTTCACCAGTACCAGCATATATGTTTATAGTTTCATTGCTATTAGGTTCTGTTGGCTCATAAGTTTTTCTAATAGGTTGTTCAACAGTGTTTTCTATTACCTCACCATTTTCATCCATACTAGTATCTACTAATGGAGCTGAATCATTTTCAACAGTACTAAACATATAATCAATTGTATTTCTTGAATAAAATACTCCACTTAATGGTTTACCACTTACCTTATTAGTTTGTGAATTAATTTTTGGTACAATCTCATTGTTAATAATATCTGGAATATCTTCTAAGAAGTTATTATCATATTTAGCAAATCTTGGAGCAACATTATTACCCGGAATAATAGAGAATCTAGATATATATTTACTTCCAGTAGTATATGGAGATAAGTATTCAGATACAAACCCTTTACCACCTTGCCTAAATCCTTTCTTATTCACTAATATATATAATGGTTTATATGTTTTAGTTTTACCATTATCTTTAATAAATGTACCAACATATTTATATAGATTATACCCACCAGTAGCATTGTTATCTCTCATTTTAACATATGGATGATACAATGGAACATCAGTATCATCTTTACAAACATATCTTCTAGAAGATCCTTTAATAGCTACAGGAACTAATCTATTACCAACTTTTTCTCTATGAATATAGATACCTTTAGTATTTGTATTTATTACAGGAACCATGTTATTATCTTGCCAGTTATTACGATAGATTTCATCTACATCATCTGGAGTGAACAGATTAGAGAAATCATCTATATTTTTCTCTAAAGTTCTTACAGTTTCATAATAACCAAGTTCATCTAATACCCTAGTAGGTATGAAATCAAATAGAGAATTCAAGTGTTTAGTACCATGACCACTAAATACTGCATATCGAACTAAATCATAAGCTAAATCATGTAATTCTTGATTATCACTATCTAATAATTCTTGCCAGTATTCTCTAATCTGTCTACTAGCATTAGAACTAATATCATCTGAATAGTCTAAGCGGATATAGTCTATAGCTTTACCTGTAGTATCAGTTACACCAGTAATACTATTAAGGAATAGATTACTAATCCTACCATTAGTAACAGATATAATTGGGTATTTACCACCTTTAGAAGCAGCATCAGAGATAATATCAGTTTTAATTCTATTGATTCTTTTAGCAATAGTATTAGGACCAATAAATAGATCCCTTAACTCTTTCATACTATTAATTAAAGGACTGCTGGTACTATCATATAGTGAGTAAGCTCTCCAATAAGAGTCAATAGCATTAGTAAATGCTGTTACAGCCTGTTTATCCTTTACTTTGGAAAATCCACTAGCATTAATAAGGGATCTGAATACCCTATAATACTCATCAGAAGATTGTATATTAATTTTACCAAGCAAATCTAAAGTAAACTTGATACTATTGTCAATCTTCTTCTGTAAGAATGTCTCATTAAAGAATTTATTAACCATTTCTGGTGTGAAATATGGGCTAGTATAACAATCAGCAACATTTTGTAGAAATGTCCTCATTTCAATAGAGTTCTTACCAAACTTCTTAGTATCTACTTGGGAAGCTTTTACAAGATCAGACATTGCCTGAGCCATTGGTTCTAATTCTTTATATAATTTATATACAAGAATTTGTCCATAGTAATAATCAAAATCTTTTTCTTTATCATTAGCTTTACGAAGAAGATTTTCTAAATAACCTAATTTGCCTTGTTCTGGAATCTCAAATAATACTTGATCTGTAACTTGCTCATTCTTAAGTAAGAGATCAAGATTCTCTTTATCTTCATTAGATTTAGCTAAGCTCTTTGCTTTAGTAACAAATCTATCATATACTGCCTTTTCCTTTTCTTGGAATCTTCTATAAAATGGTTTAGTATTATCTATAGCATATACTCCTCTACTCTGTATATAATCGTTTGCAAGATCTTTCATGATCTCTTGTGAAACAAAATACATAGTGTTTTTACCTACCCCATTTCTCAATAAGAAGTTAGTAAGATTATATGTAAACCCATTTACATTAAGCTTAATAATATAGTTATCTTTAGCAACGTCAACGTGAGCACTAATCAATGCAGACAACCAGTCTAGAATATGAATATCATCTACACCACTAACTTTATGTAAGTTACCTATATTTGGCAAGTACTCTGGGGATTGCATTACTAATTCAACTAATTGACCTAATACATGATGAGGGTTATTTAATGCGAATGGTCCAATACCACCTTTACTATCAGCAAAGTCTTGCTTTAAAGTATCTTGATATTCTTCTGTATATTCATATAAAGCAATATCATTCTTTTTATCAGGGAAGTACTTCTTTACAATACCATTTTTCATAATATTAACAGGTACGTCCAAGGGTCTAGTGGTATCGTGAGTATTTTTAGAATCAAGTAATGAAGCCATGAATGTATCAATCAATAGGTTTTCTATAGCACCTTGTGATTGCTCATTCATTGGTTTATTATAATCAAATTCCGTTTTAGAAGATATATATGGATAAACTTTATAAGTTGCATCTGTGACATCATACATAACATTAGAATTTTTACTTTTAAGATAATCATTAACTAATGTTGCCATATTCTGCGTCGATCTTCTTGTAACAGGCTCACCATCTTTAATAGCTAATATTTCATCAGCATATTCATTAAACCCACTTAATGCTAATTCTATTTCATCTTTAGTTGCTTCTCTTCCGGGCTTATTACTTCTACGAGAAGTATAATTATATCTTGTCAAGAACAACTTATCAATATCAAAGTCAGAACCAGTTCTTGCAGTAAATTCATCAGGTAATATTATAATATCCCCTGCTTGAGACATTACTACATCCCTAATAGTAAGAGCAGCAATAGAAGACATACCTTGTGTTGGTACACGATAAGCCATACTTGAAGGTGAAGCATTATCACCAATAATATGATTATCAATTAACCATTGTCTAGCCTCTAAGAATGACATATTATCATAACCAGGTATAATGTGCTTAAGTAAGTTAATACTAATTACACAGTCCATAGAGTTGTTTTCATTCTTAAGCATTAGCTTACGACCTTCATTTACCATATATTTACTATAGTCTTGTTTAGCTTCTGCTTGACCAAGTTTGTCTATAGATTTCATACCAAATGAAGACATCTGTACAAATGTACCACCAGGTAAATTAATATCTACAGTCTCTTTATTTACTTTAGATATTAACTTAGTTACAAGTTGTTTTGATAATGGTGATGCTGAAATAGGTACATTAAATTCACCATTCTCATTCAATGCAACTTGATTTACTATATCAGAATCAGTATTACTTGCAATTAAGTCTCTTACAAGCGAATCTGAGATACCTTGTAAGTCTTTGAAGGTAAATGTACCATCTTCATTTTTAACTGCGTGTAAATCCTTTAAAAGCCTATTTAAACCTCTATCTGATAAGTCATCAATAGCCCTCATAGCATAATCACGTAATTCACGACCAGATAGCTTCTTACCATTTGGTAAATAATAATCACCATCAAGCCTGATGTTAGAATATACAGTTTTCATAGCCTGTGTTACTAACATACGCTTTTCTGCTTCGTGAGCTTCAATAGGCATCTGATTTAATAAGTTACCAAAGCTCTGTTGTCTAAATGTAATGGGTTTGTTATAAGAACCATTTTCATCCTTAGTAAATTCCTCGGATATTTGAGACTGAGAAGTATCTGTATAGAAATCATATTCAACGATATTACCTACTTTTACTGCTGATTTAGTAGTAAACATATCAATAGGATTGGTAGTATCATTCATTCTATCATACAGTGCTTTTAAGTCTCCAGTTGCTAATACTTTAAACAGAGGGAAGATAGCCATCTTATTAAAGATAGGCATATTTATGAATTCACCTTGTAATGGTTCAAGTATTTCATTACCAAAGTAAACCATCTTCTTTGGTGACATTACTGCTGCTAGGGTATTTACATATTTACGTACATCACCAAGATCATCAGCATGTTCTTCTACGTAATCAATAGCAGCTTCAGTCTCAGCATCTAATAAGCCTTGTGTAGCAAGAATAGCTTTATACATAGTAGGAGAACAATATACAGAAGCATCTGCTTGGTTAATAGGATTATCTTCTGTATTTATAGTAATATTACCATCTTTATCCATAGTAATATCACCATATAGTTTTAAATCTCGCTCTGTACTAGTTTTAGCTTTATCTTTAATAGCCTGAGGTATATCTTCATGACTAAATAAATCATCAGATTCAAATACATTGTCTATGAATTCTTTAGTGTAATTACCATCATTCTCCATAAGTTCTCTTACATAAGCTCTGTAAATAGCTTTGTAAAGTTCTTTAGGTTGATTGGTATGTGTTTCGATATCTTTCAGACCAGCCACATTGTATCTGCCATTCCTATACCTAGGTATTTTATTCATAATGTGATTTGGATCTGTAAAGTCCAATCTAGGTCTATCACCAGTTGATAGCGTACCAGCAAGACGTTTAGATACATCTGGATAATTCTTAAAGAATGCTACATCTTTGTATATTACCTTTTCTGTTTCAAACATTGAAACAAAATGATTAACAGTAAATGTCCAAATAGCATCCATAATAGCAAGGTTCTCTCTTAGCATTTTATTCTGAGAACCTGATAATTGAGCATAAGTATTAGCATAGTTATTACTTCTTTCATTTATAGATGAAACAGGTAAGAACTTATTAGACCATAAACCTGATTTCTTTTGCTCAATTAAACCTAATTTCTGTACATACTTTAACTGTTCATCAGCTCTATGAATAAGAGTAGTATTAATATCTTCTTTCAATTGAGCAACATTATTGAAAGTATCCATTAATTCTTGATCACTTAAGCTATTAAAGTCTATATAGTTAGTATTACCGTTTTCATCAGTATGCCATACTCCACGAGCAATACGGAATTTACCACCTTTACCAGTATCCTTTCCTTTCTTACCAAAGTACATAGTAGGTCTATTAGCATCGTCTATTTGGTCTTCTGCTAATTTCATTCTACGATACTGTAGTATAGCATCATATTCACTCTTATAATACTTATAGAACTGCTCTATTACATCTTTAGACATCCTAATACTGAGTTCACCATCCAAAGGTACAATCTCCATTGTACGGTCTTTAAATAGTCTAAGACCCTGTATAGGCATATATGTCTTTTTATCAGACATAGTAGGGAGTACTAATATATCGTTCTCAGACAATGTGAATTTAGAAATGAATGTTTCTACTTTAGGAGCAGATTGATAATCCGTACCTGTATTACCAGAGTTATACTCAGTAATGTTAAGTAATGTACCTACAGTAAGACGAGTATTAGGATTACTCTTTAACTGATTATAAACTATAGAAGAACTATTGATAGGACACTTTAACAGTTTATTGACATAAGATCTATCATTATTCAATTTCTTTATTTCTAGAGTAATATAGTTATGTTTAGATAAAGGATAAACTGTAGTGTTTTTTGGACCTAATACCTTTTCTTCAAGGTTATTATTATTCAATTGATAGTGTACAATAGCTAAGTTAAGTATGCTATTTTCCCCAGTAAAGATAGCATCAGCAGTACGTTTAATACGATCTGTTGGTTTATCTTTTACTGGTCTACGTAATATTTCAGGTATAGCTTTAGCCAAACTACCATCTCTATTACTTGTTAATAAGTCCTTAGCTGCTTGTAATATAGTAGGCTTGTTAACAGAATTGATAGCTGATACTTTATCTACAATTGCTTGGAATAAAGTGTCATAAGTAATAGATATACCTATTCTGTTATAAATATCTAATAATTTATATAGTGCTTGACTAAGATCTTCATTAGTAGATGAATCTGTTAACTTAGCTAATTCATTTGTAGCTTTAGTAAGTTCATCTCTTAATTCTTTAAGTTTAGCCATATCAGGCTTTCTATTACCCTGCTCATCAGTTATCATAAATTCACTGTTATAGAAATTTCTATTCCAGTCACTTACAATACGCTTACCGTTACGTACATTTACACTACCACCTAAGTTAGATATATACATTACTTCATTAGTACCAACATCTTGATATCCTACAGTAAGGAAATTATGTCTAAATCCAGTAATAGTTTGGAATATCTGTGTCTGTAAGTTAGAGTCTTTTATCTTAGATAATCTATTATATACAGAAGCAAAGAAAGGATCTGTTTTAGATAATTGAGCAGCTTTACGTATTAAGCCACCATAACTATCTTCATCAAATAGCTTATCTACAATTCTACGCCAAGCTGCCATAAATGGAGTTACACGTGGAATACCTGTTTCAGGATTAATATCCCTAGTATAGGTTTTAGTAGCGGTGTTATATACACGATCTTCTATTGAAGATAGAAACAGTTTAACAGCTGGTCTAATATTGTGTAGAATGGATACTTCATAAGATGCTTTATCATATTTGTCAAAATTATCCTTTTCTATTTCACCACCATCACGTTCCTCTGTTTCTTCATACTCTTGCTCTTCCTTAATTTGCTTTAAACTTAGCTCTGCTAGTTTTGCTTGCACATCCTGTTTAAATATATTAAAATTATCAAACAGTTCTTTAGCAGCAGCTCTCTGTTCAGGTGTAGCAGCTTCATCATATGAAAGATCTTCTAAGAATTCTCTCATATCGTTATAGTCTATGTTAATTCTAGATAAGTCGTCTACTATATCTTCAGTAGTCATAGACTGACTAATATAAGATGTAGTAAAGTAATCTACAGCTTGGAAATAACTATCAAGAGATTTAATATTCTGAAATTCATGACCATGCTGTGTAAAATTAACTCTATAACCATAAGCTTCTATAAATCTATCCTTAGCTTCTTGTGTTACAGGTATATTAGCATATTTACCTTCATATATACCCCTAAATATACTTGTAGGTCTTATTCTACCTACTAAAGAATATACAAAGTCTATAAGCTTATTAAACCATTTAGTGATTCTATAAACCTTAGAAGGTACAGTTTCAAGCATATACTTTCTAAAGTCTTCAGCCAATGCTTCTTCAACTTGTTTGTTAGAAGCATTTTTCATATTTTCATGAGAAGCCCTATAAGCATCATATACCTTATTACGCTGCTGTTCAGACATTAATAACAGAGATACCCTATGATATGCTTCATGATATTCAACACCAGCAGGATCACTAGAGTAAAGATGAATAGCATCTTGTGTCATATGAGATAATGCTGTAGCTGGCATATCAGAAGATACTGCTACATCAATTATATCAATTTCAGCATCAGACATACCTAATTTCTCTTTTAAGAAATTACGTGCCTGAACCTTATTCATCTTCTCTTTAGAAGTATATGTCTTATTGGGAGTAAAGTTTACTCTTACTTCAGTTTCGCTACCACCAAATGTATTGAGATCACGGAAAGTACGACGTTTACGAGTAGGAGCTGGTTTTTCTTCTACTGTAGGTTGTTCAACTTGAGGTTCACTTACTGTTGGAACAGCTGTAGAATTAGGAATATTAGTTGGAGCATCCTGAGTAATACCATCGGCGATAACAAAAGGTCTTTCGTATCTCTCTGTATTAAGATTGGATTTCAACATACCATTCTTAATCATCCATGCCAATAAAGAATGATCTAAGTCGTCTTTAGTAAATACTACACCAGGCACTAATTCTAACCTACCATTAGCTTTTTCTACACTACTTGCTAATCTACCTTGAAATAGATCTCTAAGCTTCATGTCTACTGATACAACATCATTGTTTTTTGAAGGTACTTTAAAAGGCATAGATCCTTCCTTCATAAGCCAATCTACAAAAGCTTTTCTTTCTCTATCTCTCTGGTCTGATGTTAAACCAGCAATTGACGTGCTATTGTTACCATATACTAATTTACCTACTACACCAGTATTATCTACATATAACTGTTTATTACGTAGATTCTTAGCAGCAGCATCACTAATATCACTATTATCTTTTACTTGAGTAGCTTCTCCATAATTCAAGAATAACTTTATTAAGTCAGAACCAATAAGATCTGTATTACCTATCTTATCATAGCTTGAGAACCCAGACTTAAACACGATAGTAGATAATAGATTAGCTAGTTCTTCTAAGTTGTTATAGCTTACTGTGCTAATCTTTAATGGCAATGGTCTACCTGATAACCGTTTGTTACCAGCTATAATATAATACACACCACCTGAGGTAGTACCGGTAAAACCAGTATTATCACCGTGTATAGTATATATAGTTTCAGCAGATCTTACACCAGTACTGTAACCAAAGTTATCAAGTTCTTCATCTAAGTTAGTACTTAACTGTAAGATATTATTGAACTTAGTATCATTAATGGGAGCATATTTGCTAATACCTTCTACTGCATTATGTATTAATGTACGTGTAGGAGTTACTTTGATATTATAATCTATTGCATTGGTAAGATTACCATTAGAATCTTTCACAACAAATCTAGATATAATATCAGCACGTGCGGCCCTAAGATCATATATTAAAGTATTATACTCTTCACTAGTATCTCCTACTCTAAGGTTATTAGGACTACGCATAGCTAACCAGTATTTCTTACCAGTTTTGCTATCTGTGATTATCATACCTACCCTAGCCCAATCATATGTAGCTGGATTATTCCATTTTACTTTAGTACTGTTAGTCTTATAGTGTATAAACGGCGCTACAGAATATTCAAATGACAAATCACTTAACCTAGTACGGAATAACTCTGGTAATTCTGTATTAAGTGAGAATGTTACTCTATTACCATTTGCAAAAGTTATTGTTTCGCTTAATTGAGCGTCATGTTTATAATGGAAGGTATTGAGGATACCTAATCTGCTATCTTCTGAAAAGTCCTTTAACTCATTATCAGTAATAGCATCTGCTGGAATAGTTGCAGGAGCTTGTGGAGTTGGTAATACACCAGCTTTAGCTGCTTCTTCTACTTGACTTTCTGTAAGATCACTTACAGGTGTATCAAATAAATCATCCACAGTAATAGCAGCAACTTCTTGAGGAGAACTCATTCTAGCTCTATCTTCCTCTGGCATCTGATAATAGGCAGTAGTATAAGCACCTTTAATGGAATCGAAGTGAGTAGTTAACTTTTCTCTATTATTACCAATAGCCTCATACATATTCAGGGCTACTTCTTTAAACTTGTATGCGCCTAAATTAAATGCATTACCTAACAACTTTAAGAAAGCAACAAATATTTTTGCTTGTTTCTCAGCATTTGCAGCTGGGTCAAAGGCAAAGCCTACACTATTATCATCAAGCAAATCAAAGAAATCTTGAACAGACTTATTGAATTTAGCTTTAGCATCTTGAGTATCTTGCTTAGCTTTTGCTGCTTTACTTGGTTTAGATGGTTCTACTGCTTCCCCACCTCTTTCATCAAAGACACCGTCACCTGTAGGATCACCAAAACCACCTGCAAAAGGATCTTCATCAGAACTTAGTATATCATTATTTACTACAGGTTTTTCCTTTTCTGTATCTGTAGTATCTACAGAAGAAGGAGCAGCCGTAGCAGTAGGTTGAGCAGGTGTACCTAAACCTATATCTTGACCTTCTGCAGCAGCAATTAGAGCTGCGTCTGCTTCATCCAATTCACTAGCACTTACAGTTCTTCTAGGTTTACTTGGTTTAACTGGTTTAATAGGTTTAGTAGGTTTGGCAGGTTTAGTAGGAGTAGCAGGTTTAACCTGTTCTACAGTAGGAGCAGGTTGTTCTGTAACTGTACCAGTGGGTACTGTAACAGGTTTAGATGGTACTACAGGTTTGTTAACAGTTTGTTGTTCAGTAACGCC
>ENA-OPXC01001177-OPXC01001177.1-human-gut-metagenome-genome-assembly--contig:-NODE-1177-length-19360-cov-2.138513_pt1 | contig 19360 bp, 9 predicted proteins | sample MGYA00241512_ERZ502016 | MGnify/ENA primary metagenome ERZ502016 (study PRJEB25962, sample SAMEA2043043) | human gut metagenome | biome: human gut; feature: human-associated habitat; material: faeces...
CTTCCGGCATAGTATCGCTGGATAAGCATTTGCTTCAATACATCCTTTGGCGCATCCAGGCTTTTCATTATTTCCTCATTTATAATCAGTTGTATTTCTTCCGGAGGAAGTGAATCTTGGGTGTGGTTGGTCAGGTGATAGAGTAAATGTTTATGTGTATAACTGTTCTGTTGTACGGTGTATTTTTCGGACATCCGCTTTATCATGTCCACTTTTTGTTCATAATAGGGATATATGAACCGGTTATTGATAATGATATTCAAGATATTGGCATCAGGATGATTGAGCAGTGACTTGTCCAGCCGGTTCTCGAAGAAATCCCTTGCGACTCCTCCTTCTTCCGGAGTCTTTACCTTATTGAACATTTCGGAGACAACGTAGGGCGAATGATTCAAAATCTGTTGTTCTTCCGGAGTAATACAATCGGGAGTTTCTCCGAACAGTGCCTGATACGCCTCTTCATAATTTGATATTTTCAGAATGAATTGTACGATTGTTCTTATATTTCGAGATTCATCGCCGTTTTGGGGACGATGTCTCTTCATATGTGCCTTGATTTCCTTTAGGGTCATGCGTTGGTATAGGATACCTTGTGTGTGCTGGCTCGGGTAATCCAGTAAAGACTGGTCTGCTTCCAGTAAATGGTATTTATGGAACAGTTCCTCGCATTCCTTAATCCCGCTATAAGTGGAGGTCGTATCCAATAAGTCGTTCAGGTAGATTTCACCCACTTTCAGTTTGGTCTTGTTTTCTTCTTCTTGCTGCTCCAACCTTTCCATAAAAGTGTTGAAGATTCCTTTGGCCTGCTCAAAATTTTTAGCCTTTTGGAGCATAAAGTTCAATGAGTAGCCATCACAGTTATTCCCCATACGGTTCCATAAATCATAGGCATAAGAGGACGGTATGTTTTCGAGTGCTCCATTCAACACTTCGGTCTTGTTCAGGAACATACTGGTATCCTCTTTTTTGTCGACAGACAGTTCTGTCAGTTCGTTGAAGAATGCAACCAGCTCTTCCGGCTGGCTGAATCTTTTGAAAACTTCCAGCCAGGTGTAGGGAGCAATAAAGTTGAAGAAAAAGACTGCATCGTCGTGGGGAACTACCCCTTTATCATTCTTCTGCAAGAAGTTCTTGATGTCGTGTATGTCAGCCAGAGTCTGTGCTTTATGCATAAGCTGCCTGGCGAAATTACGTATTCTTTTCTCTTTCAGTTCTGTCAGATAAGTCTCATTGTTGCTTTCCTGCCCATGGGCGCTCTCTGCAGAATCGGAGAAGAAATCATCTATGTCGTCATCATCGGCACTTGGGGAAGCTTCGTATATAAAGGAAGCGTTGAGGTATATTTCTTTGGCTTCGTCCATGTCGAGGAACCGTACCAATTCTGTCTGAAATTCAATATACGAGTTTTCTATATACTTGTCTTGCATTTGCCCTTGTTCATTGAGCAAATCCTTGTGTACAATGTCCTTATCTTGTTGTGTCTGCAGTCTGGGCAAAAGCCACCGCAGCACATTCAGCTCTCTCCTATTATATTTTTTTGTTAATTTCCAAATATGGATGGCCTCTGCATTGGTAGGAGCAAAATTGGCTATATTGCCAATATAGGCGTCCACCCAATCAATGGAAACGCTTTCCGGGTTTGTTCCCAGTTCCTTACTTGTATATAGCGTTTGTTCGTTTTTATAAATGCGGCTTACAACATCATTGATGATATACTGTTGGAGTTCGGGGGCATTTACCGAACAGTTTTTCACCCGATGCAGGATCTTGGTTGTATTTTTGAAAAAGTTCGGTCTGTCTTTGTAGTAGATATAGCGGAATATGCCCTTTATGGCTTTCTTTTCAGTTGCCAGTAGGTCATCGGACGGTTCACTGCTATAGTACTGGAAAACCTGGGTTACTATGATGTCTTCAACTTCAAATGTGTCCTTTTCAATGTCCTGATAATAAATCAAATCATCTACTTTGCCTGCCAATTCACAGATGGTGCTTCTGTCGGCCTTTTCGTAACTGTTCTCATAGGTGAATTTGAGGAAATCGAGCAATAGGTCTATTTTATTGCGGCTTCTCTTTTTCCACATCCACAAACATTTTATGGCGTGGCAGAGTTGTCGAAGCATGGATTTCTGCAGGTTGCTTAAATTGCTGTTCTGGAACTGGTTGTTATATCTGGTCTTGATTCTGTCTATGTCGAAAAACAAGGAACCGATAGTCATGCCGGCTTCGGGTCGGAGTTTAAGATAGCCGTATGTCCTAAGCTCGCGGGCATATTCATTTATTTTTTTGAAGGATAAAGGTTTGATGCCCACTTCGACTATGGCCGGAGGAACCATTTCATTGAAAGTAAGCATGGATTTCACTTCCTTGAAGCTATAGCTTGTAGTGGCAATAACCTTGAAGTCCGGATTGCCGATGTGAAGGATTTCCGATAACTTGCGAAGTAATTCTCTGTCAATGGGTATCGGCTTTTCATTCTCTTCTTTCCAAAACAACAGCTGCAAATCGTCCAGTAGAAGAATCTTTTTGCCATGCTGGAATTGGGATACAGAAAGCCGTTCTAACTGTTCTTTGGTCGTATCGGCATTCAAAATGACCACATAATATTCCTGAGGGAGCTTTTTCAGCATTCGGCAAACGGCAATAGTCTTTCCCGAAGTGGATTGACCGGTGACGATGATTGTCTTGTTTGTGCTGTCAAACTCCTCTTTAAGTTTGTTGTCTACTTCCGGACGGATAAAATAGTAGTCCAGGTTGCCTCTGCGACGGTTGGCTTGGCTGTTGGGAATAATTTTATCATACTCCATCTTATGGCAAGAGATTGCGCAAAAGGGATTATTGAGAAAACTTTCACGATCCTTGACCAACGCGTCCCTTAGCTGCTCCAGCGTATTGCACTGCTTCTCATACCGCTCGATAACGGTATCGTCGTCCAGGTGCTTTTGCATGTATTCCGCATAGAAGTCTTTCCATAAAGTAGTGTTTGTCCAGTCTTCCTGGGTGTATTCCAATGTCGGATTCTGATAGAAATAGATATGTTTGTTGGATGCATTTTCGATGGCAACATTAAACTCTCCGATGGTCTTGGAGCGTATCCAGTTTCCGGCGAAGAAGATGATGACGTCACATTGCCTTATCTCTGAATTTATGATTTCCTGCGTATCGCCTTTAGCTAAATCGTTGTCTCCATTTTTTTCGTGCCGGTGCACTACAATATTGAGTTCGCTGTTGTTTCTTTCCGTCAGGACTTTTTCCATTAAATCCCTTTCTTTCTGAAAACTCAGCGAAGAGGCTATAAATACATGGTATGTTTTCATAATATAGTGTTGGTTACTTCCTATGTGTTGTTGTTTACGACTAGCGGAATGCCGGCTGTGATACATCTGTCATACGCTTTTGAGCTTTCCTTCAATTCATCATACGGACGTATATCGGGATGCACAAAGCGTTTCTTTTTGAAGATGTCTCCCATTTCCTTGCTGCCATAGATTAACTCTTCTTCTTCGGCGGTGGGTTTACGGAAGCCAAGCAGCAGCTTCTCCATGTTCCAACGGTTATGTTCGACTTCGGCAAGCAATGTTATCTGGTCGTTGTCCAGTTTCACGTAACCATCCGTAATGCCTATGGAGCGTAGCTTGGGACTAATGGAATATGCACTGTACAAATTGGACCACTGAAGGGATACGGACAGTTTGTTCCATGAGTCTTTCAGCTCATTGTCAGGTGGGCATGATTGAGGAACATTTCCATATTTATTCTTGAAATCGTATATATAATTGATGATTTGTCCCTCCCTCCGGCTTTTTTTGTCCAAGTCGTAACAGTTGTCCAGCATTCCAAAAGGAAAAACATGGGAATATTTATGAATCGCTTCATCTTTCTTTTTACTGTTAAGCATATTGAGCAGTGCACTGGAGGTTTCCTGACGGACAAAAACTGGGATGTTTTCATCATATACATCGTCCGGCAGATATAATCCCATTGCCATGCTTTGAGGAGGATAATTGAGGCAGACGGCAATCGTCAATACTTGGCCTGAGTCATGTACCCATTCTTTAATTAGGTTCTGGATGGCAGGAGTTTCCGCACGGCCTTTGATAAATTCGAATTCCACATCCAGAAAGTCTGCATCTTTTCCTTTAAAACGGGTGGGAAGGACAAATCTCTCGTGCCTTTCGTCCTTGCTCATGTCGTAATAATGGGTAGACGATATCTCGAAATAATGGCGGTATCGTCCACAAAAGAAATTCATTTCCCGGTCGGCATTTTCATCAATGAAGGTAATGACACTTTTTATGTTCTTGTCCCGGCAGAAGTTTGGAAAATGCAACAGATGGGCAGCTTCCACTCCTATTGCCACTCCCATACGGCTCATACCGATGATAACAAGATGAACATGTTTTTCGCTTTCGTAGGTTATTGCCTCACGGTCGAGAGGAGGATATTCAATGCAGTTCTCCCCTTTTCCGTATTGCCGGCTTACCAATATCTTTTTGGCCCAGCCCTCGTAGAAGTTAAAGGGATGGAATTCTATATATTTTCTCCATTCGGCAGACAAATCGGTCAGTTGGAAAGCGGCAAAAGTAGTCTGATATTCGAAAAGAACGGTGAATGGTATGAGGGAACATTTATTGCATCGTTTATGAATGTCAACTATCTTTTTCAGGCAGTCTATGTTCAGTGAGTCATGGTCATGTTCGTTCCTCTCTCCGATAAGGAATACTTCGCGCGCTTTGGTAGTATAGAGTTTTTCCAACTCCTCGATAGAGTCGCGCCGGGCACGCAGCACCACAATTCTTTTTTCATTTTTGGCATCCAGTTCCGTATGGATTTTGCTACGGATTTCTTGTGCCGGTTGGGTACTCTGAATCAGAATATGGCAATTCCCATAATGTGTGTCATCGCAAATTTGCTGGATAAGAGTGGGGACCATGTTGTCAAAACCGATAATGACGATGTGGTTTTGCAAAGGGTAAACGATATCGCCTTCACGATATCGCTCAACTCTGCGTTCCAGCATATTGGAGATTACGGATATCAATAATCCGCAGAACAAAATTAATCCCAGCACTACGACCAATAGAGAGAACCAACGCAGATAAGGTGGTACTTCCACAATATTCCCCGGATCAATGAACAGACAAATCAACTGAAGCAAACGCCCCATAGGTACGTCTTTATCAATACCGGTCCATTCTTCAAGAGACGGCTCAGGAAAGATAAATGCAAAACTTACCAGATATATCAATAAGAAAACAGTTACTATGACTCCGAAAAGCCAAGCAAGCTGCCTCCATCCTTTTCCGGAAAAAGAGCGGTCAAAATGAAGGGCAAAAAGTCTTGTTAGCAGATTCATATTTGTTTTGTCATTAGGCAGTTTCCTTTTTTTCAGTTTCTTGTTTCAATTCTTTTCTGATATTCTCTTTCAGTTTATTGATTTCTTTCTCATCGTTATTAATAATCTCCCGTTTTTCTTTTTCCTGATACAAGGATGCAAGAATGTTTCTTTCTTGTTCCAGATTCAATGAGAATACATCTATTAATCTCTTGATACATAGAAAAAAACAGATGCATACGCTAAGGGAAATGATGGCATGGAGTGTCATCAGGTAGGTCATTCCACGCGATGGAAAGAATTGAATAAGGTTTTGGAATGTAGTGCATGTCACAATCAATGCTGCAACCAGAAAGAGAATGATAAAGGCAGGAATCACGAATTTCCACCAGTGCCGGATAGGATAATACTTGTTCTCACTCGTCCTCATAGTACTATAATAGATATTGGATTATTATTTCTTCTGTATGTCGAATCCCAGTTTCATAATCAGTTTCAGTGTCTGTATGGCTGTTTGCCGGTCGTATTCTCGTTCTGAGTCCGGTAACTCTTCGTATGGTACAAGTCCGGGATGTGTCTTTAATTCATCATTGCGTGTCTCTCCGTATTTCCATCCTTCTTTCACTCTTCCCAAAGCCCATACTTCATGCACATTGCGTGCCATGGCTTCTGTGAGTTCCGTCAAATTATCCGGTAAAGTGATATTTTCTGCGTTCAAAGGGGACGGTGTGTATGTTTTCATTTTCTGTTATTTAAAATGTGGAAGTAAAAAGTTTATTGGTAGCAATATTAGGCATTTCGGACGACAGAAACAAAAAAAAGGAAAGCTATTTCCAAAAAAACATGCAGATTACAATGGAAAAAACATTGCAACCTGCATATAAATCGGGAGAAGCGTGAATTATAAGTTAGCTTCCGTCACTACCTGCCCGTCAAACAGATTGATGATACGTCCGGCAAATCCGGCATCATGTTGTGAGTGTGTCACCATGACAATCGTAGTGCCTTCCTTATTCAGTTCATTCAGTAGTTCCATTACCTCTTTTCCGTTCTTTGAATCGAGGTTACCGGTAGGCTCATCGGCAAGTATCAGTTTAGGGTTTGATACGACTGCACGGGCGATTGCCACGCGTTGCTGTTGTCCGCCGGCTTGCTGCGGTGCATGATTGCCATACGCTCCATAGCGGTTTCCACCCGGCGCTTGCGTTCGGTGGCAGGAATGCCCATGTAGAGTAACGGCAGTTCGATGTTTTCGTATACATTCAGCTCATCAATCAGGTTGAAACTTTGGAATACAAAGCCGATGACTCCTTTACGCAAGTTGGTACGTTGGGCTTCTGTATATTTGGATACTTCCGTCCCATTCAAATAATATTCTCCGGATGTAGGATTGTCCAACAGACCGAGGATATTCAGTAAAGTGGATTTTCCGCAGCCTGAAGGTCCCATGATAGCAACAAACTCCCCTTCTTTCACTTCAATGTTTACGTCGTTCAAAGCCAGAGTCTGTACTTCCTCGGTCTTGAAAATCTTCTGTAAGTTTACTGTCTTAATCATAATGCTTTGTTTTTATGGGTTATAAATATATCATTTCTTACTCGGATTTGATGCAGTCAATCGGATTTGTTTTGTTCAGCAAATAACTTTGCAGACACACTGTGACGGCAGATATTATCCAGACAATACATAGTGGCAGAAAGTCCATAACGGTGAAGGGGGCTTTATAGGCAAACTGTTCATGCCAATGGTGCATGAGCCAATAGACAATGGGGACAGCTAGAATATATGCAAGCAGAATTTGCAGGCAGAATGGTTTATTCAGCAACAGCACGATTTGTCGGGATGTTGCTCCATGAATCTTGCGAATGCTGATTTCGCGGATACGCTGGCGAGTGGCATACCATGAAATGCCGAATAAGCCGAAGCAGGTCAATATCAAGCCAATCAGAGAATAGGCGATAAGGAGTTTGGAGAGAGACAAGACTTTACCATTGCGTTTCATAAAGTCTTGGTGCATGTCTGTGTATTGAAATATCTCCCCTTCATTCATCTTTTCCCATATTTGGGCTATTTGATGTAGTGTTTCTTGTTTATTGCTTTCAATCAGCTTAATCTGCAGATAGTTGGCACCCGACATTCTCTCTGTAGGTGGAAGGTAAAGTATGACCGGGGTAATTTCATTTTCCAATGAACTGAACGGGAAGTCCTCTAATACACCGCCGATGATGTATAAAGAATCGGCAGACTGGTCAAATTCTTTCAAAGGTTTTCCAATGGCATTTATTCCTGCTGGAATCAGCATTCTGACATAGCTTTCGTTGACCAGTGCAGGATAGGCATATTGTTTTTGCAGTTGTTCGGGAGCGTTGCCGGACAAGAGTTTGAACCCCATCGTTTTTACCAGATTGGCATCACTATACAGCATTAATAGGTAGGAACTTTTTTCCGTACCGTCGGCTTGTTTGATGGATAGCTCACGTATCCATGAATTCAATATGGAGCCTTGTGACAGGGCGATGGACTCTATTCCTTGTACATGTTTCTCCAGCTCTTCTTTAAGTATTGTAGCCGGTGCGGCATTGAAATCTCCTATTTCAATCCGATTTTCGTAACAGTAGGCCCGTTCCTTGATGAGATTGATTTGTTCATTGGCAACGAGAGTAGCGAATATCAGCCCTATAGAAATGGAAAACTGAAGAATGACCAGCAAAGCTATGAAACGTTGTTTCTTTTTACCTCCGTAAAGCGTCTTGTATTCGCTGAATGAGAGTTGTGAAAGTCTATGGCTGATATACCAGGCAGGGACAATGGACATAACTAGTACAAAGAGCACTAACAAGGGTAGCATCTGTAGGCTGAAAAAGAAATGTACGTTTAAATGGGATGCAAATAATCCATTGAAAAAAGACAGACAGTCGTTGATGATGAGTAAAGATAATCCGAATGCCAGCAGCACAGTGAGGAATGCATCACCAAACAGTTGGATGCGGATATCCTTCAAGCTGCTTCCCATCAGTTTCTCCACATGTATCATTTTGAGCTGTTGCAATACACGGCTCAGGCTCATGTTGGTATAGTTGCAGCAGGCTATGATAAGTACCAACAAGGCGGCAGCAAGGCTGATATACAATAATTGCACATTACTTTGATTGATATACGGCAGAGGTTGTTGTGTATCGTAGTCCGGTGTAGTAAAGTAGATGTCGGACAGAGGGTCGACGTAATATTGTGTCTTTTCCGGAATCAAAGTGGGAATCTTGTCGTGGTTGATTTTTTCGGTAAACTGTTGGGCATCGGTATTTGGAATTAGTTTCAGAAACGTCATTCCACCCCAAAAGTCTTTGTTATTCCCGGTAATCATGTCGAATTGGAGCAATGATTGTGACCGTGACTTTAATATGGCTGCCACTTCATAACTTTGGGTATCAGTCATGGTTTTTATTTCCAGCAATTCTCCTAATGGATTTTTATCTCCAAACAGTTTATGTGCAAAAGCTTCACTGAGTGCTACTTTGCCCGGTTGTTCCAATACTTGCTTTAAACTACCGGCAATGGGATGATAGTGGAAGAAATGTTGCAAAGTAGTATCGGCAGATATAAAGGTTATATCGTGGTAAATCTCCCCTCCATATTTACAATATTGTGGAACCAGAGAATTGATACGCAGGTAGTCTTCCACTTCTGCATATTTTTCTTTCAGCATAGGGGGAATATTGGCATCAGCATAGGCCACCTTGCTTCCGTCCTGCATCGGATTATCCTGACGCAGACAGAAAATACGGTTCTTGTCCCGATTGCCACTCTCTATATTGTAATCATGTACATAATAGGTGAACAGCAAGTTTGTACATGCTAGCCCTATAGCCAGACTGACTATAGAAATGAAGAAGAAAACTTTGTTTCTCCACCAACTGCGGGTAATTATTTTTAGGATTGTAAGTATGGTCATAATCTTTAGGTAAATATATTTTCTTATTCGTTTTTAATGACTTCTGCCGGATTTGTCCTTGCTATTTTCAGAATGCGGAAAATAATAGTCAGAGTAGTAATGACAGCTACGATTATGAAGATTGAAATCCAAAATAGCGGGCCATCATTAAAGAATACGATATACATGTTTTTCCATAACTGCAGTATGGCATAACATAAAGGAAATGCTAGCGCTGCTGAGAGTACAAGCTGATAAATATACGTACGGGCAAACAATATGATAATCTGTTTCAATCCCGCACCATTTACTTTACGGATTGCCACTTCCTTTTGTCTGCGTTCCGTATCCAGTGTGATTGCCGAATAGACGCCTAATAAAGTGATTATAAGGCTGACAAATGAGAAGAATAAGATTATCCCTTTCATGTTGTTCTCGATGGCTTGCGCTTGGTGAATGTCTTCCTGCAAGGTCGAAATGTGTAATTGTATACTCGGTGGAAGATTCTCTTCCAGCATTTTCTTAACGTAAGTCTTTACTTCTTCTGCTTTTCCGGGTACACACTTCAAATAGCAATGACCTACATAATATTTGAAATCACAAGGCAGAAAGACGAAGCCCTGGCTCTGATTGTAAGTGTCGGCTACAAAATCGGAGCAAATGCCGCATACCGTGTAGCTATCTTGATAATTGTACAAGGTGGTTCCCAGTAAATCCTTCTTCATACGTTTTGCCAATTTACGGTCTGCTACCATGTCACTATTTGTCTTCAGGACATGCCCGGAGAGAATGGGGATATTCATAAACTCGAAAAAGTTATTAGGAACATTCATTATATTGACTTCAAGGCTACTTTCCCGGTTATCTTTTTCTGTCTGCATGCTTGTTCCCGAAATACCTTTCAGATAATTAATATCTGTCAGCATTTTATCTTTTATATCCGGATGTTGACTGATGCGCTCTATGAGAGCAAGCTTTTCGTCATTTTTTAGAAAACGGTAATCCATAGGAATACTGATGATTTCGGACTTTTCTTTTTCTGTCAGTGTGTTGAACAGTGTGGAACCGGTCTTGTTAGCCTGCAAATATAAAGCGACTGTAAAGACTATGAATAACCAACAGATGAAAAACTGGATACCCAAAAGACAATTTCGTATCTTCTGTTTGTGGCGTTTGGATTTGTTCTTGTAAATACTTGACTGGATGGAGGCATGCTTCATCCTCCATACGGTAAACAAGCAGAGTAATAAGCATAGTAAAATAATGCCTGCCATATATTCTGTTGTCTGTATCAATAATAGGTCCCGTTCAATGACTAATGTGAAATCAAATAAAGAGAATGAAAGGTAGGGGTTAAATATTTCTATCAGACAGAAAGTCAATAAGAAGGCTATGAACGAAATGATAATGGCTTGGGTAAAAAGTAACCAAAATAGTTTGTTGCCATTACTTCCATTCACTTTACGAATGCCGAACTCGTGCGAACGGTTCAGATAACTCCCCGTCAAAAAATGAAAAAAGTTGAGTAGACCAGTCAGTAGAATCAAAAGGCCGACAATGAATGTGATTCCGGCAAAGTAAGGGGCAACGGATTTCTCCCGAAAAAGTTTTCCGAAATTCGAGGCTGATACGGTATTTTTCTCATTGAATATTGTGTGCTTCAAGTCCATTGCACGGAAACTTGCTTCAAGTTGCGCGGATGTTTTGCCCGGACGAAGAAGAGCAAAAGTAAGTCCACCGGTCATACTGTCTCGTCCATCGAATTGTATAAGTCCTTCGCTGTCGTTCAAGATTAACATATCAATCTTTTGGAGAAAGCTAAGGCTGGTATTCAATGGAATATCTTCTATTATCGCTTGTATGGTATAGATGGTACCTCCTGTTCGTGGTGTGGTATCAGGTGAAGAGAAAAGCCGTTGTGCTAAGGTCATTCGCTTTCCTATCGGATTCTCTCCGAGACCAAATATTTTGTGTGCCAGAGAGCGGGTCAGTATCACGGCATTGGGAGTTTGCGATGCTACAGTCCATGAACCTTGTAATACTTCCGGGGTGAACACGCTATGGTAGGCTGTATCTACTTCCATAGCATATAAATCTTCGTAAGGCAGTTCTTCCTTGTCGATAGTTTCCACATTGTAGCTACGTGGGCGGGGATAGGCAACAAAAGTAAATGCTTCTACTTCTTGGAATTGCAATTGGCGCAGACTCTCAAACAACGTAGCGGGAGTTCCGAAATAAGGTTCTTCTGCTGGAGTGTATAGGTTTATGTCTGCAATGCGTTCCCAGTGGGTAAAGCACTTGTCGGTAGAATTTATATAGCGGCTGCAATATAGGCAGATACTAAAACAAAGTATACCTACCGACAGTCCGATGATAGAGATGATATTCTGTGCCTTGTACTTTAATAGGTTTCTGAATGCTGTTTTAATATAATGTCTTATCATAATAGTATCATTATTGTATTATTCGCTTTTGATTACTTCCGCCGGATTCTGTCGTGCAGCCTTTTTTACTTGATAAACCAATGTTAATATGGAAATTAATGATATGATGATTGCTGCAATAATGAACAACCAACTGCTGATGTTGGCTTTGTAGGCAAAATCTTTCAGATAAATGGTTATTCCCCAATAAGATATAGAAATGGCAATCAAAAATGACATTGCTAATATGATAATGTATTTTTTGAGTAATAACAATAAAATTTCCTTATGTGTAGCGCCATGTACTTTTCGTATAGCTATTTCCCGGTATCTTTGTTGTATGTCAAATAAGGACAATCCAAACAAAGCTATTGAGGATATTAGAATGGCCATAAAGGCGAAAAAGGAATAGGTAATAGTTATTTGCTTGTCTGACTTATAGAGATTCTCAACTTCCTGTTTTGCAAAAGTATAATTGAAGGCTCCATCAGCATTGTCGTTGTGTAGGTTTTCCAGGAAGGCAACGGCATCTTTTTGATGTCCTGGAGCAATTTTAGCTTGCAAAGGAATTTGTGAAAGATATGTTTCACCGTATATAAAAGCTATAGGAAGAACCGGTTGGGATAAATGTCCGCAATAAAAATCTTCGACGATACCTATAATCTGATAAGGGTTCAAATCCCTACGCGGCCATAAAGGTTGTTGGGGTTCCAGCCGGGCATTGATTGCGCTTTCGAGTCCGAAGAGTTGCATGGCTTTTTGATTGAGAATCAGTTTTGCTTCACCTTCATGGTCGATGTCGGCATCCCATAAACGTCCCTGGGATAAACGGAAGCCATGAAATCTTATTTCTTCTTCTGTTATGGGAATGCAATACAATTGTTTGAAATTGGCTTCTCCGAGCTTACGGAAAAGTACCGGAGATTCTGTGAAATATTCATAAGGGGATAAAGAGTAATTCCATGCCGTGAATAAAGGAGAGGCATTCATTGCAGTGGATATATTTTCTTTGGAGGCTTTGCGCAAGGAGGTCTGTTTCAGATATTCTGCTTCAGTGGTAGGCTGTTTGCGTTCATAGCGTTCAAAATGGACTTTAACGATAGAGTCTGTGTCATAGCCTAAATCTATATGAGTCATTTCATACAGTTGTTTGGCGAAGAACATGGAAACAACTATTAGAATGAATGCCACGATATACTGAATACTCAGATAGAGGTTTCTTACAACAGACGATTTTTCACCACTGCCTATTTTCCGTAATGAATGGATAGGCGTGTTGTATTTGAATTTAAAAAACGGATAGATTGAAGCTGTCAATGGCTGTAAAATCAGGATAGCTATGGTTATTCCTATGTCAAATATACCATTAGGTTGTTGAATGACATCAAAATATTTATTTAAGGGAAAGACGGAAATCTCGACAAGGAACCAGGCTATAAATAATGATACAAGTGTCAGACATAAATTCTCGATATATAGTTGGGAGAATAGCTGTGCTGAATTGTTTCCAAAAACCTTCTTTAGTCTGAATTCTTTGCTTCGTTTCAATAATACAACCGTATAAAGACTCATAAAATTGAAGATGCCTACAATTAAAATTAGTACAGCAACAAGTGCCAATAGATGTAGCTGTGGTAAATTCCCCCTTTGCAGCATGTCCTGCCAAACATCAATGGCTGGATGAAAATACACTTCACGCATGGGAAGCAGTTGATACCTGAATTCAACATCCGCAGCACGTGGAGATTGCCGGAACGCTGCATGCCGTGCATTTATCTTCGTAAAGGAGGCCCCTTTATGAATTAATGCCATTTTCATCGGGAAACGGAACTCCCAATCCTTCTGCAATGTTTCAGGAACAAGCAAGTCGAAATGAAGCGAGCGTTTCCCTCTGTCTTTGCCGATAACTCCGGTCACCGTAAGAGGGTCACCGGTAGAGTATTCAATGGTTTTGCCGATAGGATTTATGTTCCCGAATAGTTTCTCACTCAGCTCTTCTGTGATAAAGGCGGTTTGTGGAGACGCCGCCCATGATTCGGCTTTTCCATATTTCATGGGAAAATCAGTCACTATTAGAAACAAGCTGTCTGCTACAATCGTTTCTACATCAATATGTTTTTCTTCCTTTATGATATAGTCTTTATTGAACCATACGAAAGTGGACATCGCTTCTATGTCTGCATCTTCGAGGGGACCTCCGATAACTGCCGTTTTATTGTTGTCATCTTTGTATTCCTGCACCATGATGCCTATCCGGTCTTTGTTGGGACTATAACAATCTACATCATTTTCCTGCTTCACGTAGCGGAATATAATAATGACACAAGCCAAGCTCAGTGCCAGTCCGATAATATTGATTACCGTATATACTTTAAACCTACTTAATGTTCGGATATATAATAGTATGAGTTTCATATTCGTGTCTTTTATTCGTTTTTCATAATGCTTGCCGGATTGATGTTGGCAGCCTTGCTGATTTGCCTAATAATAGTCAACAAGGAGATGGCAGTTGTTATGGCTACTGCTACGGCAAACAAGTCGAATGTCAAAGGGGCTTTGTGGGCAAAATCCTGCAAATAGAGGGTAATGGCAATCCATGACAAGGGTATGGATAGCAAAGTGGCGACTCCCATGACCGAGAGATACTTTTTAATGAGTAAGGGGTAAATATCCTTTGCTTGCGCACCGTTCACTTTGCGTAAACCTATCTCACGGTAACGTTGCCGAATATCGAACAAGGATATTGACAATAATCCCAATGAAGAGATGAAAATGGCTATTCCGGCAAAGAGCGTATAAATGTTCACCACTTGACGGTCTTCACGATACATCTTTTGGAGTTCATCTTCTATCAGCGTATATTCAAAGTCGGTTCTTCCCGTAGATTCTTCGTATAAGCGGCGCAGGAAATCAATGACTTTGGCTTTATTCTCGTGCTTATACGAGGCTGTAACAGTATAAATTCCGCCTATGCTTGCATCGTGATAATAGATGACAACCGGTTGGATGGATTGTGAAAGGTGCCGAACATTGAAATCCTTTATGACCCCTACTATCTCGCAAGGTGGATTGTAGAAATCCGGTAAGCTGCTTGAGGCGTAGTGTGGTTCTTCAGGTTGCAGCTTGTCTTTGGTGATGTCTTTTATTCCATAGACTCTTTTAGCGGTTTCGTTGATAATTACCTTGAAACTGTTTTTGGTGAACGCTTCATCTATGGAGTCGTTCCATAGGCGCCCCTCTACAAGTTGAAAATCGTATATTGCCATGGAGTGGGTCGTTAAATGTGCAGATAATGCCGGATGGAAACCGTTTTCGGCTCTGTTGAGCGCAAAACTGTCAAAACGGAAGTCGGTGAACAGCAAGTCGTTTCCTCTGCTCCAATGCTCAAACAGAGTGCTTTCACTCATTCGTTTATTGACCAAAGCATTACTTATATATTGTCTTTTTCCTTCATCCAATCCCTCCTCTTTAGTTGTTTTATATAAGCCCAATTTATCGACATACATCCGGCAAGTTATCACATCGTGCGAGCGGAAACCGAGGTCGGCGCAGAGCATATACTCCAACTGCCGTACAAAGAATAGAGAAACGGTTATTATAAAGATGGTTACGACATATTGAAAACACAGTAATATCATGCGTGACCGTGTGGAAAAGCGTGAAGATGCCAGCTCGCGTATGGAGTTGACGGGTCTGCTACATGTGTATTTCAAGAACGGATAAACAGTAGTCAGCAATGGCAATCCTAAAAGTACGATGGCAGAGACCTTCCGGTCAAAGCCGGAGTCTGTTGTGGTAGGTATATAAAGTTCATGGAAAAAGAAAAACCTGGTTATTTCTATTAAAGCCCAGCAAAGGAGTAATGCCAGTCCCGTCAATAAGATGTTCTCGGCATATATTTGCAGGAAAATGTCTGTCCTGCCTGCACCGAACACTTTTTTCACCCCAAACTCTCTTGACCGCTTGGACATGATGACAGTGTAGATGTTGATGAAGTTCAGCAGCCCTATGATACCTACCAGGAAGGCTACTACCATCAATACCCGGACATAGCTTTGGTTGCCATATTGATAGTTCTTGTTTTCTTTTCCGTGGTCTTTATCGTAATATAAATCTTTCAAAGGCAAATACTGATAGCGTACTGTCTCATAAGTGCTCCATTTGCTGCGGGGGTGTTCTTTTGAATACTTTTTATTCAGCAGTGCAATGTCTGTATCCGGTGCCATCAGCATGGCGTATATAGGGTCGAAAAAAAGGAATTCGTCCAGTTCATCCGACATAAATATATCCGGCATCCATGATGTCTTGGTATCGGGGTCGTCCACCACTCCTATAATAGTGAATTTATTCCCTTTTGTGTTTTTGAAAGTAGCGCCTATGGCATTCTTCCCTCCCAGCTTCTTCTTCCAAAAAGAACGGGTGATGACAACATCCCTCGGGCGGACTATTCTTCCGCTTCCGGCAATCACCCTATATGGAAAGATTTTGAAGAAGGTGCTGTCTACGGAAAAAGCGTTCGCTGCAATTTCCTGTTCACCGAACAGAACGGGCATATCCGATATTTGATAAATCACCGTAAATTGTTCTACGGCAGGATCCTTTTCCAATCCCGACCGGTAGCCTCCCAAGAAGTTTTCACCACTGCTGGTAGAGGTTTTTATCAGGCAAATGCGTTTATATTCGGGAAAGCATTGGTTCACTGTATTTTCTTGGTGGATATATCGGGCTACGGTGAGTACGCAAGCCAAACTGCACGCCAGTCCCAATACATTGATAAGGGTGTATGCTTTGAATTTCAGCAATGCATTGATGGCTAAGATTATTTGTCTCATAGTGCGTAGTTTTATTTCATTATCAATTCTTCCGCCTCGCCAAAGGTATCATATCCCGTTGTAATTACCCAATCTCCGGGCTGCAAACCTTCCGTAATCTCGTATTGTTGCGGATTTTGGCGACCGATGCCAAGCGGCACGCGCACGGCTTTTGTCTTTGCGGCGTTCAGTTTGTAAATCCATTGTCCTCCGGTACTCTGGTAGAAGTTGCCGCGCGGAATGACGAGCGCCTCCTCCGGCTGGCCGAGTTCTATCTGTACCCGGAAGCTTTTGCCTACACGTACGTTGTCGGGCATGTCACCGGTGAAGACGAGGTCTACGTCGAACGTGCGGTCTTTGACTTCGGGAACCACTTTCGTGATGCGCAACGGGTATTTTCTTCCCTGATAATTGATGGTGGCAGGCAATCCGGTGATAATGCGGTCGATGTAGTATTCGCTCAGGGAAGTATGCACTTTATATTGGTCCAGCACCTTGATTTCCGCAATGCTTTCACCGGAAGCGACCTGCTGTCCCGGAGTCACCTTGACAAAACTGAGCTGGCCGGCGACGGGAGCTTTCACCACCAGGTTGCCGAGCCGTTCGCAGGCGCGTTCATACTTCTTCCGTTCCCGTTCACGGTCGTTCCTGATGAGGTCTTTGCGGATGACGGTGACGGCAGAGTCATGACGGAGGCTTTCCCTTTGAAGATGGGCATTTTTCACTTTATAGTTGTATTCGTCCTCGGAAACTTCGAGCTGCGCCTTGCTCTTGATGCCCATGCGGTACTCCTCCTTGTCAAGGGCAAAACTCTTGCGCAGGCGGTTGAGGTCATAATCGGTCTGCAGGGCTTGTTGTTGCAGGTTCAGGCTTTTCTGCTCCATTTCAATCTCTTTTTCGCGGTAGGTGATAAGCTGCTTTTCCCAGTCGTCGCGCTGGTCTTCGATACTGCGCAGCAGGTCGGGGTTTTCCATGACGAGGATGGTGTCTCCTTGCCGGAGCAGGCTCCCCTCCTCTCCTATGATGCGTTCCACGCTTCCGGCTTCACGTGCATTGACCTTGATGGTAAGGATGGGCTGAATCACTCCCTCCACATCTACATATTCCATAAATTTGCCGTTCTTGACTTCGGCTATCTGTATGTTGTCTTGCTCGATGCGCAGTTTGCTGGGACCCAGCGAAAGGGTGACTACATAAATCAGGAAGGCAAGGAAGGCAACGCCTCCCGCCAGATAGTAGCGGTAACGGATGTACCAGGGTTTCTTTTCAAGTTTTATATCCATAATGCAATATTTTATATACTCTTTTTTTACTTTTCAGATACCCCCTTCAGAAGTACTTCTGAATAAGGGTTCCGAGTTTTACTAAAACTTCACCGGAGATTTAGTAAATCGTCACCGGAGTTTTAGTAAATCTCCGGCCAGTTTTTACTAAAACTATTCCACGATTCTATTACTGTATAGATTCTTCATTAGTAACCCTTTCCAAGTCTTCTGCCAGTGGCCTCTCTTTTTCAAAGTCATATAGCGTGATGCTTCTCAGTGCATAGTACAAACTCCAATAGTTGTACAAAGCCGTTATATAGCTTCTCCGGGCCGTATCTTTTTCCGTGATGGATGCATTGAGGTCGAGTACCGAGGACTTGCCGAGCAGATAGAGTTTTCGGGCTACTTCGGCGCGTCGTTGGGCTGTATGGTCCGTGCGGGCGGCTATGTTTACCCGTTGCGCCTGCAGGTTGAATTGCTTTACGAGTTTCCGTACGTTCAAGTCGAAATCCGTCTTGTCTTGCTCTACCTGCGTGTAGACAAGGTCTCGGTTGGAACGGGCCACGCGTACTTGTCCCCTTCCGCGCCCCCAGTCCAGGATTGGGAGGGTAATGCCCAGGCTGACGTACTGCTGGTCCAGTGGATTCCGGTAGGCATCTTTCAGCTTGTCGGCAGTTTGCGTCAAGCCGAAGCGCAGGTAGATGTCTGCTTTCAGTCCGGCATTGGCCTTGGCGCGAGACACGGCACTCTCGCTTTCCACCTTGCGGCGCAGCATGTTCTGTATCTCCGGACTGTTTTCGTTGGCAAGCATCAGTGCGGCATCCAGGTCGATGTGCAGGTCGGGCACGCGGTTGTCTATTCTCACCTTTATAAGGAGGTCTTCTTGGATGCCGAGGTAGGAACGGAGTTCCTGCATGCAGTTTTCCACTTCGATGCGGGCATTCATGCAGTTGGTTTCTTCGGTCAGTTTGTTGAGTTCGAGTTGCAACATTTCGTTTTCGCTGATGGTGCCGATGTTATATCGTCCTTGCGCATATATATATAAGGTGTCTGCATTGGCGTAGTTGGCGTTGGCTATTTCGTAGTTGCTTTGTGCTTTGGCCAGGTTGAAGAACTTCTCTGTGGCATTGGCGGCAACAAGCTCAAGGGTTTCTACGTAGGTTTTCTTGGCTTCGCGATAACGGATAGGTTCGATGCGCCGGTCCCACTTCAGGCTGTTGTAGCCAAACAAGGACTGGCTGTATCCGATGTTGACGGGTGAAGTCTGCCAGGAATAGGTGTCACTGCTGAAAAGGTCGAGGCGCTGCGCAGCCGTTTCAATGAAAAAGGTTCCTCCGGTCCACGGCACGTTTTGTGTCAGACTCAGTGTCAGGTCAGTGCTCAGCAGGTTCTGCTCTATGAACTTGACGTTGCCATCGCTTTGGGTCACTTTGTTGATAGCACGGTCCAGATAGGGATTGGAAGTAAGCTTGAGCGTCGGCAGGTAGTTGGCACAGTAGTATTTGTAGTTCCAATAAGCGGAACGGAAGCTATGGCGGGCATTTTGGGCGTCGGGCGACTGCTGGCGGGCCTGCTCGATGGTTTCTTCCAAAGTCAGCTCC
>ENA-OPXC01001192-OPXC01001192.1-human-gut-metagenome-genome-assembly--contig:-NODE-1192-length-19208-cov-3.994622_pt1 | contig 19208 bp, 9 predicted proteins | sample MGYA00241512_ERZ502016 | MGnify/ENA primary metagenome ERZ502016 (study PRJEB25962, sample SAMEA2043043) | human gut metagenome | biome: human gut; feature: human-associated habitat; material: faeces...
TTTTTACGCATGTTACTAAATAAATTGTGTCAACTTATTTAGTACACTACAGTTTGAATCTAAACGCACTTGCGTTTTTTTAGAGATGATTTTTCTGGTTGGAAAAATGGGAAAAGTATATCGGGAGAAATAGTCCGGAACTTATCTTTTTATGAATTAAAAACGCATGTAACTGTCTGGGTCTATAGAGAAGGCTTTCCTGTTTTCGGTCGATAAACCGGTGTGCGGCACGGCTTTTTCTCAATGAAATGGGAAAGGTGTAAAAAAAGCTTTTGCGGTTGGATATATCCCTTTGGGTTATGGCTAAAAGCCGTTTGTGTGTATATGAGGGGGAGAATCTGTACAAAATTCCATGTATTTGTACAATTATGGACTTTTGTATATTTAAATTTTCTGTAACATTGCGATGCAAATTAAAAATAAGAACCTTAAATAATGGCGAAAGAAACAAAAGTTATATACAAGTCAATAAAAACGATTAACAATTTTATTAAAAAACACATGTATGAAAAACATTAGTTCCATGGCGGCTTTAGCCGCATTGCTGCTTGTAAGTTGCGGGCAGGACACCGATGTAAAATTTGCTGGCGACGAAGGGGCGAAAGTCACTTTCAGCGCGTCAATCAACGAACAGAATTCGCAGGATGTATCCCGTGTGACTGGAGTGACCTGGGATGACGGCGATGAGGTGAGCATTTCCTGCGGACCTACACAGAAAAATGTGTTCTACCGTTACAATGCCGCCGACAATTCATTTACCGCCATCAACCGTTTTGATGAAATCTGGTTGCTTGGAAATGAGGAGTACGATGTGACCGCTTATTATCCTCACGTAGGAGAAGAAGGAACTGTGCCTCCCGTGCAGACAGTAGAAATCACTTCCGAAAATCAGGATACGCCCGAAGAACGTGCCGCCTTCGATTTCCTCTACGCTTCTACCAAGGCTACAAAAGCCGAGCCGAATGTGCATTTGAACTTCAACCACGCCATGAGCCGTGTGAACCTGAAGTTTGTGCCGGGAACAGACCCGGAAGGAAATCCGGTGACTTTGACAGATATAGAATGTTACCTGGTAGGTATCAAGCGGAACGGTACGTTCGATACGGAAACGGGTGTGGCTGCGGTGACAGAGGATGCGGCTGTCAGTGATTTGCGTCAGATGCTGAATGCGGACAATGATTATACTTTCACCGCATATCTTCTTCCGCAGACGATAGGAGCTGAAGGGCTTCAGATTGAAGCTGCGATGACTACTGCCGATGGCCGTCGCATTTATTATTTTCTGGAAATACCGGTAAGCGACTGGCCGGAAATGAAGGCAGGTTACTCCTATAATTATACGTTGACTGCCAATGATTATATGACGGCTTCTCCCACAGTACTTGAAATTTCAGGCACAGACATTAATCCGTGGACAGAAGTAAATAAGGAAGAAACTCCGGATGCGAAGGCATTGGGTACGGAAGCTTATGTGAACGGAGCTGAATGGGGCGAAATGGAAAATGAAGAGATTGTTCCGGAAGTAAAATAATTAGTTAAATGAATAAGCGATGAAAATTTATAATAACCTTTCAATATGTGCGTTGGCAGGATTGTTCGCTTTTACCAGTTGTACGAAAGAAGATGGTATGGAAGGCGGTTCTGTGGCGCAGCCGTTTCAAATCAGTGTTTCTGATAGAGGCTTTCAAGGCATATCTGACGGACGTGCGGTAGATGAGAACTACAAGACCACTTTTGTGGCAGGAGATGTTGTTGGAGTATATGGTGTGGCAGGAGGTCAGGTAGTAGAGGGAATTTCCAACCGTAAATTTACGCTCAATGAAAAAGGAGTATGGGAGCTGGAGGGAAATCCTATCGAATATGACAGCGAACTTTTCAAGACGATTACATTCTATGCGTATTATCCCTATCAGGATAATGTGGCGTTTAATCCTGCGGTAGAAGACCCATTCGCGGACTTTGTTGCCAATTGGCAGATTGCCGCCGATCAGGGAGGCTTCAAGTATACAAAGAGTGATTTGATGACAAGTACAAGTCAGGCGGAAGCAGGCCGTTTGCAAGGTAAGGTCACTTTTACGATGAACCACCGCATGGCTCTGGCGGTATTTAAGATGCCTAAGCTGGTGTATGATTTCACGAACGGAGGGCTGGACGATTATAGCTTGGACGTAGCGCCGAAAGAACTTCTTATAAATGATGTAGAAACCACTCCTTATTACGATGCGGCCAGCGGTACTTATATGGCTTTGGTGAAACCTGAAACAAATTATTCCATTTCATGTACCTACCAAGGAACTCAGGAAAAGATGATTAATCCGACAGGAAGTTTGGCGGGTGGTAAGGCCAAAATGTATACCATTAAAGATGAAAATAATAAGCTGGATTATACCTTGAATATCGGTGATTACCTTTGTGCGGATGGTAATTTGGTGAGCGTAAATGACGGTACAGTGCCCGACAATGCGATTGGAGTGGTTTGCTATGTGGGTAATCCGGAGCCTCATGTCACTCATCCAAATAATTATACAGAAACAAATGATGCGCTTTATCGCGATTATCCGAATTGTACGCACGGACTGGTGCTTGCATTGACAGATGCTGAATATGAAGGTGCTGTTACTAAGATGTTTCATAGTGGAAAGACAGGGACGTATGGCGACTGGTTCAGCAGCGATGAAGAATGGGCTGGCAAGTTTGATAACTGTAATACCGCTAATTCTGCTACTCTTCCTGAAGATCGTTATCCGGCGTTCCTTGGATATAATAATACGACCTTGTTGACCATGTGTTATGAGGGTAAGGGTTCTCCAAGTACTTGCGATTGGGCTTATAATTTTTTGATGGCTTACCGAAATGAAGTTGCGGTACCAGCTGGAACGACTCCTTGGTATATTCCTTCTATCATGTGCTTGGACCAGGTGGCCACTAATTTGACAACTATAAACAAACGGATTCTCAATGTAGGAGGCGATGAACTGGTGTCGGTTGCGGCAAATACTAATTCCGGACATTACTGGAGCAGTACGCAAAGAAATGAAACTTTCCAGTGGACTCATGGAATGGATGGAGGAAAGTATGCGATTATCTGTGAAAGAGATTCTCGAGCAGGTCATTTCCGCATGATGTTAGCTTTTTAAAATCAAAAATTAAAACGGCAATATGAATAAGAAAAAGAATTATATAAAAAGTACCGCTCTCCCCATGGCGATGCTTCTTTCGGCTGTAGCTGTCTCTCCGCTTTTAGGAGAAAAGGCATATGCGGCTGTAGAGGCCACTCAGCAGCAGGGCAATATCAAGGGAACGGTCGTCGACAGCAATGGTGAACCCGTTATCGGTGCGAATGTCATCATTGAAGGTACCACAATTGGTACTATTACAGATATTGATGGAGTGTTTATGATTAATGCCAAACCGGGACAGAAACTGACTATCTCGTTCATCGGTTATAATTCGGTAACCGTTCCGGCAAAAGCTGACATGAAAGTAACATTGTCCGACAATTCTACCATGCTGGGCGAAGTGCAGGTGGTAGCTTACGGTGTGCAGAAAAAGGTAAGTGTGACTGGAGCTATCTCCAGTGTCGGTTCGGAAGAACTGATGCGTACGCCGGTAAGTTCGGTCACCAATGTGCTGGGTGGTCAGATGACCGGTTTGACCACGGTGCAGTATTCCGGTGAGCCGGGTGCGGATGCGGCCGACATTCTGGTGCGTGGTAAAGCTACTTTCGGTGATTCTTCTCCGCTGATTCAGGTGGACGGAGTGGAACGAAGCATGACGGACATTGACCCGAACGAAATCGAGAGCGTGACCGTGTTGAAGGACGCTTCCGCTACGGCGGTGTTTGGTATCCGTGGTGCGAATGGTGTTATCTTGATTACTACCAAGCGCGGTAAGGAAGGAAAGCCGAAAATTTCGTTCTCTACTTCTGCCAGTATCCTTCAGCCGACAAAGATGGTGGAACAGGCCAATTCGTATCAGTATGCCACTTTCTATAACCAGTTGATGAAGAATGACGGACAAGACGAGGTTTTCTCGCCGACGATTGTGGAGAAATTCCGTACCCATTCCGACCCTATACGTTTCCCGGATACCCGTTGGGCCGATTACATCATGAAAAGCACGGCGTTGCAGAGCCAGCATAACATGAGTGTGTCGGGCGGTACGGACAAGGTGCGTTATTTCATTTCGGCCGGAGCTTATACGCAGGACGGTCTGTTCAACAGTTTCAATCTGCCGTATGATGTAAGTTATTCTTACAAGCGTTTCAACTATCGTGCGAACTTTGATATTAACGTCACCAAGTCGACACTTTTGTCGTTCAACGTGGCAGGTAATGTAGATAATAACAGCAAGCCTCATACCAGCCAGGGAACATCCGGTATGATTAAGAACATGTACTATGCCACTCCGTTCTCCAGTCCGGGTATTGTAGACGGAAAGTTTATTACCACAGCTACCGATTACAGTGACGAAAGACTTCCTTTTACCGGAGGTAATGGTATGGCATACTATGGTGCCGGTTTTGATAGGGTCAGCAATAACAAACTGACGGCCGACCTGATGCTCGACCAGAAACTGGATTTCATTACGAAGGGACTTTCTGTCAAGTTGAAAGGTTCTTACAACAGTGGTTTCGTAGTGACAAAGACCGGTACGGGTGGTGCCGTAGCCACTTATACTCCCGTGTTGCAGGAAGACGGAAGTCTGGCTTACCGTAAGGCAGGCGAGAATACGGATGTAAGTTATTCTTACAGCACCGGCAAGTCGCGTGACTGGTACATGGAGGCCAGCTTGAACTATGCCCGTTCTTTCGGCGACCATAATGTGACGGCCTTGCTGTTGTACAACCAGTCCAAGCAGTATTACTTTGGCAGCAGTAGCTCTCAATACCGTGACATTCCCCGTGGGTATGTAGGTCTGGTAGGACGTGTGACCTACGACTGGAAAAACCGTTACATGGCCGAGTTCAACATCGGTTACAACGGTTCCGAGAACTTTGCGCCGGAACGCCGCTTCGGTACCTTCCCGGCAGGTTCTGTGGGATGGATTATGAGTGAGGAAAAATGGTTCCAGCCGCTGAAGCCGTGGATGACATTCCTGAAACTGCGTGCCAGTCTGGGTCTGGTAGGTAACGACAAGCCGAGCGACCTGAACCTCCGTTTCCTTTACCTGGCCGACCCGTATGAAGTGAATAACGGCAGTCTGCCTAACCGTAACGGCGGATACGGATACAGCTTTGGTATTGAAAACAGTACAGTCAGTCTGGGAGCAAGAGAAACCGCCAAGAACAATGCCGATGTGGGTTGGGAAACAGCCTTGAAACAAAACTATGGTGTCGACATGAATTTCTTTGACGACCGTCTCCGTACTTCGGTGGACTATTACCGTGAGCACCGTAAAGACATTCTGCTGATTGACGGAACGGCTCCGGGGCTGCTGGGCTTCACCGTGCCTTACGCCAACCTGGGAGAAGTGGAGAGCTGGGGATGGGAACTGTCCTTGAACTGGAACGACAAGATTGGCGATAACTTCCGTTATTGGGCTACTTTTAACCTCTCTTATAACCAGAATGAGATTCTGGAAGACAAGCAGGCGCCTCAAAGCTATGATTATCAGTACACCAAAGGACATCGTATCGGCGCACGTTCGCAGTATGTGTTCTTCCGTTACTACGATGAGCAGACTCCCGAACTGTATGAGCAGACGTTCAACCGTCCGTATCCGGAACAGATTCAGACCTTGCGCAACGGAGATGCCGTCTATGTGGACTTGAACGGTGACCGTAAGATTGATACCAATGATATGAGTTATGACTATGGTTATACGGACGACCCGGAATACATGGCCGGTCTGACCTTGGGTTTCAGTTGGAAGAACTGGGAAGTGAGCACGCAGTGGACGGGCGCATGGAACGTGAGCCGTATGATTTCCGATGTGTTCCGCCAGCCTTTCTTCTCATCGGCCGACGCTTCTCAGGGAGGTTTGCTGGCTTACCATCTGGACAACACATGGACGGAAGACAACCCGTCGCAAAGTTCCAAGTATCCTCGTGCCACATTTGTGAACCGTGACAATAACTACGCTACTTCCACATTGTATGAACAGGACTCCAAGTACTTGCGTTTGAAGACCTTGCAGGTGGCTTATAATTTTAATCTTCCGGTGATGAAGAAACTGGGATTGAACACGTTCCAGTTGGCTTTTAGCGGCTATAACTTGTGGACACTGACCCCGTATTTGTGGGGCGATCCGGAAACCAGGGCCTCCAATGCGCCTTCTTATCCATTGTCTAAGACATATACATTGAGTTTGAAACTTGGATTCTAAACAATTAAAGATAGAAAATATGAAATTAGGATATAAACTTTTGTTCGGCGCATGTGTGGCGGCTAATCTGATTGCCACGTCATGTGTGGACGATATGAAATTCGGAAATTCATTCCTGGATAAGGCTCCGGGTGGTACCGCCACAGTGGATACGGTATTCAGCAGCGCGGTCTATACCCAGCAGTTTCTGAATTCAATTTATGGTCGTCAGTATTATGGATTGCCTTATAAGGATGATACTTCCTTGCCGGTGTCCAGCAGCCCGTATTGCGGTAAGGTAGAGGCTTTGACAGACTGCTGGCAGTTGCACTGGCGTGACGCGCAGCTTTATTCGCAGTATTACAGCGGTATCCATACGGCCAATTACAGCCGCCGTCAGGATAAGTTCTGTTATAACGATGAAAAGGTGTGGGAAGTAGTGCGCTGGTGCTGGCTGCTGATGGAACACATCGACGATGTGCCCAATCTGGATGCCAATGAAAAGGCGCGTATGATTGCGGAGGCCAAATGCTTGATAGCCGTGCGTTACTTTGACATGTTCCGTCATTACGGGGGGCTTCCTTTGCTTTATGCCTCTTTTGAAGGAAATGAGTCCAGCTACGAATGTCCGCGTGCCACGGTAGAAGAAACAGTGAACTACATGATTAAGATGTTGGATGAGGCCATTGATTCCGGGGCTTTGCCCTGGGCATACGGTCCCGGTGCCGACGGAAGTTCCACCTATACCGGACGCTGGACCAAGGCAGGTGCTATGGCGTTGAAGTGTAAAATCTGGCAGTTTGCCGCTTCTCCTTTGTTCAATGACAATCAGGGTTATGCGGGCGGTGCCTCAGAAGCGGAACAGCAGCATCTGGTATGGTACGGAGGTTATCGTCCGGAATTGTGGGAAAACTGCCTGAAGGCTTGCGAAGACTTCATGAACGCATTGCAGGCAAATGGTTATTATGAATTGAACCAGTCTGTCAATAACACACCGGCCGGTTACCGTTATGCCTACCGTATGGGGTACCTTTATCAAGGAAGTAAGGAAGTCATTCATTCTGTCAGGGTTCAGATGGGAGACGCTTTTAATTCCAGTACTTATTTCTGGCATAATTGGAGCGATTTGGGACGTAACTCTTATACGCCTACACAAGAATATGTGGAAATGTTCCCGTGGGCCGACGGTAAACCGTTCAATTGGGAGGAAACAGAGGCAGAAGGCAAGCTGGATGAAATGTTCGCGAAAGGTACTTTGGCCGACAATAACCTGGAATTGACCCGTGACCCTCGTTTGTATGAGACAGTGATAGTGAACGGATTGCCCAAGATGCTGGACTGGTCGAACAATGCCGGGTTGATGTCCGGACAGCCATACGAACTGTGGGTAGGCGGTTATGATGCCGGAAACAACTCACGGGATGAGACCATGCGTTTTGCTACTGGCTATGACAATATGAAGTATTATATCGGTACGGAATATCAGCGTCAGTATTGCCAGTGGGTGACTTTGCGTCTGTCGGATATTTATCTCACTTATGCGGAAGCATTGCTTCAGGCAAAAGGGGACAATGCGGGTGCGTTGACCTGGATAAATAAGGTGCGCGAACGTGTAGGCCTTGGCAAGCTGGAAGATTGTAATCCGGAAAAGAACCTGACTTCAAACAAGGAAAACTTGTTGGAAGAATTGCTGCGTGAGCGTGTGTGTGAGCTTGGTATGGAAGACGCACGTTTCTTTGATTTGATTCGGTATAAACGTGCGGACCGGTTTGAAAAAGAGCTGCACGGACTGTTGATTTACCGTCTGGATGAGAAAGGAAACCGTATAGAGACGAAATGGTTTGAAGGTGACCAGAATCAAGGAGCTCCCCAGCCCGTTCATTTTGACTATGAAAGATTTACGTTGCACAATATCCGTCGTTACTGGTGGGATTATGGTTTTGACACCAAATGGTATTTGTCACCGTTCCCTCAAACGGAAATAAACAAGGGATACGGACTGGTTCAGAATCCTGGCTGGTAATTTATAAAAGTATAAGTAATAGATTTTTGATAATAGCTTTATGAAAAAATATAAGAATCTGATGTGGGCATGCCTGGCCTTGCTGGCTGTTCCTGCTGGTGCTCAGGACACGGACAACAATGTCAGAGGAATGGTTGTCGACAAGTGGGGGCATCCGGTTTATGGTGCTTCTGTCATGGTGAAAGGGATGCCGGAAACAAGAGTTGAGACAGATAAGGATGGAAAATTTTCCATAGAAGCTTCTGCCGGACAGCAATTGAATATTGTGTCAGTAGATAAAGGTACGACTACGGTAAAGGCGGACGGAAAGTCGCTGGTGAAGGTCGTACTGAATTACGCGGGGCAGTCTGTCGACGTGGGCGCTGGACGTGTTTTTACCCGTGCCGAGTCTACGGCAGCCGTTTCTACCATTTATAATGAAGACTTTGATAAGCGTAGTGCTAAAAACATGTCTAATTCTCTGTTAGGGCAGGGAATGGGTATGATGGTCTTGCAGAATTCGGGAAATTATGCGGATGTGGAACCTACTTTTTATATCAGAGGACTTCAGAGTCTTTCCAGCAGCAATCCGTTGATATTGGTTGATGGTCTGGAAAGAGACATGAGCCTGCTTAGCCCGGAGGAAGTGGAATCTGTATCCGTTTTGAAAGATGCGGCCGCTGTAGCTTTGTATGGGTATAAAGGAATTAATGGGGCTATCCTGATTACGACCAAACGCGGTAAGTATAATTCCAAAGAAATCAAGTTTACTTATGACCATGTAAATAATTTCATGGACCGGAAGCCGGAGTTTGTGGATGCGGCCACTTATGCGCAGGCTTATAATGAGGCACGCAGGTATGAAGGTTTGTCTCCCCGTTATGCGGATAAGGAAGTGGAGTATTTCCGTAATGGAGACTTCCCTTATTTGTATCCGAATGTAAACTGGCTTGATGAGACTTTCAAGAATTCGGGCATTTCCAACAAGTATACGATTGAATTTCGCGGAGGTGGTTCTAAGTTCCGTTACTATTCTATGCTTGACCTGGTGACAGACAGAGGTTTCGTGAAAGAAGGCAATATGAACGAAGGCTATTCTACCCAGAACAAGTATTCGCGTGCCAATCTGCGTACCAATATGGATATTGATGTAAGCAGTACTACAAAACTGAAAGTGAATATTTTGGGTACATTGTCGGAATCTCTCCGTCCGGGTGCTTCTGCCAATCTGTGGGATATGATTTATACCCTGCCGGCAGCCGCTTTTCCTGTAAAGGATGAGGACGGCTTATGGGGAGGAAACAATACCACTTGGTTGGGAACCCAGAATCCGGTGGCTCAATCTCAGGGAGCGGCATATTCAAAAGGTCATACGAGAAGCTTGTTTGCGGACCTGACCTTGGAACAAGACTTGTCGGCTGTTACAGAAGGTTTGGGATTCAATTTCAGATTGGCTTATGATAACTATTCTTCTATATGGGAAGACCATAGCCAGGCTTATACTTATGGCGGATATACGGTGACTTATACTGATTTGACAGGACCTTTGTATACGCATACAACTGGAGGTGAGCCTACAGAAATGGGAAAAGACGGAAGCATAAATAACTGGACACGCCAGTTCAACTTCTCTGGTGGATTTAGCTATAACCGGAACTTTGCGGATACACACGATGTGTATTCTCAATTGAAGTGGGAATATGAGTACCGTGATTCATACGGCTTGAATACAACCATTTATCGCCAGAATGTGTCATGGTTTACTCATTATGGATATGACAAGCGTTATTTTCTTGACTTGGCGTTGGTAGGCTCCGGCTCCAGTCTGCTTGCTCCCGGTCATAAATGGGCGTTTTCTCCTACAGTGTCGGCGGCATGGGTGCTTTCGGAAGAAAATTTTATGAACAATGTGTCATGGATTGATTTCTTGAAACTTCGTGCTTCATTCGGCATTATCAATGCGGATTATCTGCCGGCCAGTGATGTGTATGATTACTGGGACCAGATTTATACCACAACAGGTACGCGCTATATGTTCAATAGTGCGTATGATTCTTCATTCGGTACGACAGAACTCGGCCGTTTGGCAAGTACGAATTATACGCATGAGAAAGGATATAAATACAATGTCGGTGTAGATGCTACGCTCTTTAAGGGCTTGAATCTTTCAGTCGATGCGTATTACCAGCGTAGAAATAATATCTGGGTTTCTTCTGAAGGTAAATATACAGCTGTCTTAGGACAGACTCCTCCGTATGAGAACGCTGGTGTGGTAGACAGTTGGGGCGGCGAGTTCAGCCTTGATTACACGAAGCGTGTGGGAGATGTGGTGCTGAATGCTGGAGGTAGCTTCAACTGGAACCGGAATGAGATTAAGGAGCAACTGGAGGAACCTAGAATGTACGATAATCTTGTACAGACCGGCCACTCGTTGAACCAGGTTTATGGTCTGGAAGCTGTAGGTTTCTTTAAAGACGCAGATGATATAGCCAACAGTCTGCCTCAAAGCTTCGGAACGGTCTATCCGGGAGATATTAAGTATCGTGATGTGAATGGAGATAAAATAATCGACAGCAATGACGTGACGGCTATCGGTTATAGCACAGTCGCTCCGGAAATTTATTATACGTTCCATTTGGGAGCGGAATGGAAAGGACTTGGATTTGACGCCCAGTTCCAGGGAACAGGCCGTTATTCTGCAATCCTGAACACAAAGAGTATGTTCTGGCCTTTGTTGAGTACCACTACGCTTTCCACTCATTATTACGAGAATCGTTGGACTGAGGATAATCTGAACGCAAGATATCCGCGCTTGAGCACGCAAAGCAATACGAATAACTATCAGACCAATACCGTGTGGTTGGCTGACCGTTCGTTCCTGAAACTTCGCAACATCGAGGTGTATTATAATTTCCCTAAGTCTTGGTTGCAGAAAACAAAATTCATCGGAGACGCAAGATTGTATGTGCGGGGAGTTGATTTGCTGTGCTTTGATAAGATTGATGTGTTGGACCCGGAATCTTATGGAGCTACGAATCCTTTGAACAAGAGTCTGATTGTCGGTTTGAAAGTAGGTTTTTAATCTTAAAAGAAACAAAGAATGAAACTTAGAAGAATTGTCTATGGTATGTTGTGTATGGGAGCATTGGCTTCATGCTCAGACCAAATGAACTACCATGAATATAATAATTATGACGAAGAATTTGTGAAGCTGAATTTTAGTAATGTTGGAGGTTTAATTACTACTATTTATCTGGATTTGGATACTGATTTTGGTAATTATTCTGGAGCAATATTGGGATCGGCAGCTGATGAGTCGCAGTATGCATATACAGGAAATTCTATTGAGACATTTTATAATGGCTCATGGAGTCCGACCAATGCTCAAAGCGGAACTTGGAGTACATGTTATTCGGGTATTTCAAACTGTAATCTGTTTTTGGATAAGTATGTTGGATTGACATTTCCAGAGTTAGAGCAGAATGCAGACTATAAACCTCAGATGTTCCGTTACAATAACTATCAGTATGAAGTACGTTTTCTGCGTGCCTATTTTTACTTTAATCTGGTGCGTCAGTATGGAGATGTGCCGTTTACCGATCATTTCTTGAGTGCAGATGAGAGCAATACATTGAGTCGTACTCCGGCTAAAGATATTTTTGATTATATTATTTCAGAGTGTGATGATATAAAGGATCTGATAATTGAAGATTATGCCAACCTTCCTGCAGATGTGGTATTACCTAGTGAATCTCCAGAAACAGGTCGTGTAAATAAAGCTACAGTTTTGGCCTTGAAAGCTCGTGCGGCTCTTTATGCAGCAAGTCCATTGTTTAATACAGATAATAATCCAGAATTATGGCATCGTGCGGCTACAGCGAATAAAGAATTATTGGATTATTGTGTAAATGAACGTGGCATGAAGCTGGTTAGTGACTATGCCTCTTTGTGGGATAAAAATAACTATAAGAATGCTACGGATGAATTAATTTTTGGTCGTCGCGCGAATCGTGAATCTAGTACTATGGAGTCTTATAATTATCCGGTTGGAATTGAAGGTGGAAATGGGGGAAATTGTCCGACACAAAATTTGGTTGATGCGTATGAAACAACTGATGGTTGTCCTGTTCGTCTGGTTGATGGAGTATGGACTGCGGATGGCAGCCGTGTGTTTGACAAGGCAAAACCATACGATAACCGTGACCCGCGTTTGAGAATGACTATCTGTGTGAATGAGGAAACCGGATGGCCGACATGGAATGAAGGTACGATTTACACTTATCAGGGAGGGGCAAACGGACAGCCTCTGAATGGAGGTACTCCCACCGGATATTACCTGAAAAAATATTGTCAGGGAGATATTGACCTTCGCTCCAACAGTACCAACAAGTCGGCTTATCACACATGGATAACTTATCGTTTGGGCGAATTCTATTTGAATTATGCAGAAGCTGTATTCCGTTATTTGGGAAGTGCGGATGCAACGGATGCTGAGTTTACTATGTCGGCTCGCCAGGCAGCTAGTATGACTCGTGAACGTGAAGGAGTAGGAATGCCTGCCTTCCCGTTAAATATGTCAAATGATGCGTTTTGGGAGGCTTATAAAAAAGAACGTATGGTGGAACTTGCTTTTGAAGGACATCGTTTTTGGGATGTACGTCGTTGGAAAGAGGCTGACAAATATTTTGTAAATATAGAAGGTCTGCAAATCTCAAAAACCGGAGATAATGCCGCTTATTCTTATGCTACAGTGGTGAACACGCGTCAGTGGGACGATAAGATGTATCTCTTCCCGATACCTCAATCCGAGAGAATGAAAAATCCTAATTTAAGTCAGAATCCGGGCTGGTAAGTCCCGGATTCCGGAAAAGTATAAATATTTAAAAATATAAGATATCATGAAAAGACTATTTACAAGTTTCTTAGGTGCTGTCTGTCTTTTTGCATTATCAGCATGTTCGGATGAAGAAACTCCGGCTCCGCAACCAGGAAGTGGTGATACAGAAGAACTGCCTGCACTTCCCTCTGAAGTGGTAAAAGACGGTCGGGCTATGTGGGTAAGTTATGATCCTACTCCTGATGCGGATGCTAATTCTACTACTTTTATACATGGGGCTTTGGTTAGCTGGCGATTATTGCAAAGTGATCCATCTAATGTGGCATTTGATATTTATAAATCGGTAGATGGAGGGCAGGAAGTAAAATTGAATGTGGATGCATTGTTTAATTCAACTTGCTTTTTAGATGAAAATATAGACGTTACAAAGTCAAATCATTATCGTGTTACATTATCTGGAAATAGTGAAACTATTTGTGAGTGTGATTTTACGCCAGAGATGGCTCAAACTTATTATCGTAAAATTACATTGAATGCGAACCCTTCTACAATAGAGCTGCCTGAAAATGGTTATTATGTGGCTGATGATATTCAGGTAGGTGAATTGGATGGTGACGGTGAAATGGAAATCGTGATTAAGCGTGAACCTTATGATGGAGCTAATCAGGGGGGATGGCATAATGGTACTACTTTATTGGAAGCCTATAAATTGGATGGAACTTTCCTTTGGCGTATTGACTTGGGAGTTAATATTCGTTCGGGCTCTCATTATACTTCTTATATCTTGTATGATTTTGATGGTGATGGGTTGTGTGAAATTGCCTTCCGCTCTGCTGAAGGTACCCAGTTTGCAGATGGAAAGATGATTACAGGAGAAGATGGAAAAGTTCATGATTATCGTATTCGTGATTTAAATGGTGCCGGATGGGCTTCAGGTGCAAAACTTCCTACTACTTGTGGCTTGATTTTTGAAGGTCCTGAATACATCTCAATTTGTCGTGGGTATGATGGACGTGAAATAGCACGTACAGATAATATTCCTCGTGGAGGTGAAGGTTCTAAAGTAGAACGTGCTGAGTATTGGATGGATTATTGGGGCGATGATTATGGAAACCGTATGGACCGTTTCTTTATTGGTGCTGCTTATTTAGATGGGATTCCTGATCCATCAACTGGTGCTAGAACAAGTAATCCTAGTCTGATTGTGACTCGTGGCGTGTACAAGAACTGGCAGGTTTGGGCCTTTGACCTAAAAGGATCGGAACTGGAAAATCGTTGGAAATTTGATACCAAGGATCATGATGAAAAATGGTTGGCAATGTGTTCTCATGCTTTTCGTGTAGCAGACTTAGATAATGATGGAAAAGATGAAATTCTCTATGGACAGGCTGCAATTGATGACAATGGAAATGAACTTTGGTGCACTGGAAATGGACATGGAGACTGTTTGCATGTGGGTAAATTCATTAAAGATCGTGATGGCTTGCAGATTGTGGCTTCCTTTGAAGAAGAAAATACATATGCAGTACAAGGATTGGGGTATGGATGTCAGGTTATTGATGCACGTGACGGTTCATTAATTTCTGCTCATGGTGCTGGAATGCATGGTGATGTAGGGCGTTGTATTGTAGCAGACGTAGATCCTGATAGTCCTAATATGGAATTTTGGTCTTCGATGAATTCTGGAATGTACAATTGTGGAGGTTCTATAGATGTACCTATAAGTCCTGATATGCCTACTGGTATTGGTGGTGGTACGTTATATAATGCAGCAATTTGGTGGACTGGAGAATTGACTCGTGAGTTGTTTGACCGTGCTTTGATTGTAAGCTATAAAGCTAATCCGAGAACGAATAAGAACCGTCTTGTGAATTTTGCAACTGGATATGGAAGCAATGAAGGTAATCATAGTACAAAATATAATCCTTGTTATTACGGTGATTTCCTGGGCGACTGGCGTGAGGAAGTAATAATGGGCTCTTCAGACCATTCTGCGATTTATATTTTCTCTACGAATTATCCGACAGAGCATCGTTTCCCGCATCTTATGACAGATCATACTTATGATATGAGTCAGGCAATGCAGAATATAGGTTATAATCAACCCACTCATTTAGGCTATTATATCGAATCCAAATAATAGTAAACAAAAGTTAGTTAGATTTCGGTTGGCGTGTGAGCAAGTGATTGTGTGGACGCCAACCATTTTTTATTTTGTATAATAACAAAAGAGACTATTTCTCGGAAAAATGAAATAGTCTCTTTTGTTTTTTGATTGAATAAGACGAAAATTTAAATACCCCTTTCCTTGATAATGCCGTTCTGGTAAGCTACCAGCAGTTTCTTCAAATCTTCAATTTGTACCATCAGTTCGCGTCCTTTGTCGGTATCTTTCACCATCATGCGCTGACTGCTCAACTCTACGATTTGGGTGGTCGACTTAATGTCTTGTCCTTCTTCAATGGCTTTCTGGGTAGAAGTGAAGGGTTCGTGCTGTACAAGCTGGAAACCGCGTGAGTGGTACACCAATGTGTAGCCTGCAATACCCGTTTCCGGTTGGTAAGCTTTGGAGAATCCACCGTCGATAACCATCAGTTTACCGTTGGCTTTAATTGGTTTCTCTCCTTTGACTGCTTTTACCGGTACATGTCCGTTGATGATGTGGCGGTGTTCTCCTTCCACTCCGAATTCATCCAGAATCATGTCGCAGATATCTTCACGGTCGCGCAAGGTGTAATAATAGCCTTTCACTTCTTTATGAGTTTCCTTGTCGGTCAGGAAATAACGTTCGAAGGTAGCCATTTTACTCTTATCGAAGGCAGGAGAGTTCTTTCCGCACCACAGGTACCAGATAAAGTCTCTGGCAAATGCTTTTTCCGGATTATCTTCTTCTGCAAAATAAGCTGTACGGATAAGCTGGCCTACGCGCTTGAGCAGGGCTTCTCCCTTGTATTTCTTTCCGAGGATGTCTACTTCCTTAAGTGTTCCGTCGGCATTCATCGGCATAGAAGCGTGGAAGAGCAGGTTGGAGTTGCATACATTGTACATGCATCCGTAACGGAAAATGCATTTCATGTGCTTGCGCAACTTTTCGCTTCCCGTGAAAGATTTGTGCAGTTTCTGTACGATTTCTTCTTCTTCCTCTGTCAACTGATATGGGTTTTCCGGGTCAATGGTCGGGAATAGGCAGTCGCGCATTTCGTAATCTTTTCCGTCAAGCTGGAATACTTTCCGCTTGAAGTCGATGTGGTGCAACAACAGACGGCTGTCCATGTCGAATTCCGGATGACGCCGGATGGCAGCAGCTTCCAGCTTGAACTGGATAATGGTGATGGCCTTGTGCATCTGCGAGATGAGCCGCAAGGTCTTGTCATTGTATGAACTGCTTTCGGGAGCAATCTTAGGAGCAAAGTATTCGCATGGGTCGTTGGCGTAGGCTTCCATAGCAAAGGTAGCCAGCGGAAGCAGGTTGATGCCGTATCCGTCTTCCAATGCCGGAAGGTTACCGTAGCGCATGGCCAGACGCAGTACGTTGGCAATACAACAGTCATTTCCTGAAGCGGCTCCCATCCAGAGGATGTCGTGATTACCCCATTGGATGTCGAAGTTATGGTAGTTGCAAAGTGTGTCCATGATGATGTGAGGACCAGGACCACGGTCGAAAATATCTCCTAAGATATGCAGTGAGTCGATGGTCAGTCGCTGTATCAGGTTACACAGTGCAATGATGAAGTCGTCGGCACGGCGTGTTTCAATAATGGTACGGATAATGACATTGATGTAAGCCTGCTTGTTGGGGTCCATGGGACTTTCGTGAAGCAATTCCTGAATGATGTAGGAGAATTCTTCAGGCAGTGCCTTGCGTACCTTTGAACGTGTATATTTGGATGATACATTCTGGCAGACTTTTACCAGCTGGTTCAGGGTGATGACATACCAGTCTACGAGGTCTTTTTCCACTTCCTTTACCAGTTGTAACTTCTGTTCCGGATAATATATCAGCGTGCAGAGTTCCTTTTTCTCCATTTCGCGGAGGTTGTTGCCGAAAATCTCGTTTACCTTCCGTTTGATAGCTCCGGAAGCATTGCGGAGCACATGCTGGAAAGCTTCGTATTCCCCGTGCAGGTCGGCCAGAAAATGTTCCGTTCCTTTCGGAAGGTTCAGAATGGCCTCCAGGTTGATGATTTCCGTGCTGGCTGCAGCCAGGTTGGGGAAATCGTGTGAAAGGAGTTCCAGGTAGCGGATGTCCTTCTGTATCATTTCCGGGGTAATTTGTTTGTAGGTTTTCATGATATTGAGTGATTTAAAAGTTGCTATAAAAATAACATGAGCACTAATTGTGCGATGATGACGCGGGTAAACATTCCGAGAGGGTAGACCGTCGCGTAGCTTACCGAAGGTTCATCTCCTGGAATGATGTCGTTGGCATAGTTCAGTGCCATCGGGTTGGCCATACTTCCGCAGAGCATACCGCATGTATTGCCGAAGTCCATTTTGCACAGACGAAGGGATACCAAAGCCATGATAACGACAGGAATAAAGGTTATCAGGAATCCGATGCCTACCCACAAGGCTCCTTCCGGACGCATGACGGTTTCAAAGAAGTGCGCACCGGCATCCAGTCCAAGACAAGCTAAGTAAAGAGACAAGCCGATACCTCGGAGCATCAGATTGGCACTGCGCGTGGTATAGGTCACCAGATGCAGACGAGGCCCGTAGGCTCCAATCAGGATACCGATTACAATCGGTCCGCCTGCCAGTCCTAATTTGACAGGTGAGCTGATGCCTGGAATGGCAATAGGAATGGACCCTACGATGAGTCCCAGTATGATGCCGATAAAAATAGAGGCTAAGTTAGGGTCTTTAAGCGTTTTTACGGTATTTCCCAATACTTTCTCCACATTCTGAATGGCTGCCGCTTCACCTACTACCGTCAGACGGTCACCTAATTGCAGTACCAGTCCCGGAGTGGCCAGCAGTTGTACACCGCTTCGCAGCACACGACTGATATTGATGCCATACGTGTTGCGCAGACGGAGTGAACCCAGTTTCTTTCCGTTGATTTCCGGTCGGGTGACGATAATGTGCTTGGAAATCAGTTTGCTGTCGATGGCATTCCAGTCAATGTCTTCTTTGTTCCAGTCCCGTTTTTCCTGTTCACCGAACAGAATGGTCAGTGTGGGCGCATCTTTTTCGGTCGTGATTACCAGAATACGGTCATTCTCTTTCAGTATCTTTTCAGAAGTCGGAATGCTCACGGTACCTTCACGCCAGAGTCGTGAGATGACGAATTTGGGATAGCCTACCTGAGCAATATCCTGTATACTCTTGTTGAAGATGGCGGGATTGTGTATCTGAAAAGTAGCAATGTACGTGTGGTTGGAGTCGTCGTGTTCATGCTCCTGCATGTCAGACGGGCGTACGAAGAACTTTCTGATAACGACGATGGCAAAAATAACTCCCACCACTCCGAGCGGATAGGTCACGGCACAACTGAGGGCAGCTCCACTGGTGGGCTCACCTAACTGTTTCAGTGTCTGCTGTGCGGCACCCAAGGCAGGAGTATTGGTAGTGGCTCCGCAAAGAATACCTACCATGTCAGGCAGACTGATGGGGGTGGTCATGCTCAGTACTACGGCCATTATTGTACCGAGGAAGATGACTCCTAATCCTAACAGGTTCAGACGGTATCCGCCTCGCTGAAATGAGCTGAAAAATCCCGGACCGACCTGTAGTCCTAATGAATAGACAAAGAGAACCAATCCGAAGCTTTCTGCATAGCTGAGCATTTGCGGATCGATGGCGAGACCTAAATGCCCGGCCAGAATTCCGGTGAAGAAAACAAATGTGACTCCAAGGGAGATACCGCAGATATGAATTTTCCCTAATCCTAATCCGATTGCCGTAATCAACGACAGTATGATAACCGCCTGAAGAGCGGATTGTTCCACAAATAAATTAATTAGCCATTCCATGCTGCAAAGATATATACTTTGTGGAAAATAATTCTTCTTGAGTTCAACTTATAAATGCAACTTTTTGGGTGCGGATAATAAGCAATAA
>ENA-OPXC01001207-OPXC01001207.1-human-gut-metagenome-genome-assembly--contig:-NODE-1207-length-19073-cov-1.627195_pt1 | contig 19073 bp, 17 predicted proteins | sample MGYA00241512_ERZ502016 | MGnify/ENA primary metagenome ERZ502016 (study PRJEB25962, sample SAMEA2043043) | human gut metagenome | biome: human gut; feature: human-associated habitat; material: faeces...
TGGATAAGCTGGAGCAGCTGGATACCGCAGACATTCCGGTCTGCGATGTATTTTATCATTTTGGCTGGGCAGCCACGATTGGAGACGCCCGGAATGATACAAGGCTGCAGACGGATAATATCCGTTATACCATTGATGCCGTACAGCTTGCCGGAAAACTGGGCTGTGAAGCCTTTGTGGGCTCCGGTTCCCAGGCGGAGTACGGCAGAGTAGAAGGAGATCTGTCGGCAGCGACCCCGGCATTTCCGGAAAACGGATATGGTATTGCCAAGCTTTGTGCCGGCCAGATGAGCCGGATCGAGTGTGAAAAGCTGGGGATACGTCATGTGTGGACGAGGATTCTGAGCGTGTACGGTCCATGTGACAGTGACAAGACGATGGTTACCACCACGATCCGTAAATTATTTGCCGGGGAAAAGCCTGCACTGACTGCCGGAGAGCAGCAGTGGGACTACCTTTACAGCGCAGATGCGGCAAGAGCCATGATCGCCATCGGAGAAAAGGGACACAATGGAAAGGTATACTGTATTGGTGGAGGAAAAGCCCATCCATTGAAAGAATATATTATGGAGATCAGAGATCAGATCGATCCGGATGCGGAGCTGGGCTTTGGTGAGATACCTTATGGAGCGAAGCAGGTGATGTACCTTTGTGCAGATATCTCGGAGCTTACACAGGATACGGGATTTCAACCGCAGACAGACTTTAAGTCAGGCATCGCAGAGACGATACAGTGGATGAGGTCGGAATGGAGGCAGCATGAAAACAATTAGTATAATGATTCCCTGCTATAACGAGGAGGAAAATGTAAAAGCCATCAGTGAGGCAGTGATTCAGGAGATTACCACGAATCTTCCGTCTTATGACTATGAGATTCTGTTTATTGATAATGATTCTTCAGACCGTACCAGGGAATATCTGAGAGAGATCTGTGCAGCAAATCCGAAGATCAAGGCAATTTTTAATGCGAAGAATTTTGGTCAGTTTAATTCGCCGTATTACGGAATCTGCCAGACAAGTGGCGACTGTACCATCTGTCTTTGCTGCGATTTTCAGGACCCGGTGGAAATGATCCCGCGTCTTGTAGAAGAGTGGGAAAAGGGCGCCAAAATTGTCTGTGCCATCAAAACTACCAGCAAAGAGAATAAGATCATGCGTTTCCTGCGGACCTGTTATTATAAGATGATCAAAAAAATGTCTGATGTGGAGCAGATTGAGCATTTTACCGGATTTGGCCTGTATGACAAGGGCTTTGTGGATGTCTTGAGAAATCTGGATGATCCCACACCGTTCCTACGGGGAATTGTGGCAGAGCTTGGCTACAAGCGGGTAGATGTTGCATATGAACAGCAAAAGAGACGTGCCGGCAAAACACATAACAACTGGTTTACTCTTTACGATGCGGCAATGCTCAGCTTTACCTCCTACACGAAGGCAGGACTTCGTCTGGCAACTATTGTGGGATTTATTATGTCGGCTATCAGTCTGATTGTGGCATTTGTCTATCTGATCCTGAAGCTCCTTTACTGGGACCGCTTTGTGGCAGGTATGACACCGATCCTGCTGGCAGTATGTATTCTCGGTTCGGTACAGTTATTCTTTATCGGATTTCTGGGAGAATATGTGTTGAGCATCAATAAGAGAATGATGAGGCGCCCTCTTGTTATTGAGGAGGAACGCATCAATTTTACAAAAAACACCGATAAAACCGATCGAAAGGAAAAGTGATACCATGGATAACATCAGAGCCGTGTTGTTTGATCTGGATGGAACCATTTATTATGGGAGCAAGCTCATTCCGGGGGCAGACCGGGTGGTAAACAAATATCGTCAGGAAGGAAAAAAGATTTTCTTTATGACCAATAATTCCACCAAGTCCAGAAAGCAGATATGGGAAAAGCTCACCGGGATGGGGCTGAAATGCAACTATGACGAGGTATATACCTCCGGATATGCAGCCGCTCTTTATGCGAAGCAGATGGGCTATCATACCGTTTATATTATGGGGAGTAAGGCTCTGGAGGAAGAATTTGGGGAACTTGATATTACGGTATCGGATCAGGCAGAGGTTGTGATCGTTGGATATGATATGACATTTGATTATCAGAAGCTGACAGATGCCCTTCAGGTGGCATTCCATGCAGACAAAATTATTGCCTGTAACAAAGAGCGTCATTATCCGGGAGAAAACGCAAAGCGCATGCCGGGATGTGGTGCAATGGTGGGAGCTTTGGAGGGAAGTCTCGGAAGAGAAGTGGATTATTCCGTAGGAAAACCAAATCCTCTTCTGATGGAGATCATCTGCAAAGACAATGATCTGCGGCCGGAGGAAGTAGTTGTGGTCGGAGATACTTACGAAAGCGATATCGTCATGGCACAAAACTACGGAAGTAGTGCTGTGTATATTGGCGAAGAAGATCATAAAGACATAAAATGTATTCACGCAATTGGTGAATTGCTGTAAAAGCAGAAGAAAAAGGAGGCTTTTTCATGAGTAAAATAAATTTACTGGATTGTACGCTTCGGGATGGCGGTTATGTCAATGACTGGCATTTCGGGCGCGAGGCAATTTTTAATATTGGTAAGAAGATCGTGCTGGCAGGCATCGAATATTTTGAGATCGGATTTGTCCGGGAATGTGATTATGATGAGGACTATTCCCTGTTTGATGGAAATGAAAGCGTGAGGAAGATGATCACTCCGAAAAATCCGGGGACTCATTATGTCGGCATGATTGATATGGGACGGCCGATTTCGTTGGAAAAGCTGGAAAAACGTACCGAGGATGGTTTTGATGTTTTCCGTGTCATCTTCAAAAAAAGCAAGATTCAGGAAGCCTACGATTATATTCAGAAACTCCAGAAGCTGGGCTATGAAGTTTTTGCACAGGCAGTAGGAACCGACAATTATTCGGACAGCGAATTTATTGATCTGATCAAGCAATTTAACGAGCTTCCCATCAGTGCCTTTTATATTGTGGACAGCTTTGGCCTGATCAAGAAAAAAGACTTTGTCCGCCTGGCACAGATTGCCGATCACAACCTGCGGGAGGACATCATGCTGGGGTATCATTCCCACAACAATATGCAGCAGGCCATGGGCAATGCGTCAGCCTTTACGGAGATGCATCTGCACCGGGATATTATTCTGGATGCGTGTGTATTTGGTATGGGACGTGGAGCCGGAAACCTTAATCTGGAGCTTTTTGCAGAATATATGAATGAAAATTTTGACAAGCAGTACCGCATTGAGCCGATGCTGGAGATCATTGACGAATATCTGAACGATATTTACAGAGAGCATTTCTGGGGATATTCCCTGCCGTTATATCTCTCTGCCGCTAATGGATGCCATCCGAATTATGCCATTTATTTTGCTTCCAAGGGTACACTGACCGTAAAATCGTACAATGAGATCTTAAAGTCGATTCCAAAGGAGGACAAGGCACTTTACAATAAGGACAAAGCAGAAAAGATCTATAAAGAATATCAGGAGAATTATGTGGACGACCGGGAATCCGTGGAGCAGCTGGAAAAAGAGCTGGCAGGCAGACAGATTTTGCTGATAGGACCGGGAAAGAGCCTGGAGGAGCAAAAGGATCTGGTGCAGGCATTTATTCAGAAGGAGAAGCCTGTGGTGATCGGACTCAACTTCATTCCGACGGAGGTTTCCTGTGACTATGTCTTTGTATGCCATATGAGACGCTACAAAAATGTAGTAAATCAGCCGGTGAAAAAGATCATCACCTCCAATCTCCGGGAGGCGAAGGAATATGATCATATGCTGAATTTTGCCAGCTACTCATGCCAGGAGCCGGCGATTATGGAAAATTCCGGACTGATGTGTCTCCACTTCCTGATGCATATGGGAATCGCGAAAGTATCCATCGCTGGCTTAGACGGTTACGATATTACCAATCGCGGCAATTATGTCAACAGTGGCCTGGAATATGACTTTACGGCAGAGCAGCTGCAGGAGCGTAATGAGCTGATTGCCAAAGAAATTTCTGCTCTGCAGGAAAAAATGGAAATAGATTTTCTGACAGACAGTATTTACAAACGATAATATGAGGGAGAAAACATGGCAGAAGAAAAGAAACAAACGAAAAAAGAATTGCTGATCCAATTCATCAAATTTGGTATCGTAGGTGTCACCAATACGCTGGTTTCTTATGTGATCAATGTTGCCGTGCTGTTTGTACTGGGACGGGCACAGATCTTTCAGAGATGGGACTACATTATTGCCAATACGGTGGCGTTTATCTTAAGTGTTCTGTGGTCCTTTTACTGGAATAACAAGCTGGTTTTTGATATGGAGGGAACCGGATGGAAGGAACTGCTTGGAGCCCTGTTCAAAATGTATCTTTCATACGCATTTACCGGAATTATACTAAGTAATGTGTTGTCTTATTTATGGATCGATGTACTGCACATCTCCAAATATATTGCACCCCTGATCAATTCTGCCATTGGGGTGCCGATTAACTTTATTCTCAATAAGTTTTGGGCATTTCAGGGAAAATAAGGTTGTTTGACAATATTTTTCGGAAATGTTAGAATAATTATTGCCGCTTCGGAGTAGAAGCGGCAGATAATTTCATAGCTGCGGATGTGATGGAATTGGCAGACATGCAAGATTTAGGTTCTTGTGCCGCGAGGCGTGCAGGTTCAAGTCCTGTCATCCGCATAAAACCCCGGAACGAAGGTCCCGGGGTTTTTTGCGGATGGAGACCTTGAATCCCGGAATGAAAGGAGGAACAGCAGAAACAGAAGATATATGATATAATCAAAAATAAGACATTAGAGTTTATGTTTTTAAATGTTGAATGCGCAGCTAATATCGTAAAATAAATGATGCTCAACATCATTATCTGTAAAAATGCTATTGATAATATAACGATAAGGAGAGAAGATATGGCATACACAATGATTCATATAATTATCGCAGAGGAAATATTTTCGAAATTTTCTTTAAATATAAATGAAAATGATTTTTTGATAGGAACAATTGCGCCAGATGCAGTACATTCATGTGAAGAATTTAGCTACAAATTGAAGGAAAAAAGTCATTTTTTTCCCGAAAGTTTAACTTGGGGAAAGGTCGATACATGTACCAAGGCAAATCTATGGATGGATTCAGTGTTGGAGTTTTATGAGAAAAGCAAAGAAAATATTAATTCAAGTTTTTTGTTGGGGTATATTATTCATGTTTTTGTTGATATATACAATGCACTTTATTATTATTACCCCTATGTCAATGCATTCTATGGTACCGAAGAAGAAAAAGTTGAAAAGTATAAAATTGAATCTCAAAACTTAGATAAATATTTGTACACAAAATATGCTAAGATATATAGTCTCCCAGATAAATTATATAAAGGATTCGGCTATAATATAAATGGTATTATTACTGCGGAACAGATAGAAAAAAGGAGAGAATATTTGATTTCCACGGAATGGAAAAAAGCATTATTTGTTTTGGAAAATGAGATATGTACTTTGGATAGCGTAAAAAATATAAAAGAAGGTACCACTCAATTCATATATAATAATTTTATATGTAAATATTTACCGGATGCATTAGATGTTGCGGATAGGATGGCAGAAGAGACCACGGAACGCTATACTCACGAAGAGATATTTGCGAAAATGAGGGAGGCGGTCAATGATTAACGGGAATTATCGTATTAGATATTTGCCGTTGTTTTATGACGATATGCACAGTGTTGTTTATTATGTGGTAATTGATGATCAGGAAAACGGCAGGGTAATGGAAGTAAGGCGGTTGTTGCATAGGCGTCGGGATTGGGAACGTCATGTTTGATAAGGCTGTCCGGATTAAATGAGATTTTTATGAAAAACGATACCCAAAAGAGTTAAAAATGGTTTGTTGAGAAAGCTGGTTAAAGCATTAAAAGAAGAAACTGCCAGGAATAGGAGATGATTTCTATGAGTTCATTATTTGATGATTTAAAAGAGGGACTTGAAGAGGCAATCGCATATGAAAAAGGGACAGGGAAGGTGAACACTAAAACATATATGATTTTGCCGGTTACAGAATACAGTAATAAGGAAATTCGTGATATTCGTATGAAAGCGGGAATGACTCAAAGTGTATTTGCCGCTTATATGGGAGTATCAAAGAAGACGGTGGAAGCTTGGGAAGGCGGGAGAACACATCCGACAGGACCGGCATGTAGATTACTTCATATTCTTGCATCAGGAGAGGATGTGGAATATATAGTTGCAAAGTGAGATTTTCAAAGAATAGTGAAGTTCCATCGTTACTGACTATCAGTATGACGTTGCTTGAATTCTCAAAATTCACAGGAGAGATGATTGGTTGCATAGTATCGGTTCTTGTGAAAAATTAGTTCTGCCAAATGATAAAATAGATAAGCACAGGAATTTGCCTGTGCTTAATTTCGTTTTTGGACTGTTATTTCATAATATTACAAATTAGAAAGAATAAAAGCTCGACGGTTCTGAGGAATCTGGAGAGCTTCCCGGAAAAGAGAAACGGTCAGCTCTGACAGGGGTATTTTGTTTACTGTTTTACCATAGCCCTTATACAGACAGGCGTATCCGATTTAACATACCAGATGTGCTTTAATACCTGTTAATTGTGCCAACTAACGCACAAAAGGACTTTCTTAATGTTATATTGAAAACATCTTAAGAAACTAATTTCAACTAATTGTTTACCAGAGACAACAAGTAAAAATATCAGCAAGAACAGGAGATTATTATGAAAAACAAAAAGTTTATCACATTATTATTAGCAGCAATAGTAGCCATTACAAGCGCAGCACCAGGTATTCAGGTAAAGGCAGAGGAATTATTTAGTTTTAATGTGGTTTTGGATGGGAGTGAAAATTATACAGTAGCAACTGGTTCGTCTGTGGCAACAGCTACACCAGTACCGACAGAAACCGTGGAACAGACTGCTTCACCATTCGTAACAGCAGCACCTAAGAGAACAGGTAAGATCTGGTATAGATATAATAATGTAAGGTATTGTTATGATAAAGAACTTGAAAAATTCGTTTTAGAATGTGAGAAATGTGAGAAAACAATTACAGTATGGCCGCAGAACAGATATAAAATTCATAAGCATATTAAGAATTGTAAAGGTAAAAAAATATCAAGGTCTACGTCAACATCAAGGTCTACGTCAGCAAGACTTGCTAATTATGGTGAGGATGTAATTGCAAGTAATATGGTACAGGGGACTGAGCCATCATATAAGAAATATAAAAAGTTTTCAAAAAAATATGGTTTATGGAGTGGTGAGGTTACATTTCAAGGAAGAGAGGAATTAACAGTCAGTATTGAGGGATATGGAACTTATGTATTAAATGTGTCAGAGTATTCGCCGGGCGGTATTGGTTTAAATTGTACTACTTATTTATATCTTAAATGGAAATAAGTCGGACTAAATTCCGGCTAATTAGTTACTCAAACTTGCAAAAAGTTATAAAAAGTTATAAAATACAATAAAAGTTATAAAAGGTTATAAAATAAATAGAAAGTTATAAAAGAATATATTTGCAATAATCTCATACATTTTAAAAAGCAGAGAAAGGAGACTTAGTCGTGAATAATAATCCATTTACTCTGGCCTTTGGAAAGAAACCATTGCAATATGTGTCCAGAATTGTGCAGACAGATCAGATCGTGGAAGATTATGTAGCAGATCCCGTAACCAATCAGATATATATGGTTACAGGAGTCCGGGGGTCGGGAAAGACGGTGATGATGACCAACATTGCGGGGATTCTTTCCGAACGAAATGACTGGATTGTTGTCGAATTAAATGCGACCCGAGATTTGCTGCAAAGTCTTGCGTCCAGGCTATATGCTGTTCCGAAGCTGCATGAATGCTTTTTGAAAGCCAGACTGGATTTTTCTGCATTCGGTCTTGGGGTTACAATTGAAAATGCTGCGCCGGTGACGGATGTAGAAGATATGGTAGCGAAAATGCTGGATCAGATACGGAAGCAGGGAATGAGGCTGTTGATCACAATTGATGAGGTGGTATACTCAGAACAGATGAAAGTATTTGTGAGCGCTTTTCAGATTTTCATGCGGCAGGACTATCCAATCTTTTTGTTAATGACAGGACTGTATGAAAATATATATGAATTGCAGAATGATAAGTCGTTGACCTTTCTGTATCGGGCACCCAAAATTATTCTGGAGCCGTTAAGTCTGACTGCAGTGTGTCAGCATTATATGGATATATTCCGGTTAGACAAAGAAAGTGCAAGGAAAATGGCGGCACTCACGAGAGGATATCCGTTTGCATTTCAGGTGCTTGGATATCTTTACTGGGAACATCGGGATACCAAGACCGTGCAGGAGATATTGCCGGAATATGACCAATATCTGGAGGAATATGTATATAGTAAAATATGGTCGGAAATGTCGGAAAAAGACAAAGAAATCATGCATAAACTGGCGGAAAGTGGGGAAATCAAGGTAAAAGACCTCAGAGAACAGCTGGAGATGAGCTCGGAGCAGTTTTCCGTGTACAGAGAGCGGCTGAAACGAAAAGGCGTGATCGACACGAGAAAGTATGGAAAAATTTCTATGGCCTTGCCAAGGTTTGAAGATTTTATCAAAATGAGAATGTTTTAATAGAGGATTTCGTCTTTCATTAATTCCTGTAACGCCTGACACATAATCGCTTCCCTCCTGATTTGCCTGCAGTTCCCAACCGGCCACTAAAAAAGAGTTCTGCCATTGGCAGAACTCTTTGAACATTTTCTTTCGGTATCATCACCTATCCAAGTTTTGGTAAATGTACAACCCTTATCAAGCTCAGCCATGCACTGTTTCTTGGAACATCACACGCATCATCACTTTACAGACTGCTACGACGATTAAGTTTACGTCAGCCTGATAGGCAACTCCTGTCACCTGCATAACATTGCTTTCGCTGTGTTTCTATTACTTAATATACGCGATTTCGCAGGAAAAATCAATGCAAAATAGGAAAAATACACACAGTACTTTGCTGTTTCTTAACTTCTGCGTTATTCCCATCCCATCAGTTTTTTTGCTGCGGCAATTACAAGCTGAGCCGTTTTTTCATGGGTGGCTTCGGTCGGATGCCAGAAGGTTCCGATACCGTCGTTTTCCTCATCCTGTAATGGAAGCTGCAGATATTTGATGGAAACATCCTCATTTGCCTTGGAAAACTCCTTGACGGCATGCTGAACAGTGGAGCAGAGTGTCTGATCCATAGTACCCAGCATACACAGGATCTTTGCCTGGGGGTGCTTCGCATGAATATTGCGAAGGAAACCCTGATATACCAGACTGAATGCTTTCTTGCGCTCCGGATAGTTTTTGGTATAGCTGGCATCATTGGTGCCAAGATATACGGTGATCAGATCCGGTTCAAATCGGGTGTGATCCCATTTTTCCCACATAGACGGTGGTTCGTGGAAGAACTGCTGGCAGCAGCCGGCATCGGTGTACTCATACAGCATCGGTACCAGCCAGGAGTCGTCAGCCTGATCGCCCTCTCCGATATATGCGGAAATAACGCCCTTGCCGTTCCAGGCAACGATTTCGAAATCTGCATCCAGAGCACGGGCGGTTTTGACGGAGTAGGATTTGGTAGGATTTTCTACGGCAGTATCATGCAGTAGATCTGACGCACTTCCCTCAACGCCGTAACCACAGGTGATAGAATCACCGATGATCTGGATCTTACGGTTTTTGGGAGCGGGAGGTGCCAGTAATGTGTCGGTGTCGATGATCAGCTCCTCGATACCGCAGATGGCGTATTCCGGCTCACTGTACTTCATGATCGTAATGGTAACGGTTTCCGGTGTTTTTGCTTCGTAAAGGTCAATCGTCTGTCTTAATTCTTTGAGCTCGATTCGTTTGGACGGCTCCGGATTGTCATTTACAAAAATGCCGACCCGGGCGTGCTGTTCCTCCGGCCAGTCTGCGGGATCAGAGATCATCACTGCCTGTGCTTTGCAGCCGGTAAAACAAAAGGATATAGAAGTGGCAGAATATCCCAGGTAACGTACGTTGTCTCGATAAATTGTTCTGCCGCTGACTTTTACGTGATCTTCGGTTGGCAAAAAATTCATTTTGTCCTCCATTCTAAAGTAATCTTCAAAAATTATAGTGGTTAATGTGATACTCAGATATCTGAACTGTAGTAAATATGCAGACTCTGAAAGGTGAAAGAAAAGAATACATAACCACTTATTTCCATTTTAACACCAAGCAAAAAGTATGACAAGCAGATTGACACATATTCCGTCAAATGATATCATAAAAGATACCAAATTAAGAAAAAGAGAGGTTTTTTACAATGGCATTACTGCAGGACTGGAGAGAGTACGCATATGGCGTAGATATTAATTCAAAGGCAGGCCAGGCAATCTGGGCAAAGTATTTTAATGAAGAGAAGGCTGTATATGAGCAGCTTTTGGCCAATCCGGGCGAGGTTGTTTCCGGCACTGTGAAGGAGCTTGCTGAGAAATATAACATGGAATTGAAGTACATGGTTGGTTTTCTGGATGGAATCAATGAGAGTCTGAAGACACCAAATCCGATCGAGGATATGGATGAGAATACACAGGTAAGCCTGGATATTGATCTGGAGCAGCTTTATTACCATATGGTTGAGGCAAAGGCCGACTGGCTGTATGAGCTTCCGGCATGGGACGAGCTTCTGACACCGGAGCGCAGAAAAGAGCTTTATATGGAGCAGAAGAAATCCGGCACCATCGTAAAGGAAAAGAAGGTTGGCAGAAACGATCCTTGTCCATGTGGCAGTGGTAAGAAGTATAAGTTCTGTTGTGGCAGAAAATAATAACCGGTACTTTCTTAGCTGTGTTTTGTTTTGCACTAAAAAAGCCATCCATGAATGGATGGCTTTTGAATTATCAGTTACAGTAACTGCATCTGGACATCTTTTGTTAACACATCGGTGTAGCTGTAAGAAACTGTCTGGGTTGTTGCATCCAGATCATTCACGATCTCTACCAGAAAGATACTTGGATACGTTTTGCTGATGGTTCCTTCGGTGATGTCAATCTTATGTCTGCCGCGGTTTGCGCGGATTTTAACTTTACTGCCAATGTTCATACCTACAGAACGTCTCACCTTATTGATATCGGATTGACTCATAGTTCGCCTCCTTTGATTACGGGATTGTCATGAATCAAAAACAGGGGGGATGATTCGATAACAATCGTTAGCACTACACGCAAATATTACCACAAAAATGGGAAAAAGTCAATATTAGGCACTATATGTAGATACACAAAATGTCGAATATAACAAAATATAGGGAGTAATAAAATGCAACACATTATGATAGACCTGGAAATGAATAAAATAGAAAAGCAATGGCGTGGAAAGAATAAATTATCCAGTGAATTGATCGAGATTGGTGCCGTTCGGATGGATGACAGCTTTGCGGTGGTGGATACATACCAAAGCTATGTGAAGCCGGAGTTTGGTCCGATGGACGCCGTGATCATTGATCTGACAGGAATTACCGATGACAAGGTAAAGGATGCGCCGGAGTTTTTTGAGGCAATGGATGATTTTGCGGCGTGGATAGGTCCGGAGGAGACGCAGTTTTATTCTTGGAGTATGTCCGATATCCGGCAGTTTCAGCATGAAGCCCTGTTTAAAAGTTATCCGGGGGAGATCATACAGAGGATGGAAAGCCATTGGACGGACTTTCAGGAGGAGTTTCGCCGCCTGCTGGGACTTCACCACAGGATCAAGCTGTCCTATGCGGTGTCTGCCGCAGACTACGAGTTTCAGGGGGCACAGCATACAGCTTTGGCGGATGCGGTTAATACAGCAGAGATCCTGAGATTATCCAAGGATCCGGAGCGTTTCCGGACGGTTATGAAGCCGGTGTTAGATCTGGTCAGCCAGGAGCGGCAGGAGCAGACGCTGATGGATATGTGTCCTGACTTTTTTGCCGCATTTATGGATGTGGCAGATAAAGACAAGGATGGGAAAGAACCGGCCAAGTGATGGCACATGTTTATTTCACAACAGTTAATTTCAATTTTGCTTTATGTCCGTTATAAGTTTTTACACTGATCGTGGAACTTCCGCGGCGGCGTGCTGTAACTTTGCCGGTCAGGGAAACCTTTGCAACTCCCGGATGGGACGAATGAAATCTAAGCTTATGGCTGGCAGAACCGGAGGAAAGCTTTACCTTTAAGGTAAAATGCTTTCCTTTTTTTATGGTCTTTTTCTTTGTGGAAGGCTTAAATTTTACCTTGGACGGTGCTTTTTTGATATTGAAACGATATAAAACGGTTTCCGTTTCGTCGGACACAAGGATGGATGTTTTTCCGCGTTTCAGTGCAGAAACCTTGCCGGTGCCGCTGACAGATGCAAGCGCAGGGTCGTTGCTGGTATAGCCGGTATAATGATCCGGCAGACGGTAGGTTTCGCCCTTTCCCAGAGTAATGGTTTTTTTGACGGAAGGGAGAGCATCGGCTGTCTCTGTGGTATTGTCTGCAAAAGCCTTGACGCAGACGTTATTATAGCCCAGTGCGGAGGTGTCCATCCAGTGGATGGTACTGTTGGCTGCGGTCGTTTTTTTCTTGGTATATATATAGCTTTGTCCGGTCTCGGAGCTATATGAAATATTTAACGAAGAATCTGTAGTGTCCTTGCCCTCCATGGGGGCATAAACAGTATCGGAACCGTCCTGGATATAAGTCACAACGACAGAAAACTGTTCGCCGGCCTCTAGATTGACAGGAGCTGCCAGAGAAACCGTATGGTATCCGTTCCGGGTGGCGGTTCCGGTTGTGGTACATGTGTCGATCAGTACCCCATCTGTAGGTCCAGACTTTACGCCGCGGTATACCTGGATACGGTATGACTGATCGTTAGTCATTGTATAAAAAGAAACGGCACGCAGCTTCTGGTTGGAATCTGCATTCGCCTGAAATACATTGGCGACCTTGAGACTGGCGTCGTCGGAGTATGTGACAGTTCCCCAGCCAAAGCCGTCGTACTGGTAAATATTGTTATAATTGGCCGGAGATTCCATCAGGAAACTGGAACAGTCACAGATGGACGGGTCATAGTAGGAGAGCCAGAAATAGCCGTTGTCTCCACTGGAAGTACCGTAGCTGTTGGCAATGAGCCAGGCACCGTTTCCGGATGGCGTCCGGGAAAAATTCGATGCGGAAAAATTGTCATCCCATCCTATGATCGTAACACTATGATTTGCATTTTTGACTGCTTTCGAACCGGCATAATAATTCTGGTAATAGGCATAGCCGTTTGCAGACTGGTGAAGGAAGGAACGGTCATAAAATAAGGAAACGGACATAGCACCGTAATCCAGGATCGCCTGCTTCATCTCAGGGATCATGGAAGGATTGTCGTAATAGTAATTTCGGCCGATCAGGTACTCGTCAAAATTGTAAACGTTTTGCAGATGAGCGTGGGAGTCATACCGCAGTTTTCCGTTCTGTACCATATTGTAAGCCATGGCTGTTTCGTTCTCGATGGTATCGCCGGTAAACGGAGCTGCACTTTCCAGCTCTGCACCGGACCATTTTGCCAGAGTAAAATTGGCCAGAAGAGCAGAGCCACCATTGTCATAAGGAATCGTACCGGAGACACTTCCGTAGGCAAATGGGTTAGGAAGGAAGGAAGCATCCGAAGTATTTGCTGCGGAGGAAATCCCGTCCCGGCAGGTGGGGTCAGAGATGTCGGTGGAAGGATGATAAGAAAACCATGCCAGGTGGTTTTCGGAAAAGTCAGCTGTCTCAGGCGAAAAGAGTCCATTCTTGATGCAGTTGGATTCAATCGTTTTGATCACAGAGAATGCCCAGCAGATATTGGTCACCCCCTGATCCTTTATGGAGGTGGTCAGATTATAGTCACGCAGATCATAACGGGCGGGCAGATCGGCAGCTTTTTTGAGACTGCGCCCTGTGTCATCTGCACCGGAATCTGTATAAGTCTGTCCGGAAGCATCCTCCATTGAAGAATGGATCATATTGTGGTCATCGGAGCGATCCGTCCGGGTGATGATCCGGTCAAGTCCATCAGTAGAGGTCTCACTGGCCATCACCGCTGCCGGAGGGCAGAGTGTGACACAGAGGGAAAGCCCCAGAATACAGGATATTATGCGTGTTTTTTGTTTGATTGTTTTATTTATTTTAACCATAGAAAAATCCTTCCTTATATGATACCCCTATTTTATCATTAAAGGTTCCGATTGGATAGAGGAGCAAATCTTAATATTTTGTGAAGAATGCAGAAAGAATTGTAACCAAAATAATTATGTGCTATGATGTGTTTATTTAGCGAACACTACATAGAATGAAATGTAGTTTATTGAGAAAGGATCAGGAGGAAAAGGTTATGAATTTGTTTAAGGATATACTGCGAGGTGTTGTGATCGGCATTGCCAATGCGATACCGGGCGTCAGCGGTGGCACAATGATGGTGTCTATGGGAATCTATGATAAGCTGATCTACAGTGTGACACATCTGTTCCAACAGCCGGTCAAAAGCATTAAGACACTGCTTCCGTATTTTGTGGGGATGGCAATTGGTATTGTTGGTCTGGCGTTTGCGATTGTAGCGATGTTTGAGCATATTCCGTTTCAGACCTGTATGTTATTTATTGGTCTGATCCTGGGAGGAGTGCCGATACTGACAGGACATTTAAAGGGAACGAAGCTTGGAGTGTCTCATGGACTGGTATTTCTTGTCCTTTTCGGTTCTATTATTTTATTGCAGATCTTCGGCGGTCATGGGGCAGACGTAGCTCTGACACTGACGCCGGTGTCTTTGATTAAGCTTGTGGTTGTCGGAGTGATCGCAGCAGCAACGATGGTCATTCCGGGTGTCAGCGGGTCTATGATGCTGATGACGATGGGATACTATTATCCGGTGATCGGTAGTGTCAAAAATCTGATCACAGCACTGGTGGCATTTGATATTCCACAGGTGATTCACATTTGTCTTGTGCTGATTCCGTTTGGTATCGGGGTGATTGTTGGTATCTTTGCGGTGGCAAAGCTGATCGAAATGCTGATGGAGAAGTATGAAGCATTGACATACAGCGGTATTATGGGGCTTGTGGTGGCTTCGCCGGTTGTCATTCTTATGAGTGTATCTCTGGCAGGTATGACAGTGCTCGATGGAGTGACCGGAGTGATCACGTTTATCATTGGCATTGTGATCGCACTTTGCCTTGGAAAAGAGTAAAAGAGGAGGTTGATCTGTATGGAGGACCGGAAGGATTTGCATCAACGGATCCTTGTTAATCTTGGTGTTGCACTGGCAGGTGTTCTGTTTTTGATCTTTGTGGTGCCGCAGCTTGTGCGTTTTCTGATGCCGTTGATCGTGGCATGGATCGTTGCGATGATCGCCAATCCGATCATCCGCTTTCTGGAGAAACGGATCAAGATCATGCGAAAGCATGGCTCAGCACTTGTGATCATCCTGGTGCTGGCGGCATTGATCGCGGCATTTTATGGACTCGCGGTGCTGGTGGCGTCGCAGTTTAGTTCCTGGGTGACAGAGCTTCCGGAGGTGTATGATTCCGTCACACAGAATCTGCAGCATTTATTCCGGTTGCTCCATCAGAAGTACAATATTATTCCGGCAGATGTGAAACTGGCGTTTGATCAACGGGAGAACATGCTGGATAGCTATATCCAGAAGGCGATCGACGGACTGCTTAAAATGGTGAAATCCGGTTCTTTGTCAAAGGTAAGCTCACTGGCGAGTTCCCTGATGGATTTTCTTGTATATGCGATTCTGACAATTCTGGCTTCCTATTTTATGACAGTGGAGAAGGATCACTTCACGAAGCTTCTGCAGGAAAAGACACCGGCCGGAGTGCAGCGTATCTGGGATAAGATCAAGAAAATCTTTATCCGCGCCATTGGAGGTTATTTTAAAGCGCATTTCCAGATTATGATCGTGATTTTCTTTATCACAGTGATTCCGTTTGCTTTTATGGGAATCAGCTATAGTGGTCTGCTGGCAGTAGTGATCGCTATTGTAGATTTTCTGCCGTTCTTTGGAGCCGGGACTGTTCTGGTTCCGTGGGCAGTTTACCGTCTGGTGACAGGCTCTTATACTTATGCGGCCATATTGTTTGTGATCTATGTGGTGGTATTGATCGTGCGTCAGGCGCTGGAACCGAAGCTGATCGGTGACAACATCGGGACGAGCCCGTTTGAAACCCTGGTATTTATGCTGGTTGGTTATCGTCTGGCAGGGATGCTGGGATTGATCGTAGGTATTCCGGTAGGGATGATCCTGATGGAGTGCTACCGGGAGGGAATGTTTGATGATTATATCCGCGGGATTAAGATTTTAGCCCGTGATATCAATGAATACCGAAAATACTAATTAGTTACTTGGGCTTCCTACCCACGCCAGAAAATAAAACCGTATGTGCGGCGGATCTGATATCTGCCATACATACGGTTTTTAATATAATTTATGTCTGTATTATTTATCCTGATACTCTAATGCAGCACCGACAAATCCCTTAAATAACGGATGTGGTCTGTTTGGTCTTGATTTAAACTCCGGATGTGCCTGTGTAGCGATAAACCAAGGATGATCCGGAAGCTCTAACATTTCTACGATACGACCGTCCGGAGAAAGACCGGAGAAGGTCATGCCTGCCTTGAGGAGATCCTCGCGGTAATAGTTATTGACCTCGTAGCGGTGTCTGTGTCTCTCATGGATCGTCTCTTCGCCATAAAGTTCGTATGCCTTTGTGGACTTGTCCAGCACGCAAGGATAGGAGCCAAGACGAAGGGTGCCGCCGATATCTTCAATGCCATCCTGTTCCGGCATCAGATGGATGACAGGATGTGTTGTCTGAGGGTCGAGTTCGATACTGTGCGCATCGTTGAATCCTACTACATTTCTTGCAAATTCCACGATCGCAAGCTGCATACCGAGACAGAGACCGAGGAATGGAATCTTGTGCTCGCGGGCATATTTGATCGCAAGGATCTTACCGTCAATACCACGGTCACCGAAACCACCCGGTACGAGAATACCGCTGACGTCTCCCAGAAGCTCATCTACATTCTCTTCATTGACATCCTCGGAAGGAATCCATTTAATGTTGACATTGCTCTTGTGGGCAAGACCGCCGTGCTTTAAAGACTCGACGACACTGATATATGCGTCGTGGAGAGAGGTATATTTACCAACCAGTGCGACCGTGACGTCTTTTTCCAGATTCTTAATGGTATTTACCATATTTTCCCACTCGGTAATATCCGGTTCCGGGCAATCTAACTTCAAGCATTCGCAGATTACGTCGGCAAGATGCTCCTTTTCCATAGCCAGAGGTGCTTCGTAAAGGGTTTCCACATCCAGATTCTGAAGAACGTGGGATGCCGGTACATTACAGAAAAGTGCAATCTTGTCCTTGAGTCCCGGCTCTAACGGATACTCTGTACGACAGACGATCACATCCGGCTGAATACCCATTCCCTGCAGCTCTTTAACACTGGCCTGGGTTGGTTTTGTCTTCATTTCGCCGGAAGCGTGAAGATAAGGGATCAATGTAACGTGGATCAAAGCAACGTTATCGTGTCCCATATCATGCTGGAACTGACGGATAGACTCCAGAAATGGCTGGCTCTCGATGTCGCCTGCGGTACCACCCACTTCGATAATGGCAATCTGTGTATCTTTGCAGCCATCGTTCCGGTAGAAACGGCTTTTGATCTCGTTGGTAATATGAGGGATAACCTGTACGGTACCTCCGCCATAATCGCCCCGGCGTTCCTTATTTAATACAGACCAGTACACCTTACCGGTTGTAACATTGGACTGTTTTGTAAGACTTTCATCGATGAAACGCTCATAGTGACCCAGATCAAGATCTGTCTCCGCACCGTCGTCAGTAACGAAAACCTCTCCGTGCTGTACCGGATTCATGGTACCCGGATCAATATTGATGTAGGGATCAAACTTCTGCATTGTCACGCTGTATCCGCGCATTTTCAGAAGACGTCCCAGCGAAGCTGCGGTAATACCCTTTCCAAGACCGGATACAACACCACCTGTAACAAAGACATATTTGACTGCCATGTTTTTTTCCTCCATTTTGTAATGTGCAATGATTGATGTCAATAAAAAAACTATCTATCAGTATACTCCCAAACTAGGAAATGTTTCAATTCTTTTTTTACAGAATTTTCAGATTTTCTTCACAGGTTGATATATTGATTTATGGGAACACTATCATTATAATAAAGCTATGATATATTTGCAGGATCGTTCCAGGACGGTTTGTGGCAATATTGATACAGAACTGGCTATTGAGGAGGATATAGCATTGGACAATAATACAAACAGACAGAATGGCGGCGATGACGACCGTCAGAAAAAACAGAACCGCAGAGGGATCATCATCTGCCTTTTGGTGGCTGTCGGTGTATTTCTGGTATTTTCCATGATGAATCACCAGGTACAGCAGATGACCAACCGGGAGATTACTTATGATAAATTTATCCGGATGCTGGATGATGGACAGGTGAAATCCGTCACGTTGACAGCAGACCGGTTAAAGATTATTCCTCAGAGCAGTGGAGACAGCGTATATCAGATTACCTATTATACAGGGATCATTTCTATGGATTATAGTCTGGTAGAGCGTTTAAATAAAGCAGGAGTTGAGTTTAAAAAGGATCTGACGGACAACAGTTCCAGTATGATTTATATGTTGATGTCCTATCTGCTTCCGGTACTTTTGCTGTGGGGAGGACTTTTTCTGATCTTCCGTCTGATGTCGCGCAATTCCGGCGGCATGATGGGCATTGGCAAGAGTACCGCCAAAATGTATGTGCAGAAGGAAACAGGTGTGACCTTTAAGGATGTAGCAGGTCAGGAGGAGGCTATGGATTCCCTGACAGAGATGGTAGACTTCCTGAATAATCCGGGCAAGTATACAGAGATTGGTGCAAGACTGCCCAAGGGAGCACTTCTTGTAGGACCTCCGGGTACCGGTAAAACACTTCTGGCAAAGGCAGTGGCGGGGGAGGCCGGAGTACCGTT
>ENA-OPXC01001209-OPXC01001209.1-human-gut-metagenome-genome-assembly--contig:-NODE-1209-length-19051-cov-2.746999_pt1 | contig 19051 bp, 7 predicted proteins | sample MGYA00241512_ERZ502016 | MGnify/ENA primary metagenome ERZ502016 (study PRJEB25962, sample SAMEA2043043) | human gut metagenome | biome: human gut; feature: human-associated habitat; material: faeces...
AGCAGCAGCTGAAGCAGCTGTAGAAGAAGAGGAAGAAGAAGAGGAAGAGGAAGAAGAAGCTGAAGAAGCAGCAGCAGCTGGTTTAGGAGCTTTATTCGGATAGATTTTTTCTATCTTTTTCTTTTCTTTTTTATTAACTACTATTTTTATTAATTAAAACTTATTTTCAACTTAACACTTATTTTAAGCACTTACTAATGTGATTACTTTTTCTAAAAATATATTTATTATATTAAAAACAAATAGTAAATTATAATAAATAGATTTTAAATTGATTGAAATGCTTGAAATATTCGATAAACTTGGTTATAAAAAACAAAAATGTAAAACTTGTGGACATGAATTTTACGCACAAGTTGACAGGGATACCTGTGGGGATGCTCCATGTGATGAATATGAATTTATTGGAAATCCTGCAACTGATAAACCTTATACTTTATATGAAATTCAACAAGTTTTCAGAGAATTTTTAGAAAAAGAGGGACATACTCCTATTAAGAGATATCCTATTTTAGCTAAAAGATGGAGAGATGATGTATTTTTAGTTGGAGCTTCTATATTCTGTTTCCAACCTTGGGTTACTTCCGGCATGGTTAAACCGCCAGCAAACCCTTTAGAAATTGAACAGCCTTCTGTTCGTTTAAATGATGTTGATAATGTTGGAAGAACAGGCAGACACATGACCTGTTTTACAATGGGATCTCACACTGTAATAAATACTGAAGAAAATTTCATTTACTGGGAAGATGAGACAATAAGACTTTGTCATGAGTTCTTTAAATATATTGGAATTAACACTGAGGAAATCTGCTTTATCAAATCATGGTGGAGTGGTGGAGGTAATGAAGGACCTTGTTACGAAGTTTGTGTTCGTGGTGTGGAATTAGCTACTTTGGTTTTCATTCAATATAAAACTTTAGACAATGGCGAAAAAGAAGAAATTCCAATTAAAGTTGTAGATACAGGTTATGGTTTGGAAAGAATAGCTTGGATTTCTCAGGGAACTCCTACTGCTTATGATGCATGTTTTGCTCCTGTAGTTGATAAGTTAAAAGAATTAACTGATGTTAAGGTCAATACTGATATTTTGGCCCGTAATGCTCAAATAGCTGGTATGATGGATATTGAGGATATTGGAGATATTAAAGAGCTTCGTCAACAGGTGGCTAATAGTTTAGGCATTACTTTAGATGAACTTTTAGAATCTGCAGAACCTATGGAAGCAATTTATATTATTGCAGACCATACCCGTTGTCTTGCTTTCATGCTGGCTGATGGAATTATTCCTTCAAATGTAAAGGAAGGTTATTTGGCCCGTTTAGTTTTAAGGAGAACTATCCGTTTCATGAAAGAGTTAAACATGAAAGAGTCTTTGGCAGAGGTTATGGGAATTCAGCTTGAATTTTTAACTAAATTCTATCCTGAAATTAAAGATTCTGAAGATCATATCGTGAATATTATTTCTCTTGAAGAGGAAAGATATCAATCTACTATTAAAAAAGGAACCAGTATTGTTAAAAGATCAATTAAACGTCTTAAAAAAGAAGGTAAAACAGAAATGCCTTTAGACATGTTAATGGATTTATATGATGCTCATGGAATTCCTCCGGAAACAGTTGTTGAAATAGCGGGAGATAATTTTACTGTAAATGTTCCTGATAATTTCTTTACTCTTGTAGCAGGAGCTCATGAAAAAGACACCTCCAATAAAAAGGAATCCTTTGAAATTGATTATCCTGAAACAGATTTATTATTCTATAAAGATTTTAATCAGAAAGAATTTGAAGCAGAAGTTTTAGGAGTAGTTGAAAAAGACGGTAAAAACACATTGGTATTTGATAAAACAGTATTTTATCCTGAAGGAGGAGGTCAACCTTCTGATGTAGGTACAATTTCTGTTGATGGTGCTGTTGTTAATATCAATTATGCTGAAAAAGTTAACAATGTGGTATTGCATCATGTAGATGGTGATGTTGATTTGGATAACTTTGTTGGTAAAAAAGTTGAAGGTAAAATCGACTGGAACAGGAGAATTACTTTAGCCCGCCATCATTCAGCAACTCACCTTATTGTAGCAGCTGCCCGTAAAATCTTAGGTGAACATATTTGGCAAGCAGGTGCTCAAAAAGGAGTATCCAGATCCCGTATAGATTTATCTCATTATAAACGTATTTCTCAAGAGGAACTTAATGAAATTGAGAAATTAGCTAATGAATATGTAATGGACAATATTGAATTGGATATTAAATTTTATACAAGAGATGAAGCAGAGTCATTATATGGATTTAAACTTTATCAGGGCGGTATTGTACCGGGTAAGTCAATTCGTGTTGTTAAAATACCGGGCATTGATGTTCAGGCTTGTGCAGGAACTCATGTTTTAAGAACTGGTGATATCGGTCCAATTAAAATCAATAAAACTGAAAGGGTTCAGGACGGTGTTGAAAGGATTGATTTCTCAGCAGGAATAGCTGCAGTTGATTCAATTCAGAACGAAAACAAACTGCTTCGTGAAAGTTCAGGAATATTTAAAGTCGATGACGATCAACTTCCAAAAACCTGTGACAGGTTCTTTTCTGAATGGAAAGCACAAAAAAATGAAATTGACAAGTTAAAGTCAGAAATAGCTAGTTTAAAAATGAATTCATTAGCTGATGATGTTACTGAAATTAAAGGTCTTAAAGTTGTTAAACAGTTAATTGATGCTGATTTTAAAGAGCTTCAAAAGATTGCAACCGACTTTACAGATAATGACAAGGCTGATGTTGTTTTAATGGGTAACAATGACGGTAAAATTGTTGGTGCAGCTTCCCAAAATGCTATTGATGCAGGCATAAAAGTAAATGAAATAATTAAAAAAGCTGCAGGTGTTCTTGGTGGTGGCGGCGGTGGCCGTTTAACTCTTGCTCAGGGAGCAGGACCTAAATGCGAGAACATGAATGAAGCATTAAATATTGCTATTGACCTTATTTAGATAATAGGGTCTTTAACAATAATGCTTATAAATGTTAAAATTAAAAGTTTATATTAGCTGTTATATTTTTTTAGTAATGGCGATTTTAATCTAAATTTTTTGAAATAATTTGATATTTATGTTTGATGTTCATTTGGTACTGTTGTTTATAGGATTTTTACTTTTAGTCTGTGTATTGTTAAGTAAATTCACAGCTAAAATCGGTGTTCCCGCATTATTGATTTTTTTAATTGTAGGTTTGATTTTAGACACCAACCAAGTTATATCATCATCGATAACGAATTATAATATGATTCAATCGATAAGTATTTTTGCTCTGATTATTATTATGTTTTCGGGGGGTTTGGACACTGAACTTGCCAACATTAAAAGAGTAACATGGGAAGGAATCTCCTTATCTACCGTCGGTGTTTTTATTACTGCAATTGTTGTAGGAATACTGGTTCATTTACTATTCGGGTTAGGATGGTTGGATTCATTTTTAATAGGTTCAATTATATCTTCTACAGATGCTGCAGCAGTGTTTTCAATTTTTAAAACACAAAAGTTACATATTAAAGATAATTTGGATCATATGCTTGAGTTAGAAAGTGCTACAAACGATCCTATGGCTTATATACTTGTAACATCAGTGATTTATTTAATAATTCATCCTGAGACATCTATGTTGCTTCTAATATTTAATTTCTTTAAATCATTGGCTTTAGGTTTAATAATGGGAGCAATTTTAGGTAAAGGATTTTCAAAATTGCTTGCAAGGATTAAATTAAGCGTTGAGGGATTGTATCCGGTACTGTTATTGTCTGCAGCTATTCTTTCATTTGCAGCTACTGAAGTTGTTGGGGGAAATGGATTCCTGTCAGTATATATTGCGGCAGTAATAATAGGTAATTGTAAAATCAAATATAAATATACTCAATTATCCTTTTTCGAAGGTATTGCATGGATTATGCAGATTGTGATGTTTGTATTGCTTGGTGCATTTTCATCAATAAAGGAACTTATACCTATGTTAATTCCGGCAATATGGATTGCAATGATACTGACATTTGTGGCAAGGCCAATTGCAGTACTGATATCTCTGGCTCCATTTGATATAGACAGACCTTCAAAGGCGTTTGTTTCATGGGCAGGAATTAAAGGGGCAGTACCTATTGTATTTGCATTTTATCCATTGGTACATGGTATTTATAATGCACAAATGATATTTGATATTGTAATGGTTGTTACTTGTATTTCAGTACTGGTACAGGGATCTACTCTTAAATTTATGGCTGGACACCTTAAAGTATTAAAAGAGGAATAATATGAATTATGATGTAGTTATAGCACGTTATGGTGAAATTGGTTTAAAAAGCTCAAAAGTAAGAGCACGTTTTGAGCGCAAATTGGTTAAAAATATTAAAGCAGCTATTGACTGTGAAGTTGACAGAAACCAGGGAAGAATATATATCTTTCCAAAAAACTATGGCGAGTGTTTGGAAAATTTAAATAAGGTATTTGGTGTTGTATCTTACTCTCCGGCTGTTTCAACATATGGAAACTATGAAGATATTGAAAAAACATTAGGTGAATATGTAGATAATCTTGTTGATGACGGATTCATAGGCAAAGATACAAGATTTGCCATAAAATGCAGAAGAGTGGGAAACCATGATTTCACATCTCAGGAAATGGCTGCATTCTGCGGTTCTGTAGTTGTTAAAAAAGTAGGATGTCCTGTTGATTTAACAAACCCTGAACTTAAAATTTATGTTGAAGTAAGAGATGATGAAGCTTTTATTTATCATGAAAAAATTGAAGGACCTGGTGGCCTTCCTCTGGGAACTCAGGGAAAGGTTGTTGTTTTGGTGTCCAGCGGTATTGATTCTCCGGTGGCAGCTTATCTTATGATGAAAAGAGGATGTGAGGTTATAGCACTTCACTGTGATAATGCTCCATTTACAGGACCTAAAGTTCATGAAAACTTTGATAAAATAATTGATCAGCTTCAAAGTTATGCAAAAGGAGTTCCTATTACAAAAAAAGTTGTAAAATATGGGGAGTATTTGCAGCAGGCTAAAGACTGTGCTCCGGAAAAAATGACCTGTGTTTTATGCAAGTCAGGGATGTATAAAATAGCTGAGAAATTAGCTCATAAATATGGAGCATTAGCTATTGTAGACGGAAGCAGTGTAGGTCAGGTAGCTTCACAGACACTGTCTAACATATTAGCTACCCGTCATAGTGTTGACATGCCGATTTTAAGTCCGTTAATAGGTTTGGACAAATTGGAAATTACCAGAATAGCTGAAGATATCGGAACTTTTGAAATTTCTAAATTGGATGATGGGGGATGTCATGCAGTTCCAAGATATCCTGAAACAAAAGCAGATGTTGACAGGGTTGAAGAGGCTTGCAGGGCAATGAATCAAAAAGAAGCTATTGAAAAAGCCTTTGATTCCATTGATTAATCTTTTTTCTTCTTTTTTTTAAATTCTGATGTAACTTATTTTTTACTTTTCAAAAATATTTGATAATCATTAAATACTTGTTTATTATATAAATATAATTCATATTCAAAATTTATTTAGTTTTGATAAATTTATTTTGAATTTATAGATATGTGTTTTGCTGGTTTAAAGCTGGTTTGACTTAATTATGGGGGTTATAATGATATATTGGTGATGTTTGATAATATAAAAACTTTCAAAAACTTAAAATTTTCAAAATAAAATAAAAAGGAGGATACTCATGGATAAGAAAATTTTATTAATCTGTCTCATAGCTATTGTGGCATTTTCAATATCTTGTGTAAGTGCAGCAGATAGTAATGAGATAGTTATGAATTCATCTGATGCAGTCGGTATTAGTGAAGACATATCTGTCGATGATGTTGTATTTGCTAATCAGATAAGTTCAGAGGATTCTCAGGTAGTTGGCGATTCTCCATCTGGTGAGGTGTGGGTAGCAACTACTGGTAGTGATGATAATGATGGTAGTCAAGCTAGTCCTGTAGCTAGTGTCAGCAAAGCTGTAGACTTAGCTCAAAGTGGATCTACTATTCATATTAAAGAAGGAACTTATAATCAGGGAAAAATAAGTCTTAATAAATCTTTATCTTTTGTTGGTGAAGGTAATGTTATATTAAGTAGTAATGGTGCAAATGTATTTTCAGGTGATGTAAATGGCAATTTAGAGTTTATTAATCTTGTATTCACTGGTGTTTCATCTACTAATAGGTATGCTTCTGGTTTGGATATTGATGGATCTACAAATCTTAAAGTAATTAACTGTACTTTTATAGATATTAAAGCTAAATTTGGTGCATTACAGTTAGCTTGTGATGTTGCGGATATTATTAATTGTACAATAAAAGACGTAGTTAGTGGAGTAGCTTCTGGGTCAACTGTTTATGTTTCAGGTTCTGGAAAATATACTTTTGATAATATATCTATTATTAATCCTAAATTAGCAGATAGTGTTGTTGCTGGCAATGAATATGTATATTTAAGAAATGTATTTTATTCAAATAGTAAAGAAGCAACAGTAACTTTAACTAATTCTATTATAACTGGAGTTAGTGGGCCTATACAAGCAGTTGTTGAAAGCAGAGGTAAATTAACTATTTCTAACACTGTAATTTCTAATAATGTAGTTGGAAAATCTGAAAGTGGTAATGGTGGTAAGTATTTATTATATGTGGGAGATGTAGCTGCTTTAAACATGACTAATTGTATAATTGAAAATAATACTTTTGCTGGTTCTGACAGTGCATTAATTTATTTCCATTCTGCTTGTAAAGCTAATATAACTTATTCATCTATTGTTGATAATGGATTCAGTAAAAATGTAGATGTCAAATCTGGAATTACTCCAACTGTTAATTTAGATTACAACTGGTGGGGAACTAATACTTACACTGGTGACAATGTAAATAAATGGGTAGTTATGAGTACTCCTGAAACTACTATTAATGCTGAAAGTGGTAAAGCTATTGATGTAAGTGTTAACTTCAATCATTACACTGATGCTTCTGGTAGTATTCAAGATTTAGCTCAATCTATTTCTGGAATTAATGTTGACTTTAGTGCTGTTAGTGGTACTTTAAGTAAAAATAATGTAGCTAGTGTAGATGGTATAGCTACTGTAACATACACTACTACAACTAATGATAAAATCACTGCTAAATCAGGTAGTCAAAGTTTAACTATTGATGTTGTTGCAAAACAAGCAGCAGCTGATATTTGGGTAGCAACTACAGGTAGTGATGATAATGATGGTAGTCAAGCTAATCCTGTAGCTACTATTGCAAAAGCTATTGAACTTGCTGGAGATGGTTATACTATTCATATTGCTGATGGTAATTATGTAAATGATAAAACTTTAAGCATTTCTAAAAGTTTAACTTTAGAAGGTAGTGCTAATACAGTAATTGATGGTAATGCTTCAAAAATTATGGAAGTAACTGCTGATGCAACTGTTGTTTTAACTAATTTGTCTTTCACAAATGGTAATGATGCTCTTGTAGGTGCTATTTCAAATGAAGGTAAGTTAACCATTTCTAATTCTAACTTTTATTCAAATAAGGCCACTGGTAATTCTGGAACTATAATTACTAATAAAAATAAATTAAATATTAATAATTCTAAATTTTATCAAAATTCTGCAGGCAAAGGTGTTGTAAACAATCAAAATGATGCATTATTAGTTATTGATAATTCTGAGTTTTATAATAATGATATGACTTCATTTTCTAATTCTTATGGTATAGTTTATACAACTTCAGCAAATGCAACTATCTCCAATACTGTATTTAGAAATAATGCTGTTAAATATGGTGGAGCTATTTATGCAACTAAATCATCTGATGCAACTATAGGTATTGTTAATATAATTAATTCTACATTTGAAAGTAATAGTGCAAATACTGGTCAGGGAGGAGCATTATTTGTTTCTGGTGGAGAATGTATTATAAAAGAATCTATGTTTATTAATAACAAAGCTAATCCTGGAAAATTCACTGGTGGTCAGGGAGGAGCAATATACACTTCATTAAACGGTAATGTCAGTGTTACAGATTCTGTTTTCAAAAACAATCAGGCTAAATTAGGTGCTGCATTATACTTAAATGGTGGCAGTAATTCAACCATTTCATATTCAGTTTTATTAGATAATGTTGCTGAAGGAGACTATGCAATATCTAATGCTGAATCTGCATCTGGTGTGGCTACAGTTAATTACAACTGGTGGGGAACTAATTCTCCTAAGAATTTAGTGCCTTCAACAGTAACATTAAACAATTGGGTAATCATGAGTGCAGATCCAACTACTGTAACAGATGCTGAAATAGGTGATGTAAAAACAATATCTGTTAATTTCAACAAATATTCAAGTTTTGATACTATAAATGACTTGTCAAAACCTCTTCCTGCTATTGATATAGAATTTAGTGCTGTTAATGGTACTTTAGCAAGTAATCTTGTTTCTACTGTTAATGGTGTTGCTGCTGTTTCATACACTGTAAACGGCAATGATCAGATTGCTGTTAAATCAGGTAGTCAAACTTTAACTATTGAAGTTGTTGCAAAACTTCCAGTAACTGATGTTTGGGTATCATCTACTGGTAGTGATGCAAATGACGGTAGTCAGGATAGTCCTGTAGCTACTATTGCAAAAGCAATTGAATTAGTTGCTGAAGGTTACACTATTCATGTAGGTGAGGGTACTTATATTGCTAATTCTTTAACAATAGCTAAATCATTTGCAATGATTGGTTCAGGAAAAGTTATCATTGATGGTAATGCTTCTAAAATCATGAATATAAATGAGAATACAATTGTTAACTTCACTAATGTTGCATTTACTAATGCATTAAATAATTACGGTGGAGTTATGCAAAGTAAAGGAACTGTAAACTTAAATAATGTAAGCATTTACAAAAACACTCAAAAATCAGGAAGTACTCCTACTGTAAGTTCAATATATAATACTGGTGTAATGACTATTGTTAATTCAAATATTTATGAAAATGACGGTTACGGATTAATATTTAATTCAGGTAATCTTGATATTATCAATACATCTATTTCCAGTAATAATGTTGCTAAAGGTACTACTTATGCATTTTTATATATTGATGGTGGTGCTGTAAATGTAATTAACTCTACATTATCTGATAATACTGCTAGATTAGGTGGTATTTGGCTTAATAAAGGAACTTTAAATGTTAATAATGCAACATTTGAAAATAATGTAGTTACTGTAGGAAATGGTGGAGCAATTCACATTGAATCTGATTCAAGTACTGCAACCATTAAAGATTCCAAATTCATTGGAAACAAAGCTAATAAAGATGGTGGGGCTATTTATAATAAAGGTACCTTAAATATTGAAACTTCCATTTTTGATGCTAATGCAGCTTCCAATGGAAATACTGGTTATCATGGTGATGATATTTACAATTCAGGTATCTTAACTCTACATTACTCTGCATTACTTGGAAAAGGAACTAATAAATTAATTTACAATGAAGGCCGTGAACCAAGTGCTAATGCCCAATACAACTGGTGGGGAACTAACAGCAATCCTTCAACTTTAGTTGGTGCTGGTTTAGATTATGATGATGAACCATGTGATGATGTTGATGTTTCTAACTGGGTTGTCATGAGTGTTGATCCAACAAGTATTGAAAAGGTCATAGTTGGAAATGAAAAAACATTAACAGTTAACTTCAATCATTATAATGCAAATGGCGTAATTAAAGAATTAGCTAAATCTATTCCATCTATTAATGTTAATTTTGAAGCTGTTAATGGAACTTTATCCAGTGATGTTGCAGCTACTGATAATGGGGTAGCTAGTGTAACTTACACTGTAAAAGGTAATGATCAAATTACTGTTAAATCAGGCAGTCAAACTTTAACCGTTCCAGTTACCACTAAAGAATTAACCAATATTGTAACTAATAATACATTCTTTGATTACTTTGGTGATGACGGAATGTTATTGGGAGATATTACTTTTGATACTTTAATCTTCAAAGGTGAATTCTCTAATCTTGGTGTAAATGTTGTTTATGTTCCAAGAGCTATTGTTATTAATGGTGATAATGCAGTATTAAGAAATATTGCAATAATGTGTGAACAAGGAACTACTTTAAATAATTTAACTTTAAATGCTACCAATTATGTTGCTGATACTGATGGTGCTCTTATATATGCTATCGGTAGTGATGTCACAGTAAATAATATTACTATTGATTATAATGCTACTGATGGTTCTAATAATGCAATTGCAGTTTATGCTAGTGGTGCAGATAACTTTAAATTAGTAAACAGTACAATTACTTTTACTGGAAACAATGTTGACGGTAAAGTATTTGCTCAGGGTATAAAAATAGCAAAAAGTAACAATGCTGTTGTTGATTCAAACATAATTACTACTTCATGTCCGTTAGTGGATGTTGATTATAGCCATTGGGGAAGTATTGACACTGATTTGGTATTTGCAATTGGTGTGGAAAAATCAGAAAATGTTAAAATTATTAACAATATAGTGGATAATTCTGCTTGGACTAAAGGAAATAATGCTAATTTCCCTACTTTCGATGCATTTATTGCTCATACTGCTAATAATTTATTAATTAAAAACAATACTATTTCTCATACTGATTTAATAACTCCGAAAGGAACTTCAAGTTATATTTATGCACTTGATTTTTATGAATCCAACAGTGTAATTGTTGAAGATAATCGTGTATTACTTAATACTACTGGTGGTAAAGAGGGTGCCGGCGCTGCTTATGCTGTACAGGTTACAGGTCCTTATAATAATTTTGTAGTTAAAGGAAATAATTTAACCACAGTATCTAACGGTCCTAATTTAGGAGTGTACTCACAAAATTATTATGGTGCTACTGAAATTACTGCTGAGAATAATTGGATTAATGTAACTGGTTTTGCTGGACCTGCCGAATTTGCTTTGGTTTCAGGTATGGAATTCCAGGATACTGTAGCTAAAGCATATAATAACACTATCTATGTTCAAAATGTAAACGAATATAATGATGACAATAATATTGCAGGAATTACTTATGTACAATCAACCAGCGGAAGCCACCAATTTGATATTCAGAATAATACCATTTATTCTGAAGGAAAATATGCAGTATTAATTAAATCTGCTAAAGATTCACAAATAATTGGAAACACATTGTATGCACATGAGTTAAACGGTGATGATGCAGCAATATTTAAATCAGGAACTAATAATGTAGTTAAAAATAATTATCCTATGTCTACCGATATTATAATTGATGTAAATAATGCATGGATTGGTAAAGAAGCAGTTATTGGCATAACTCTTAATTCTGCTGCAACTGGTACTGCAAACATCATGGTTGGTGGTAAAACTTACACTGTTAATTTAACTGATGGTAAAGCTACTTTAAAAGTATCTGATTTGCCTGCTGGTGAAAATACTGTTAAAGTGGATTATGATGGTGATGGCAAATTTAAATCTTCAACCAACAGCACAACATTTAAAGTATTTGATGGTATTGTAACTAATGAAACATTCTTTGATTACTTTATTAACGGTACTTTAGCAGATTATGTTCCTGAAGGTGCAACTTTAGACTTCAGAGGTAAATTCTATAGTCATGATGATGTTAAATTTGATTTGGTTATTAATAAACCAATTAATATGATTTCAACTACTGGTGATGCATTCATTGATTTAAACACTACTGCAGGTAGTTTACTTGGAGAAAATCCAGGTTCATGCTTCACAATCAATAATGGAGGTTCCGGATCCAATGTGTCTGGTATTATATTCCATAACACTCAGGTTTGGATTTATGATGCTCATAATGTAGTTTTAAATAATATTAGTGTAATTGTTGAAAATAAAAGAGTTGGTTCTGGTGTTGGAACTACTGCTATACGTCACGGATCTACTAATGTAACTCTTAAGAACAGCTACATTTACACCAGCAATAATGGTGGGTCAAGCAGTATTGTTTTAACTCACGTTCAAAATTGTACTGTTGAAAATAACACTATTGTCGGTGAAGGTAATGTGGGTAATTTACTTTACTTGAATACCTTTAATGATGCAGGCTGTGATTTAAGTAATGATTACAATAAAATCATCAATAATAAAATAACAGGTCCAAGTCCTGCTGCGGGAATTTGTTACGGTATTGGAATTAACGGTAATAATAATTTAATTGCAGGAAATGTAATTAATTATGCTGGTAATGGTATTGTTCCTGCATGGGGTGCTACTCCTAACAACAACACTTACTGTGACAATGTTTTAATTGGAGGAGCTAGTATGAGTGTTGCAGCTAGTTCTATTGCTTACAACAACACTGTTTCAGGTACTTTAACTATAGGATCAGATTCAGTTGCTTACAATAACACTGCAAAAGCTATATCTGTCAGTTCTAATTCTGTTGTATCTAACAGCAGTGCAACTGCAACTTTAACAGTTCAGGCAGGAGCTAAAGTAGCTAATGTAACTGCTGCTTCTTTATCTGTAAACGGTAAAAATGCAGTTATTGAAAATGTGTCCATTAGCGGTGTTGGAACTATTAAATCCAGTGCAACTAACACTACATTAATTAACTCCACATTTGGAGGTATGCTTACTGTTCAAAGTGCTAAAAACACAATTAAATATAATAATATTGTACTTGCTACTGGTGATGCAGCAATTCTTGCAACTGGTGGAGATAATGTAATTACCAATAACTATTTAATTGCTGGAGATAAATTAGGTGATAATGCAGTTAATTCTACTGTTGAAACAAACATTGTAAAAGACAACCTTCCTGGAGGAATTGTCAATGTTACAATTACTGCAAAAGATGTATTTGAAGGCAGTGATGTAATAATTGATGTGACTGTTGATTCATTATCTAATTTAACTGAAAAATTCATGCTTAAAATCAATAATAAAGAATATGTTCTTTCATTTACCGATTCAAAAGCTAATGTAACTATTTCTGATTTGACTGCAGGTAAATATGATATTGCTGTAACTTATGGTGATGAAACATACACTTTAATTAATGCTACTTCTGATGTCTCAGTTTACGGAAATGTTGTAACTAATGAAACATTCTTTATCTACTTTGATGAAGACGGATTATTAAGAGAAGAAGTTCCTTTCGATGAATTAATATTTAAAGGAGAATTCTCAGATATTGTAAATCTTATTTCTATTACAACCCCTCTTAAAATAACCAGCGATAATGCAGTATTAAGAAACATAGCATTTGCTGTGCTTTCAGATAATGTAGTATTAAACGGATTAACTTTAATCTCTAATGTTTCATGTGCTGATAATGGTGGAGCTCTCATATTGGTAGCTGGAAATAATGTAAATGTTTCTAATATGAACATTAGCTATATTATTAAAGAAAGTGTAGATGCTGTTGCAATTAATGCAAATGGTGTTTCAAACTTAAATGTTGTTAACAGCAATATTTTCTTTGAATCATGTCCTAAAGATGATACATTAACTGCATCTGCTATTAATATAGATGGTGTTTCTAATTCATTCATTAATGGAAATAATATTACTGCTGTTTTACCTTACCTATTTGCATCTAATTATGATATGAAATACTTCATGATGGGTGTAAACACTGTAAATCCAATTAGGATGAGGGAATGTAATAATGTAACATTTTCCAAAAACAATGTAAACACTACTGCAAATGATGGAAGTGCTAGCTTCCCTACTTTACAATGTATGTTTATTGTCGGATCTAATGACTGTGTAATTGACGGAAATAATTTCTCAATGATTGATACACTTATTCCTGCTGGTACAAGCAATTACCTCTATGGAATTAACATTGGATACAATAAAAACTTAATGATTTCCAATAATGACTTTAAAATGTCTACTGCTGGGGGTAAAGATGCTGCAGGTACTGCATATGCAATACAAGGTGTAGAATGTGAAGTATCTATGATTGGAAACAACATTACAAGTATAAGTAACGGTCCAAACTTAGGTATTTACTTTGCAAGTATGACTGGCGGAACATCTGAACTTTACATTGCAAATAACTTAATTAATGTAACAGGTTTAGCTTCTGCTAGTGGTAGCTGGGCTTTAGTTTCAGGTATTGAAGTGCAAAACGGTAATGCAAAAATATACAACAACACAGTCTACACTTACAACGTGGGTGATTATAGTCCTGAAAATTATATGTATGGTATCAGTTATGCTCAATACATGTACGGAGACCGTTCATTTGATATACGTGACAACAGAATATATGTTGACGGCCATTATGCAGTTTCATTTATTAATGTAGACGGATCTAATGTAACTGGCAACTTATTGATTACCCGTGATTTAGGTGGGGATGCTGCTGTTGAAATTAAAGCAGGTAAAAACAATGTAGTTGAAAACAACTATCCTAGAAGTTCTGATTTAATATTCAACATTACTTCTGAAGAACCTGGAAAAATTTTAATTGATGTGACTATTGATAAAAAAGCTACTGGAAACATTGCTGTTGTTGTAGACGGTGACAAATATGATGTAGCTATTGTTAATGGTTCTGCTAAATTAACTTTAAGTGATTTGCCTGCTGGAGTATATTATATTGAAGCTAAATATAATGGAAATTCCATTGTAACTGAAAGTTATAATTCCACTAAATTCACTATTGATTTAATTGATTCTTCAATTGCTGTTGAAGCTAAAGACATTAAATGCGGTGAAGAAGCAGTAATTACTGCAACTGTTACTAATGGTGCAACAGGAACTGTTACATTCTTCGTAAATGGTAAAACCTATGTTGTAGATATTACAGATAGTGTAGCTACTTTAAAAATAGCTGATTTAACTACTGGTGATTATCCTGTATTTGCTTACTATAATGGTGATAAATACTATAAAACTTCATACAATTCAACAACATTCAATGTAGCTAAATTAGCTTCTACAACTACTGTCAATGTTAGTGATATTAAAGTTGGTGAGGATGCTGTTATTAGTATTGCTGTTCCTGAAATAACTTCTGGAGTAGTTAGTGTTACTGTTGGTGATGCAATTTATAATGTTGCTGTTGTTGATGGTAAAGGTACTTTAACTTTATCTGGTTTGGCTAGTGGTTCTTATGATGTTGTTGCTAAATTTAATGGTGATGACAAATATTTAGCTAGTGAAGATAGTGCTAAATTCAATGTAACTAAATTAGCTTCTACAATTGATATTGCTGTTGATAATATTAAAGTTGGTGAAAATGCTGTAATTAGTGTTGCATTACCTGAAGATGCAACTGGTGAGGTAATTATAAGTGTCAATGGTAAAAATTACACTGTTATGACTAAATATGGAATGGCTAATGTAACCATCTCTGATTTGGCTAATGGTACTTACAGTGTAGATGTGTTCTATAATGGTGATGACATTTATGCACCTATTAAAAACTCTACTGCTTTTACTGTTTCCAAAGTGTCTGATTATAATATGACTGTTGATATTGCAGATATTGTTAAAGGTGAAAATGCTACGATAACTGTTAGTGTTCCTGAAGACGGAACTGGAAGTGTAATTGTAACAATAAACGGAACAGATTACAAAGGAACAGTTGTTAACGGTACTGCTAAAGTTATTATTCCTGGTTTGGATGAAGGAACATACAAAGTAGTAACCTTCTATACTGGAGATAACAAATATGATTCCATGATTGTCAATGGAACTATAACAGTTAATAAAAATACTAAAACCACTTTAACAATGGATAACCTTGTAAAATACTTTAATGGTCCACAAAAACTCATGGCTAAACTTGTTGATGGATTTGGAAATCCAATAGCTAATGCAACTGTTTACTTCACAATAAATGGTAAAGTTTATGCCAGAATCACTGATGAAAATGGTACTGCTTCAATAGCTATTAGATTACTTCCTGGTGAATACAAAGCAAGTGCATTATTTAATGGAACAAAAGATCATGATAAAGCAACAGCTAATGCAACAGTAACTGTTAAAAGCACAATATTCGGAAATGACACTACATTATACTTCCGTAATGGAACACAATATATGGCTAAATTCTTAGACAGTGATGGAAAAGCATTAGCAAATACTGATGTAAAATTCAATATTAATGGTGTGTTCTACACTCGTGTAACTGATGAAAATGGTATAGCTAGGTTAAATATTAGATTAGACCCAGCATCATATATCATAACAGCTTACAACCCAGTAACTGGCGAACAAAAAGCTAATAACATAACTGTTCTACCAAGAATAATTGCTAAAGATCTCTCCATGAAATATCTTGACGGCAGCACATTTAATGCTGCTCTTGTTGATGGTCAAGGTAAAGCAATATCTGGTGTAAACATAACCTTTAATATAAATGGTGTTTTCTATCATAGAACAACCGATGCTGATGGAGTAACTAAATTAAACATTAGATTAATGCCTGGTGAATATATCATAACATCAATGTATGATGAGTGTTGGGCATCAAATAAAATAATAATTTCAGCTTAAGAAGTTAAATTTCAACTTCTTAACTTTTTTCTTTTTTTAACTTATTTTAAAACATAATTATTAAATAGTATACACTCCAAAAATATGAATGTATATTAAATAATTTTTTAAGCTAGTTGCTTAACTTTTTATTTTCTACTAAACTTTAGAATATACAATTTTGAGGTGTTTAAATGAAAACAACTGTTAGTGTAATTAAAGCTGATATTGGAAGTGTGTCTGGACATTGTGTAGCACACCCAGATTTAATGGATATTTGTGATGAAGTTTTAGCAGAAGCTTTAGAGACAAATATTTTAACTGATTATTATATCTCCCGTTGTGGAGACGACATTGACTTGATTATGACTCATAGAAATGGGGAAGAAAACGAAGAAGTTCACGAAACTGCTTATAATGCTTTTATGAAAGCTACTGAAAGAGCACGTGAATTAAAATTATACGGTGCAGGTCAAGATTTATTATCTGACACCTTTTCTGGAAACATTAAAGGTATGGGTCCTGGTGTTGCTGAAATGGAATTCAAAGAAAGGCCAAGTGACCCTGTTTTAGTATACTGCTGTGACAAAACCGAACCTGGTGCATTTAACTTACCTATTTTTAAAATGTTCGCAGATCCATTTAACACTGCAGGTCTTGTTATTGACCCAAGTTTACATGATGGATTCAAATTTGAAGTATTTGATGTAATTGAACACAGAAAAGTTATCTTAAACTGTCCTGAAGAAATGTACGATTTACTCGCATTAATCGGTTCTACTGGAAGATACGTAATTAAAAGAGTATGGAAGAAAAACGGAGAAATCGCAGCAGCTATCAGTACTGAAAGATTAAACTTAATGGCTGGAGAATACGTTGGTAAAGATGACCCTGCAGCTATTGTAAGAGCACAATCTGGTTTCCCAGCTAATGGTGAATGTGTAGAACCATTTGCATTCCCTCACATGGTAAGTGGATGGATGAGAGGTTCCCACAACGGTCCTATGATGCCTGTATCTGAAAGAGATGCAAACCCAATTAGATTTGACGGACCACCTAGAGTAATCGGTTTAGGTTTCCAAGTATCTGATGCTAAATTAATAGGTCCTGTTGACTTATTTGATGACCCTGCATTTGATCCTACTAGGGAAGAATCTGCAAGAATCGCTACCTACATCAGAAGACACGGTCCATTTGAACCTCACAGATTACCTGCTGAAGAAATGGAATATACTTCATTACCTGGTGTAATGGCAAAACTCGAAGACAGATTCGAAGATATGGAATAAATTTAAGGGATTTTAATTAATCTCTGCTTTTTTTTACTTTTTTTAAGTTATTGTAAATCAAATACTTTATTTTTAAGCTGCAGATGGTAAAAGGTGACGGTTTTTTATTAAATGGTGGAATTTAATTGATTTTTTGTTTAAATTAAACCATGAATCATTCTAAGAGCATCTAATAATCCATGACTATATTCGATACATCCAAATGCTGTACGCATATCTTTTTTCTTTTCAAGATAATATTTTGAATCGTTCATATAATCAACAGCTCTGTCATAAACTTCTTTTTCTTTACCTTCAAAGTTTATGTCTTCAACCTGTTTCAGATTGCGTTCCAATTTCTTAATGTCAATACTTATTTTTTCTGCACTTTCTAAATCATTCATTTAAGTTGTCTCCATACATGATATATTCTTTGCCCTACTGTAATGTAGGATAATATTACTAAAATTATTATGGTGTATGTAAAGTAAATTGGGCTTGTTAAATATCCGATAATTGCTCCGATCATTAATATTATCATACGTACAGCTCTTTCAGCTATTCCAACTTTACATTCAACTCCCTGAGACTCTGCTCTAGCTCTAACATAACTGACTGTAATTGCTGAATGTATGGCCAGAACACCGATAAACCAGTCACAGTATCCTCCAAATATTATTCCTATGTAGATTATGGCGTCTGCAAATCTGTCCATTGTTGAGTCCAGAAATGCTCCAAATTTTGAAGTTTTGTTGTGATATCTGGCTACTGCACCATCTACAACATCTAAAAATCCGCTTAGTAAAATAGCTAATGTTCCAATAATCAGTAAATGATTGGCAAATCCGTAAGCAGCAAGAACTGCAATAAACGGAGAAATCACTGTTACGATATTCGGATTTATATTTAAATGTTTGGCCAGCGGATTTAATATTTTTGTTAAAAAAGGACGTAGACTTTCAAGCATAATTTATATATAAAGATTTTACTCATATATAATTGTTCACAAAATATTCGGGTAATTTAATGAAAATATTAAAAACTAATCAAAATAAAGTAGATAAAAAGGTCATTGATGAGGCTGTAAAAGTTTTAGCTGATGGCGGAGTTATTTTATATCCTACAGATACTGTTTACGGTTTGGGAGCTAATATTTTCAATAGAAAAGCTGTTAAAAGAGTTTACAATATTAAGAAAAGAAGCTATTTAAAACCGATTTCTCTTTTAGTTTCTTCTAAAGATGCAATTCCTTTGGTTTCAAGGGCTTCTGTAAACCAGCTTAATTTTATGGACAAATATTTGCCTGGACCTTATA
>ENA-OPXC01001255-OPXC01001255.1-human-gut-metagenome-genome-assembly--contig:-NODE-1255-length-18606-cov-2.615492_pt1 | contig 18606 bp, 17 predicted proteins | sample MGYA00241512_ERZ502016 | MGnify/ENA primary metagenome ERZ502016 (study PRJEB25962, sample SAMEA2043043) | human gut metagenome | biome: human gut; feature: human-associated habitat; material: faeces...
TTGCCGCTCCTCCCCGGTGAGGATGTAGTCGGTGGAAACGCTAAAGAACTCCGCGATGCCGGCGATGTACTCGGCCCCCGGATTTGTCCCCCGCGTTTTCCATGTGCTCACCGTGCGCGTCGAAACGCCGATGTGCATGGCGAGGTCTTTTTGGTCTCGGCCATCAGAGGCCAAGAGGGAGAAAACTCTCTCACAAATCGTCATTTTAGCTCCTCCAATCCGCAGACGAGGACGCCTGCTGAAAAAATTTTTGAAAAAATCCGAAAAAGGGCTTTACAAATCCTCAAATGCGGACTATAATTAAAGCACACCAAACGAAGAAGGCAACCAAAACCGCCCACCATACACGGGCCGCCAAGGCCCGCCGCATGAGAAAGGAGCCCACATGAACACCTACAAAATCACCTTCACCCGCGAGAACGGCACCGTCGGCTCGGACAACTTCACCGCTCCGAGCGAGGCGCAGGCCCGGAGAGACTTCAAGGAGGTCTACCGTCACGGGAACGGCACCATCACCAGCGTAGAGCTCGTGAGCAGCGATGCCCCCGCCACCAAGCGGCAGGAACGGGCCGCCCTCGAGAAAATCCGCAAAATCGTTGATGAGCTCGGCCCGGACAGCTACATCGCCACCGCCTTTGACGGATGCTTCAAGGATGCAGAGGCCAACATCGAAAACGACTGGGCCTTAAGCATGAAAGACCGCTGGCTGACCTCGGATAGAGAGCTCAACGACGCCAACGGCACCATCGAAGAACTCCGGGACAAGCTCGCGGAGAGCGAAAAGGACTACGAGGCAGCTCACGCCACAGCGCACCAAATCGCGGAGGAGAAGGACGCAGAAATAGCATCCCTCAAGAGCCGCCTCCTCGCAGATGACGACCTCGCAGACATTTCCCGCCTCCTCTCGAAAACGGTTGCTGACCTTGGGAAAGAGGTCAACGACGCAGCCGCCCGCATCGTCGAGGTGGCAGACCAGCCGGAAAGCGCAGCATTTAGGAACGCTGTCAAAGACCACCGAGCCGCCAAGGCGGACTTGAGCCACTGGACGGAAGTCTTGACGAGAGTAAACACCGCCAAGGGCCGGGCCTAATAACCCCGGCCCGCAGAAAGGAGAACACCATGAACGCGCTTTATATCGAAGGCCGCCGGAGCGGCTATTCCCCGGACGGCTGCGGCAAGACCCTCACCGTCGGCGAGCTCATCGAAATCCTCTCGGACTTCGACGAAGACCTCCCCGTCTATCTCCGCAACGACAACGGCTACACCTACGGGAACATCACCGAGCGCACCATCATCCCGTCGGAAGACCTTGAGGAGGGCGACGACGAATGAACACCATCTCTTTCGAGGTCAACAACCAGCGGAAGATGAAGCTGGTGCAGCGTCAGCACGACGGGGCGACGCTCCTCGTCATCGAAGACCAGCACGGCGACCATGAAAGCATCCCAGACGAAGAAGCCTTCATTAGCCCCGGAGACTTCGTCATGCTCATCAACTACTACCGCGCCTGCCGGCGCGAGGGCAAGCCCATCTTGTGAGGAGGTGAACACCGTGAGCGAAGAAATCATCCAAGACGGCCTCTTGTATCTGCTGGCCCGGTTCTACGGATTTGAGGACACCGTCCTCAACAAGGTAGCCATCTGCAAGACCCTCAAGGACGCAGGCATCAGCGACACCGACAAAGGCGTCCTCATTCAGATGGAGGACGGCTCCGAATTCCAGCTCATCATCAAGCAGACCGCCAAATACGACCCGGCCTACTACGAACGGCCAGACACACCCATCCATTGAACCATTTTACCACAGAAACACCAAACGCGCAAGGCGCACAAAGAAGGAAAGGAGGAAACCCCACAATGGCAGTACGGAAGAAGCCCAAGAACGACTTCGGCGTCGAGCTCATGGCCTTCTGTGCCACCTACGGCCTCACCTATCGGGATGTCGCAACCGGCGCAGACGTCAAGCGCAGCACCCTCATCGAGTGTACGACTGGCCGCTGCGCCGGGCATGAGCTCATCCCCAAGGTTCGCCAGTTCATGGCGGACTACGAGGCCCAGAAGGCCAGCAGCTAAAGAGAGGAGCGCACCCACGATGAGAAGCACCACAGCGAAATTTCTTTTCGTGGAGGACGTCATGCAAATCCTCGGCATCTCACAGTCGAAGGCCTACCAGATTATGCGGAAGATAAACCGCGAGCTCGAGGCGGAAGGCTATGAGACCATCGCCGGGAGAGTACCCCGCCGCCGGTTCTGTGAGAAATTTTACTGCGGCGATGAGCTCCTCGACCAACCTCCACGGCAGACCAAGGAAAGGAGAGAGCACAATGGAAAGACCAAGGCGACGCGCAAGGCGGCAGGCCAGTAAGCGCCTCGCACCCTTCTACCGCATGACCTTCCTCATCCTCATTGGGGCCATCGCGGCCCGGCTCATCATCCTCGGCATCGACGCCCTCGGGGCCCGCACCGGCCTCCCCGGCGGAGAGATTTTTATTCCCGTTTACATCATCATCGCCCCCTTGTTCGGTTGGCAGCTTCGCGGCTGGACGGCCATCGGGGGCCATCAGAGACGAAAGGAGACCAGACCATGCACAACTATTTCTGCGACCACTGCGGAGCGGCCCTCGACCCCGGAGAAATTTGCGACTGCAAGCAGCAGCCGGAGGAGAGCGAGCGGCGCATCGTGACCTATTCGGACTGGGAGGCCGCCGGGGACTTTAGCAAGGCGGCGCAGCCCGGAGACTACGTCGAGGAGCGCATCGTCGATGATATGCGCGACGTCCTTCCCCCTGCCAAGATGGAGCGAGGCTTCTTGCAGGTCGGCGAGCCGTACAGCCATGAATTTGACCCGGAGACCGGCCATTGGCGCGGCACCTTCCCAACCTTCGTCAAGGAGGGCCAGAACTGGAAGTACTGCGGCAACTGCTTCATCGGCAAGACCACTCCGCCCCCGGCACCCATCCGTCGATAAAGGAGGGCAGTGAGATGAGCAAGACCCTCTATTTCGAGGGAGCTGGATGGAGCGGAGCAGACAGCAGCAAGGCCACCATCGGCAACTGCCGCATCCGCACCGCATTCCACCTCGACCTCGAGAAGAAACACCCACGATGCTCTTGCAGGGAGCCTCACGACGGGGCCGCAGCGGTCTACCTCGAAATCATCTGCGGCACTATCGGCAAGGAAAACAAGAAGCTCGGCCTCGAGCCTACCTACTACGGCTGGATTGACTACCTTCACTACGTCACCGACGACGACAGAAACGACGACTGCAACCGGCACATCCTCCCGTTCGAGCGTAGGGCCCGCATCGGCTACACCCTCGAGAGCATTTTGAAGTTTGTGAACGACCTCGGAGCCAGTTTCGACGCCGTTGCGGTTTGCCCGGACTTGGGCGGCTACCGCGTATTCCGGGACGGATATTCCCCAAAAGGCACAGAGCGCCTCAACTACGGCGATGAATTCCAATACGACCCGGATATGACGGCTCGCCGGGAAGCGGTTTATAGGCACGTCTATGAGCTCGAGAAAGCAGAGGGCTCGAGATACCCGAACTTCTCCCTCTGGGTAGACCAAGACGACCCCGGAATGCTTCACCTCCTCCGGCATTTCTCCGGCACGTTCAAGACGGCGCACAACACGCACTGGACAATCCGAACGGACACCGGCAGCACCGTCGAGGACTGGATGGCAACCGCCACCGTGACGCCCCTCGGGCGCTATGGCTGTTGAGGGCCCTCCCTCAAGCTCAACCCAATTATACCCCAGAAAGGAGGGAAACAGCGTGGCAACAACCGCAGCATCCGCTACCCAAAGTTACCTCCGCGATGCACGTTTGCAGGCCGGATATGCGTCACGAGACACGGCGGCCATCAAGCTCAACTACTCGCCCGAGACCATAGGGCGGCATGAGCGAGGCGACGTACCTGTCTCCCCGGACGACATCATCCGATATGCGGAGGGCTACCAGAGGCCCGACATCATGCTCCGCTACTGCGCGAGCTGCCCCGTCGGAAAGAAGACCGGCAAGCGGGCAGTAGACCGCGACCTTCCGTGGGCCGCCCTTCGCGTCAGCCAGAGGCTCCAGAAGGCAAAAGAAATCGCCGACAAGCTCGAAAGCATTGCCGACGACGGAATTGTAGACCACATGGAACGCGCAGACTTCGACACCGCACTCGCGTTTCTGCGCTCCCTCGAGGAGACTATTGCCGATATGCTTCTCTGGGCGATGAGCCGAGAGACGGAAAAGAGCCGCCCCGCTGCAACGGAAACGGCCCTTGTGAAATGAAACTACGGTCAGTATAGCACGGCGAAAGCCGTGTGTCAAGGAAGGAGACCACCATGAACAACAACATCACTGGCACCATTGTCCAGCTCAATGAATATCCCCCGGACAAGTTCAACGTCCTCATCCCAGTCACCACCATGCAGGTCATGAGCAACCTGCAGCGCATCATCGTGAACAAGGTTCAGCTCGACGTGGCAGACCCGGAGAACAGCAAGGACATCTACCGAGAAAAGAGCAGCGGCAAGTACGCCATCACCAAGGTCGGCGGCATGAAGCTGGCCGCAGCGGCCAACATCAGCATCGTCGAGACCGAGAGCGGCATGACGGACGGCTGCAAGAGGTGCGTAGACATGGCCCGCGCCGTCGGGAAGCCCAAAGCCTGCGGCACCTGCCCGGCCCGCTACGACGTTGCCGTCACCGTTACCATCCGCGTCCCGGAGCCTTCCGGCGGCTTCCGCCTCATGAAGGCGACGAAGGAAATCGACTGTGCAGCCGAAAAGGAGAGCATGACGGAGGCCCAATACAAGCGGTTCCTCCCACATCGGACGGCGATGGCAGAAAGCAAGGCATTCATGCGGGCACTCCGCGCAGCCCTCGGCCTCGCGGCGACCTACTCCCTCCCGGAGCTTCGCAAACCCTTCATCATCGCGCACGTCGTCCCCAACCTCGACGCCCCGGAAATCAAGGAGGCCGTCGCCTCCAACTACTTGCAGTCGATGGGGATGCTGTTCGAGGGAGCGGGAGCACCGAGAGCAGCCCTCCCGGCGGCCCAGACGACGGCAGAAGTCATCCCGGACGACGGAGCCGACGGCGGCTACGAGGCCGGAGGTATGCCGGAGGAGCCGGACGACGCCCCGGACTTCGATGACCCGGACGCCATCTTCTGCGACGACTGCGGAGAGCAAATCGTCGAGACCAGAGCAAAGGACGGACGCATCTGGACGCCCGAGAACATCAAAGGGTACAGCGAGCGCAAGTTCGGACGCTGCCTCTGCACCCGCTGCCAGAAGGCGGAGAAGGCCGCGAGAGGAGGCCGATAAGCATGACGGAGCAGCACATCGCCGTATGCGAGGCGCTCGACTGGCGCGTCCACGATGACCCGGAGGAAGACTATGTGGAGCTCGAAAAGTATTCACCCGCCGGAGAAGACTTCATCTTCGGCGTTCAGAAGGGGAATTTCGTCAAGAACGTCCGTGAGTACGCCGACGGCTTCGACGTAGATGAGCACGTTGAGCTCTGGATTGAGGGGCGCGGGAAGAACGGTGTCCCGGCCACGGCCCGCGAGCTCGTCGAGGACGCCGAGGCCATCAGAGATATGCTCAATGAGCTCGCCGTGGCCCTCACCGTCGCCTCCGAAAAGAAGGGAGCCCCGTCATGAAGTACGAACGCCTCACCCAAGCACAGAAAGACCGCCATCCGTCTATCCACCACACCGGCAGCGTCCGGGGAATGAAAAAACTTGGATTTTGGAGGAAGAAAGACCGCTGCGTCAGATGCGGCCAGTATATCTACAACCTCTCTATGACCATTCGCTAAAGGGGGATTTACATGAAGATTTTGCACACCGCCGACATCCACCTCGGAGACCTTACGGGGCCGGTTCGGGACGGTAAAAACGCCCGCAGGCGTTCACACGGACAAAGTCGAAAAGGGCGTATGTGAATGCGGATACGAAACCGAAAGGACAATTTCCGGCACCGCAACGCACACGTACGGCACGGAATGGACAAAAGACGAGTCGGGACACTGGCACGATTCGACCTGTGACGCAACGGCTCCCACGCATGACGCAATGAAGAAAGATTTCGCCGCGCACACCTTTGACGAAGGCGTAGTTACCAAACCGGCGGACTTCGGCGTGGTCGGCGAAAAGAAGTTCACCTGCACGGAATGCGGATATAGTTATACCCAAGAAATTCCCGCACTTGGCGCAAAAGACAACACTATTTCGTTTGCTAACGATTTAGTTGATGAAAAAACCTATGACGGGTTGGCGTTTATCATTGATCCCGCGAAGGTCAATCGTAAGGGCGACGGTGAAATCACCATTACTTACAAAGGCGAAAACGACACTGCGTTTTCCGAAACCGCCCCGATTAACGCCGGCGAATATACCGTGAAAGCAACCGTAAAAGGCACTGCGGAATGGAAAGGCGGAGAAATCACCACGACTATCATGATCAACAAACGCGAGATAACTTTGCCCGCAGGCGTTTTTGAAAGAAAACTTGGAGAAAACCTTGAAAGCGGAAAGTTCGGTTTGACGTGCATAAACGTCGCGGCAGATACGAACAACGACGTAGAATGGGTGACGATTGGCGCTCCCGAAACATACTATGCGATTGGCATACATACAATCAGCGCCAACGTCCTGACCGTGGACAACGACAACTTCGAGCTTAACAAAGGCGTATACGACACGGTCAGATTTACCGTTTGGAACGCTCCCGATTCCTTCTATGCCGGAATCAAAGACGTGTTCACCTTTCCTGGTAACAGTGATGTTATGATCAATACAATAATCGCTAATGGCACGGTGAAAAAAGGCGACCAAATTTTAGTCAACGAAATCGGCAAGATAATCACAGTGAATAAAATCGAAAAGGATACGGGCACGTCGGTGACAGAGGTTGAAACGGCAACCGCTGGTGAAGAAGTAGGCTTGCGTATTAGCGAAGGCGTAACGAAGGCTGAGCTTAATAGAGGATATATGCTGTCCAAGCCCGATACGATTATCGGTTATAGCAAGGTCACGGTAACAATAAGAGTGTATGCAAAAGACGAGGGTAACACAGCCCCGATTGCTACGGGAAACAAAATGGTTGCCTTTGCCGACACGTTCGGTGAAGTAACCGGCGGAGTTACACTTCCGGAAGGCACCGATATTATCAGACCCGGTGAAATAATTGAAAACGTTACTATCAACTTCCAAGACGGAAAAGTCCCCGCGTTTGTCGGTCGCAGGTTCACGCTTAAAAATAGCGGAAAAACTATTGCCGAATGCATAGTCACCGCAGTTCCTAATGCGACAAGAGTTAGGAGCGGTTTTATGTTAGGCGTCCCCGGCACCAATGTCATTGAGCCTATCGAGCTTGGCGAAAACACATTTGCGGTCAACCTGAACAGAAGTGATCTCAGCGAAAAGCTTAAAAACGCCAAAGACACCGATACAATCGAAATAAAATTTATTAATAAAGGAAAGGACATCGCAAAATACACTCGCACTCCCGGCACAGGCGCGGGGGCATACAATGAAGTTGGCGGAAAAATAGTCGGTTCATATCTCATTGTCGAGTTTTATAAAAACACTGGATCTGATCCCAAACTAACCGGTAATAACGGCGAATGGGTTTTTACAGGCGATGATATATTTATCGGAATTGGTGTTTATATTACGCCCGCTTCGGGAACCTGAGCGACACTGCAACCATCGTAGCAAAATAACTTAAAAGTTATTATCTGTTGAAAAATCGGATAAGCGGGCGTAAAAACCCGCTTGTCCAAAAAAAACGACATATCGAAAAGCCGTCAGTCAGGACGGCTTGGGTATGTTGCCAAACAGAAAGGGTTTGTTCTGTTTGGCAACGTACTAAAAATCAGAAATTTATTTACTTATCGTGGAGACAATATGAAAGCATTAAAAGGCGTACTTATTACACTTGTCGTCATCATCGCCATCGTCGGCGTTACCGTCATCGGCGGGTACGTCGCGGTTCGCTCCAAGTACGGCATCGACCTTTTCCGCACCGCGGGACAACTGAAAACGCTCACAAAAGACGTTGACGAATCCGCTCTTTGTCCGAATGCCTACGGCGAGCAGGATTTTGTCGAAATGAAAAGCGCAGTCAATGATAAAATCGACGGGCTTATCGTCTATGAAAAGGACAAAGGCTACAACGGCTATTCGGTCAATTTTGCTTCACTTGCGGGCAAAAGTATGACAGATCCGATTTTCCTCACCGAAAAGCATGTCGGGGCGATTGCCCAAACGGTCTTTTACGAGCAAACGGGCGGCAAAATCAAGTTGGGCGATAAGGAAGTGTCCGTAACCGTCGTGCAGATTGACTTTTCGGAAATCGCCGCAAACGGCAGCGCGGACTTTAACGTCGTTGCAAAACTCGACCTTACGCCGTTCAAAGCGGATATGGGCGGTTTCCCGTATAAATACTTCAAAAAATATATCCCCGATAACCTTTACGTTTCGTCCACCGTTCGCGTAGATAAGACGGAAGAAGACGGCTTTGCCTATACCGTAACGCACAAATCGCTTACGCTTAACAATCTTTCGGCTGATGATACGGCGGATTTGTTCAACACCCTGAACGCCGTGCTGAAAATAGGTACTGCCGAAAACCTGAACATGCAGATCGGCACGACGGCGGTAAACGCACTTATCGGCACGAAAGACGCCATCGGTTTTGCCTATTCCATGAAAGCAATCGGGGCAAAGAGTTTCGATTTCGGCACTGTTTCGGACATAGACTTGTTTATCGTATACTAAATGACTTAATGCAGCATATCCACGATGTAAAGTCGCGTTTTATGCAAAATATCCCCCAAAAATCCAAATAAGGAGATAATATTATGACACAAACAAAGGCGAAAAAATCAAAGATATTAGCGCTTATACTCGGTCTTACGATGTGCATTTCACTTATGCTCGGCATAGTGTTTGCAAGCCCGACGAGTACGGTCTATGCAGAAGGAGAAACGCTTACGCCGTATGATCGTATATACGTAAATGACGAAGCATTAAACAGCGGTTGGTATTTGGACGAGTCTTACACTCAAAAAAAAGGCAACCCTACGTTGGGTTACGTTGCCAAATACAATAACGGCGTTTTGACTCTTAACAATTATCACGGCGGGGACATAGGTACAAGCGCTCCCGCATCAGGATATTACAAAATTGACCTTATTGGAGAAAATACTATTAACGGTGGGCAACGAGGCGTATTTATCGATACATCACGTGAAGGACGAGTAACTATTACGTCTAGTGTAAACGGAAAATTGACGATAAACGCTTCAAGCGCAAACTCTGTATGGGGAATAGCCTGCGGAGCGTCGAATTCAGTAAAAACCACTGACGTTGTTATTGGAGGCAACGCACAAGTCACAATTAACGCAACGTCTAATGGAGAAAACCGTCAAGTTGATGGTATTCATGCAAGGAACGTAACAATCGAAGACAATGCAAGCGTTAATATTACAGCCAAAAACACAAACAATAGCACCGCAAGTCAATGGGTAGCAGGTATTTTTGCAGAAAATAATGTAACTATAAATACAAACGGCAATATCGATATTGACGTTAGCGTGGCGGGTGGCGATAGTGCTTATAGTTATGGTGTTCGAAACGGCAAGACTATGACTAAAGCAGGCAATATGACCATAAAATACAAGAAAGCAGGAAGCAATGGCTGGCCTATTACCGGTGGTGACGTAGATAATACAACCCACGCTGTAAACGTAAACGAAGATAGCGGAAATTGCTTTGCGTCCTATCGCTATGGCACACCGCGCTATGTGGCAGCAATAAACGGCACACTTGCAGGTCCGGGCGTACCTAAGGAAGCAAATAGAGGTAGCGGATATTTCCTTGCGGGTGACTTAGTCACTTTGAATGCGCCTTCTTTGCAAGTGAGCGAAACGGATACGACAAACATACCGTTTGACAAATGGTTTTCGTTTGCAAGTGACGCAGTTATAACCAACGCAACAAGTCAAAACGGAGCAAAACTTACCGTTCAAGACAAGGACATTGAAGTAAGAGCAAATTATAATGCGTTCACCGCACAACCTGTTTTTGAAAGAGAAAGCGATAAAGATGGTACGGTGACATTTACTCTTATTAGTAATGGATTTAACCAAGGTAAGTGGCTAAAAATCAGACCGATAAACGATTTAACTATTTCAAAGGGTAACGTTGTGTCCGTTGACGGAACTACTTATAATGCAACTCTTGAAGATAATGGGACTTATTACGGAACTCCTGCCGGCGAATATGTGGTTGAGGTTGAGTATAATAACAAAACATTATACAGCGCGCCGTTCACCATTGACTACACCGAAAGGAAAGCAACCGTAGATAGCGTAACTATTTTTGGTGAGCAAGGCGAAACGATTGCAAACAAGGATATTACCGTTACACTTACGGGATATACGTTTGCGACCGCTCTTTCGGGAAATTGGATAACAAATCTTCCCGCAGGGCTTGTTCAGTCTGTTACGAGAATAAGCGACACCGAGGCGAAAATCACCGTCAGCGGTACGCCTACTGCTCTTAGCGACCAGTTTGTAGAAATCACGATTCCAAAGGCAAATATCACGGGACTTGCAAGCGATTTGACTGCCGAAAGCAATTCGGACGCAAAATTTAATATCGTTGCTACGCTTACAGAAATTGCCATTCCGAAAGCAAAAACGAATCTAACTTATACGGCAGGAAGTCAAATAGGCGTGGAAGGTGGCGTCGGCTATACGCTAACAGGAAATAGCGGCGTTGACGCAAAAACTTATACCGCAATCGCAAAATTAGAGAGCGGATATAAGTGGAACGACGGCACGATAACCGACAAGGAAATCTCTTGGAGCATAGGTAAGAGAAACCCTATTGTAAGCGATTTTAACTTCTATGAACCGAGCAACCTTACGTATGACGGCAATGCCAAAACCGCAACCGTTAGTTTGATTGCTTTCTATGGTGATGAAACAGGCTTCACCGTTACGGTTAAGTACAAAAAAGGCGGAGTGATTGTTTCAGATGTAAAAGACGCAGGCGAATATGAAGTGTATATCGACACAACCGCAACGGCGAACTTCAACGCGGCAACCGATATTCACGACGTTTCGTGGAAATTTACAATCGCAAAGGCGGAGCAATCTGCACCGTCTGCATCGCTATTTACAACCGTTGCTCCGACTGCAACGACCACAACGGACGGCAAAATAACAGGCATAACCGCCCAAATGGAATACCGCAAAGTAGGCGATTCTGCTTGGACTTCGGGAACAGGTAGCGACGTTACAGGGCTTTCGTCCGGTAGATATCAAATAAGGTTTAAGGAAACGGACAACTACAATGCAGGAGAAGTTGTCGAAGTGCAAGTTCCTGAAAGCGGCGTTTCTTCATACAATCTTACCGTAATAGGCGGAACAGGCGAAGGTGTGTTTATTCAAGGCGCAAGCGTGACTATCACCGCAAACGAGCCTACAATCGGAAAGAAATTTTCGGGTTGGACGATTGATGGAATAAGCGGTCTTGATACAACTAAAACAAGCCTTACCTTTAATATGCCTGCAAATGCTGTAACCGCAACCGCAAATTACGAAGATATCGAGTACACTATTACCGTAAACGGCGGAACGGGTGGCGGAACGTATAAACAAGGCGATGAAGTAACCGTAACGGCAGAAGATAAAGAAGGCAAAGAGTTCGTAGGTTGGCAGGACGCAAGCGGAAAAATCGTCAGCACCAAAAAGGAATATACCTTTGAGGTAAAAGACGAAATGGTCCTTACCGCCGTATATCAGGACAAAGCACCGGGCGGCGGCACGATTGACGGCGAAATCGCACCCGCTCCCGATAAAAACGGACTGTCCGGCGGACAGATTGCGGGCATCGTGATCGGAAGCGTTGCAGGCGTCGGAATCGTCGGGTTTGCAATATTCTGGTTTGTCGTTAAGAAGAAATCGTTTGCCGAGTTAATTTCCGCAATCAAAGCACTGTTCAACAAAAAGCAATAATATCAACAAGGCATTGATCAACAAAAAACAATAAATCCAAACAACAAAAAACCGTCCGTATTTCGGACGGTTTTTCCTTGGCGAAAAAACAAAAGAATCTTGCATGCAAATGCGATGATACGATGTTTTTGCCTTTGGCACGTTGCGGATAGAAAAATGTCATTGCGAGCAAAGAAGGGGTCCCCAAAAGATACTTTTGTACTTTTGGGGGAAAGGAGTATGAAAGCATAAGACAGGCATTTGTCGCTTGCGACAATTGACTGGTCAAGAGCGAAGCATACGACGCGTGGCAATCTCCCGGAAGGGCACCATATAAAAGCGATGAAACGATGTTTTTGCCTTTGGCAAAAGCGATGTGCCTGCGGCGCGATGTGTGCCTTCGGCACGTTTCGGACAGCCGGGAGGGTTCGACTGCGAAGCAGTGTGCGTTTTTATTAAAACGCACGGACTCCCCCGTATACAAAAACAACCGCGGTTGCGGTTGTTTTTTGGTGTACCCGGGGGGAGTCGAACCCTCGACACCCGGCGTCGGAGGCCGGTGCTCTATCCAACTGAGCTACGGATACGTCTATGACGGATTATAGCACAAAACGGGCGGATAGGGCAACTTTATTAAAACTTATCGGAAAAATTGCCAAAAAAAAAGGACGGAAAATTTCCGTCCTTGTGGAATCGTCGGTTATTCGGAGCGCAGGCACTCGACAGGATCCTTGTTTGCCGCCATATGCGCCGGTACAAATCCCGCAAGCACCGCCAAAACGATGCTGATACCGAACATCATAAGCGGCTGCCACCAGGAAAGCGTCGCAAGGTGCTGTACGCTGAACAGTTTTGCAATGACCGCGTTTATCGGCAAAATCAGTATATACGATATCGCGATGCCCAGCACGCCCGACAGACAACCGATAATGCCCGATTCCGCAATGAATACGCTCGACACGTCGAGTTTCCTTGCGCCGATACTTCTTAATACGCCGATTTCTTTCTTCCTTTCAATGACCGACGTATATATTATGATTGCAATCATTATCGACGAAACAATCAGGGATATCGCGGCAAAACCTATGAGTACGCCCGTTATGGTTGCGGTCATCGACTCCACGTATGCCATTATCATCGACAGGTTGTCGCTGTATTTCACGGGAGTTTCGCCGTTTGCTTGAAGAGTCGCGTTGTAGTTGTTAAGGAACGCAAGGATTTTCTCTTTGGAGTCGAACGAACTTGCATAGATTTTGATTTTCTTGGGCTTGTCGACGTCGGACACGCCGAGTTTCAGCATGAGAGAATCGAAGTCAGTGCTCGGATCGATTTCGCTGATACCGACCTCGTCGTTGTTCAACGCCTTGACAAGCGGATGTTCCGACGCGCGCTCCGAAAGATACCTGGACAGGGCGGCGGTGTAGCCGATGTTGCCGTTTATCGACGTAACGTTTGCGTCTTCGCGGGGACGTACGACGCCCACGACTTTCACGTTCACGGTGTTTTTTCTGCCGTCGGTCTCGCCGTCGATAAAGGTTTTTGCGCGTTGATCGTCCCTTGCGGAAATTTTTTCCCATTTTCCCGTTTCGGTGTTTTTGTGATAATAGTCGCAACCCGTGGCGATTTGGTATTGCAGGGGCTCTTTGCCGTTTTCACCGATAATATCGCTTATCGAAAATTTTGAGTCGCTGAAAGATTCTTCTCCTTCCGTTTCGCCGGTCGAGCCGCCCAACGCGCTGCCGATATCTTCTTTCGATTTAAGCCCGAGCGCGAAGAGCGCATAGTCGTTAATTTGGTTTTTGCGGTCAACGACAAGCACGACTTCGTCGTAATTCGTCGGCCATTTGGAATTGCCCAGAAGTTCGTACTGCCGGTTCAGAAGCGTTGTGTTGTCGGTCATTTCGTCCCACACGGTGAGATAGGACGAGAACATTTCAAGTTGCTCCTTGAAGCCGGAGAGCACGGGAATATCCGCAATCGCGTCGACGAAAGGCTGCACTTTCATATACTTGTCTTCGTCGCCTTTCGAGTGAGTGTAGTCGCAGTAAACGTCGAAATCCGTGCCGTAGTTGTACTTGACGTAACCGATCGTTTCGTCAAAGTTGTCGTCAATATACAACTTTAATCGTGCCAAATCGTTCTTTGAAGTCAGCAAAGGGATATTATCAATGACATTGCCGATGACTTGTTGCGTATAAATCGTGTCGCCCGAAGGATATTTTTCGCGCTTTGCCGTGTCAGTTGTCAGAAGGGACAGAATCGCCGACAAGTCCGTGTTGCTTTCACTGATTTCGATGGGGTATTGCGACAGCGCGTTTTCTTCCATTTTTGAAATGAACGACCTTGCGCCCGTCGAAAGCGCGAGAACAAGCATTATGCCGATGATACCGATGCTCCCCGCAAACGACGTCAGAAACGTGCGGCCTTTTTTGCTTATCAGGTTTGTGAAAGACAGCGAAAACGCGGTGAGCGGCGACATCGACGCTTTTTTGCGCTTTTTCTTTTCAATGCGTTTCAGTTCGCGCTTGGCGTTTTTCGCGCCCGTCTGTTCGATGTCGGAAAGCGCTTTTTCTTCGGCGGCGGTTTTTGCGGCAAGGTCTGCCGCCTCGTCGCTAAGACACTCGTCAAGGGTGTATTCGTTCGTGTCGCCTACGATGACGCCGTCCGACATATTGAGAATACGGGTTGCGTATTCGTCGGCAAGTTGCGAGTTGTGCGTGACCATGACGATAAGATGATCTTTTGAAATTTCTTTCAGCAGTTCCATAACCTCGACGCCGCTTTCGCTGTCGAGCGCGCCCGTCGGTTCGTCCGCAAGAATGATTTCGGGATTGTTGACAATGGCGCGGGCAATCGCGACGCGCTGCATTTGTCCGCCCGAAAGTTGCGACGGATGTTTTCTGGCATGCGCTTTCAGCCCGACTTTGTCAAGCGCTTCAAGCGCGCGGGCATGGCGTTCTTCTTTCGATACGCCCGCAAGCGTCATCGAAAGTTCCACGTTTTTCTGAACCGTCAGGTGCGGAATCAGATTGTAACTTTGGAAGACGAAGCCGATACGCTTGTTGCGATAATCGTTCCAGTCAAGGTCGTTGTATTCTTTCGTGGAGCGGCCGTCGATGATGACGTTGCCCGACGTGCATTTGTCCAGCCCGCCGATTATGTTCAGAAGGGTTGTTTTGCCACAGCCGGAATGGCCGAGTATTGCCACGAATTCTTGTTTGCGGAATTGGATCGTGATGCCTTTCAAGACGTTTACGACGTTGTTGTCTGTCTTAAAATCTTTTTTAATTTCTTCAAGTCTCAACATAAAAAGCGCCTTCCATATTTTTTGATTTTAAAATAATAGATCTTAATATTAAAAATAAATTAAAATTGCAAAATTGTTAAGAGTATTTTTTAAAAAAACAGGAAAAGTTTTATCATCATTTACAAAAAAAAGACAAAACGCGGGTTGTCTTTCCCTTAAACGCTTGAAAAACAGGGCGGCGAATGATATAATACCTATTATCTTTTGAAAATCCATAAGGAGAGATTATGAGTAAAAATCCAAAAGTCGACGCTTTCCTTCATAAGCTTTTCGGCACCACGCCGGGCGAGGGAATGCAGCCGAAAGAAGCGATTGCTTATTCCGTTGCCGGTTTCGGACAAAACTTCATTTGTACGATTATCGGCAGTTATCTTACCGTCTTCATGACAGACGCACTGGGCTTTGATCTTAACACGAAAATCGGCGTTATGTCGGGCGTTATGGCGGTTGCCTGGCTCATGCTCGGTACGCGTATCTTCGACGCTTTCAACGATCCCATTATGGGCAGTGTCGTTGACAGAACCCGTACGAAGTGGGGCAAGTGCCGTCCTTATCTCAAATGGATGGCGATTCCCATCGGCGTCGTTACCATTTTGTGCTTCCTGCCCTGGTATCCGAAAACGGGCGGCGGCTTTGCGGCTCTTTCGGTGATTTACGTTATCTGGTCGGTCGTGTATACGGTTGCGGACGTTCCTTACTGGGGACTTTCTTCCGCAATGACAAACAACACAGACTCCCGCGGAAAAATGCTGACAGTTGCGCGTCTTGCGTGCACGCTCGGCGCAGGTATCGTTACCGTTTTCGTGCCTATTATTACCTCGGGCGTCACTGCGGAATACAAGTATAACGAACTTGCGGTGCAAACCCCCGTCATCGTTTACCAGATCAACGACGTCAACGACAGCACGAAAAACGTTTACGTCTTTGATACGGAAATGCAAAAAGCATACTTCAACGACGGCGATATCAAGGAAGGCAACCTTACCGAAGCGGCGAAAGCGGCAGGCTTCAAATACGGCAGAACGGTTATCTACGACGATAAGGACAATCCGAAATATCTTAATATCAAATTCAAGAAAAACGGCGATATCAAGAGCGTCGAAGTCAAGGAAGAATATTATAAGCAGAATTTCCGCTCCGCAAGCGGTCTTTTAAGGACGGAATGTGCGGACGCAAACCAGAAAGCCTTGCGTTATACTTACTTCATCGCAGCGATAGTGCTTGTCGTGCTTGCGATGCCGATGTTCTTCTATGGTTTCAAAAACACCAAAGAAAGATTCGGCGCGGCGGAAGACGACAATCCCCCGACGCTCGGACACAACCTCGGGTTGCTGTTCAAAAACAAACCTTTGTTGCTCCTTGTTCTTTCGGGTATCCTTGGCGGCGCGAGAATGGTTTATACATATACGGGCGGCTTGTACTTCTGTAAATACGCCTTGCAAAACGAAAGCGCATACAGCCTTTTGACGATGTTGGTCGTGCCGGGCGGTTTGGTTGCGTCGGTGCTTTGTCCGTGGCTTACCAACAAATTCGGCAAAAAATGGACGTTCATCGGCTCGCACATAATCGGCGCGGTCGCAATGATAATTATGTTCTTCATGTGGGATTTCAGTGCAGGCGCACTTCGTGCGGGCGGCATTTACGTCGCGGCAATCTGCCTTATCCTTATCGGTATCCCGCAGGGTATTTCCAACATTATGACCTACGCGATGATCGGCGATACGGTTGACTATCTTGAATGGAAGACGGGCGAGCGCGGCGAAGGTATCTGCTTTGCAATGCAAACCCTTATGAATAAAATCGGTATGGCAATCGGCGCGTTCATCGGCGTTCTCGCATACGGAATGAGCAACATTTCCCCGACCGACCCTGTCGGCAATATGGACGTCGCGGGACTTAACAAGTTGTGGATGATGCTTGTCTTGTCGGGCGTCGTGAGCTTCATCGCCTGCATTATCCCCATCTTCTTCTACAACCTTACCGAAAAGCGTCAGCGCGAAATGGTGAAAGAGATCGCCGAAAGAAAGGCGGCTGCGGATATTACGGCGGATCTCGATATTCCCGTAACTCCCGAAGCGTAATCTTTCGTAAAACGAGTTTTAACCCCGCTTATGCGGGGTTTTATTTTTGAAAAATGAAGCGTGCGCACTTTCGCCGCTTGACTATTTTTCCGCCGCGGTTTACAATATTTTACGAGGTGAATTGTATGTTATACGACAATATTCTGGAAACAATCGGGAAAACCCCGCTTGTGAAACTCAACAGCATAAGTTACGACGACGTGAACGTCTTTGGGAAGCTGGAATATTTCAATCCGTCGGGCAGCGTGAAAGACCGCGCCGCTTATAACATGATTCTGGAAGCGACGTCGTCTGGCGCAATCGACAAAGACACCGTTATTATCGAGCCGACTTCCGGCAATACCGGCATAGGACTTGCCATGGTATGCGCCGCTCTTAAAATGAAACTTATTCTCACAATGCCCGAAAATATGAGCGTCGAAAGAATAAAAGTTCTGAAAGCGTACGGCGCGGAAATCGTTCTTACGCCAAAGTCGGAAGGCATGCGCGGCAGTATCGAAATGGCGGAAAGGCTCAAAGCACGTTACGGCCACGCTTTTATCCCGTCGCAGTTCACAAATCCCGCAAATCCTGCGGCGCACTTTATGCACACCGCAAAGGAAATCTTCGCCGACCTTAACAACGTCAGCTGGATTGTCGCGGGCATAGGCTCCGGCGGCACGATAATGGGCATTAAAAAATATATCGACACCTATAAAACTTCCACGCTTATTTGCGGGGTTGAGCCGAAAGGAAGCCCCTTGCTCACGCGCGGGAAAGCGGGACCTCATAAAATTCAGGGCATCGGCGCAAACTTCGTGCCGAAAATCCTTGATCCCGACGTTCTGGACGCAGTCGAGGACGTGTCGGACGAAGACGCCATGGAATGCGCCAGAAACCTTGCGAAAGAAGAAGGCATTTTCGTCGGTATTTCGTCGGGCGCGGCGATTCAGGCTGCAAAAAACCTTGCGTCGCACGGGGAAAAGGGCAACATCGTCGTTATCCTTCCCGACGGCGGTATGAAATATCTTTCGACGGAGTTGTGCGGTGAGTAAGAAAAGAGTTGTGCTTGGTATGAGCGGCGGCGTCGACAGCAGCGTTGCCGCGCTTCTCCTGAAACAGCAGGGCTACGACGTCATCGGGCTGTTCATGAGGAACTGGGTTGAAGAAGACGAAAGCGGTTGCTGTACCGCTCTTGACGACTACGACGACGTGCGCGACAGACAAATC
>ENA-OPXC01001258-OPXC01001258.1-human-gut-metagenome-genome-assembly--contig:-NODE-1258-length-18561-cov-3.191451_pt1 | contig 18561 bp, 17 predicted proteins | sample MGYA00241512_ERZ502016 | MGnify/ENA primary metagenome ERZ502016 (study PRJEB25962, sample SAMEA2043043) | human gut metagenome | biome: human gut; feature: human-associated habitat; material: faeces...
ATATCACTGGGCAAGGCGTTCCCCCTTGACTCCCTTCAACGGGCCATTTTGGCCCGTTGATTTTGGCAAGCTGGAGGTCAAAGATTTGCGAATTCCTGCCCACCAACTTGTCCGGCTTTTTCAGTTGGCCAAAATGACCAACTGATTCTGTTACGGGTAGAATCAGGTTGTCCTCTTGGCAACCTGATTTTCAACAGGCCTTGAAGCGTTACGGAAAAACGATGTGCTCATTTTGACCACTTGGTTTTCCGTAACAGGTCGATAAATTTCCGTTCCCTCATTCGTGAGGAACTGGGTTTCATTTGGCAGATGCGTTACACTTATCCAAGTGCTCATTTTGAGCACTTGCAGCATCTGTAACACGTTTTCGATAGTCTTTTTGCCGACAGGCGTTGCTGCAATAGCGGGCATCTGCACGTTTGGGCGTGAATTTCTCGCCGCAGCACTGGCAGACTAAATCTTGACGGCGCATTTGGCGGTATTCCCGCTGCCGCCGATTGTTGGCCTGATTGCCGCACCAGTAGCTATGACAGTATTTCTTGGTGTAGATTGTGGTGTAGAACACCCGACCGCAGCCGCCGCAGATGAGTTTGCGGATAGCGTATCCTCCGGTGGTAAAACCCGTTTCCTCATACGATTCTTTCAAATAATCCTGATTGTTCTGCTCCCATTCTTCGTTTGTCATATACATGGAGATGACCCTCCTTTCACTGGCGTTACAGAAAAACAATGTGGTCAATTTGACCACATTGTTTTCTGGTAACTGAGGAATCAACGTTTAGCCGTTCTCCCTGCATGGATTTCCTGCCCCCTCTCGGCGGCGTTTTCCGGCTCTCCTTCTCAGGGTCATCGCCGTGTATCCCATGCAGACGGTCATGCGGTTTTCAAGGTGCGGTGCTGGATTTGGCAATAAAAAATCGCCACACAACAACCTGAACCTGACCATCCCTTCTGGGATGGCCTTGGTTCGGGTTTGCTATGTAGCGATAAGAAAGTCAAAAATTTGCTCCGACTCCTTCGGGAGCCGAGCTGGAACTCTAAGTAAATATGTTATATTAAATTGTTGGGATAGACTACCACAAAAATCGCAGTGTGTCAACGTGAACTTGTCGGGGCAAGGCCCCTCCATCTTGCTACGCAAGACCGTTCTGTCGCTTAAAAGCCCCACTGGGGCTTTCATTGCTGCGCTACGCTTCGCAAACGCGAACTTTTGAGAACACGCCATTTTCGGCAGATTGCGAGAAAATGCTCTGAAAACTTTGGCGAAAAGAGAGAGCCGGATGGCTCGTTTTACTTATTTGTTTTTTACCAGCAGTGACTGATACGGTTCCAGCTCCACATCCGCCAGCCAGACGGAAGTGCCTTCCGGGGTGTGGTACTCGCCACCCAGAGCGTCCAGACTTGCCCCCGCCGGGTACTCGGTAAAGTTGAACAGTCCCACCAGCGTTTCCTCGCCGCGCTTGCGCACCAGCGCCAGCACACCGGGGTTGTGGCTGTCCCATGTGGTCACCCACGCATCCGGGGCAAAGCAGGGGTCTGCCCGCATTTGGCGCAGCTGCTCCATGCCCTGCCACAGCTGGTTTTGCAGTGTGCCCTTTCGGGTGCGCTGCTTGGCATCTTCCCAGTTGAATTTGCTGCGGTGCAGGTTGCGGCTGTCCTCCACACGGTCAGGGTCGTTTTTGTAGTCCCAGCCATTGAGCTGTGCAATTTCATCCCCGCAGTTCAGCATGGGGAAACCCTGCAAAAACGCCATGGCAGTGTGCAGCAGAAGATCACGCTTCACGGCGTAGTCCAGTGCGGTCTTATCGTCCTTTTCCAGTGCCTGTTCGATACCGCACAGGCTGGCGGTGGTGCCGCAGCTCCGGGCATCGCCGGTGGCGGGGTCGTAGTTGTACAGCTCGCCCTTTGCCCAGCTACCGGGGAAATTGCCCTCGTAGAAGTGGTAGAGATATTCTTTATGCTTCTGCGGGTCGATGCTCAGCCGTTTTTCCACCGCCTCGTCCAGACCCCAGCCGATGTCATCGTGGCAGCGCAGATAGTTCACGAACCAGCAGTTGTCCGGCAGGGCGTGCAGGGCATCCAGCTGCGCCTTCAGCAGCCGGGTATCCCGGCTGGCAAGGGCACCCCACAGGTTGACCATGGTGGACACGTTGTAGAGCATGTGGCATTCCGGCTTTTCCGGGGTGCCGAAATAGGCGGCAAGCTCCTTGGGAGCCATGACTACCTCGCCCTTGAGGATGACCGCCGGGCAGACGCATTCCAGCACCATGCGGAGCATCCGCACGATGGTGTGCACCTGCGGCAGATTGCGGCAGGTGGTGCCCAGCTGCTTCCAGATGTAGGGCACGGCGTCAATGCGGAACACCTCTACGCCAAGGTTTGCAAGGTGCAGAATGCTCTTGGTCATGTCCACGAACACCGCCGGGTTGGCGTAGTTCAGGTCCCACTGGTAGTCGTGGAAGGTGGTCAGCACCCACTTGTGCATTTCTTCGCACCATGTAAAGTTGCCGGGTGCGGTGTTGGGGAACACCTGCGGCACGGTCTGCTCGTACTGGTCGGGGATGGTGCGGTCGTCATAGAGATGGTAATAGGCCTGAAACCACGGGTCGCCCGCCTTTGCCGCCATGGCCCAGCGGTGGGTGCTGGCGGTGTGGTTCATGACAAAATCCAGACACAGGCTGATGCCGGCTTTCCGCAGTTCACGGGTCAGGTTTTCCAGATCCTTGTTGGTGCCAAGGGCAGGGTCTACGGAATCGAAATCCTCCACTGCATAGCCGCCATCGTTGTGGGGATGGGGCATCTGCAGCAGGGGCATCAGGTGCAGATAGGTCAGCTTCTGCTCCTTGAGGTAGGGCAGTTTCTTTGCCAGTTCTTTCAAATTTCCGGCAAAGAGGTCGGTGTACATGGTCATGCCGAACATATTGCCCCGCTTGTACCACTCCGGGTCGGCAGAGCGTGCCTTGTCCAGTGCTTTCAGCTCGGCACTGCGGGCGTTGTAGGCTTCTGCCATCTCCCGCTCCAGAACTTCCAGCCCTTCCCGGTTGTGGTACAGTTCCATGAACAGCCATTCCAGTTCGTCCTTGTGCTTGGCAAACCGGGACTCAAATTCCTGTTTTGTTGCCATGGTTCAGCCCTCCACTTCTGCAAGGGTGGGCATGGCGGGGATGGCACCGTGACGGCTGGTGGTGATGCTGGCAGCCTTGTTGGCAAAGGCCAGAATGCCTTCCAGCTTGTCCACGGTCAGGGTGTTCAAATCCTCCTTGCAGAGCTTGGACAGAGCAGCCCCAAAGAAGGTATCGCCTGCGCCGTTGGTGTCGCCCACCTTGCAGGGGACGCCAGCCACATGGCCGGTCTTGTCCCCAAAGCGGTAGAATACGCCGTTTGCACCCAAGGTGACAAAAATCAGCCGGATGCCGTTCTGTGCCAGTTGTGCCGTGCCGCTTTCGCAGTCGGTGGTGCCGGTGAGCAGGGGCAGCTCTTCATCAGACACTTTCAGAATATCCACCAGCGGCAGGGGAGCCTTCATCTGGGCAATGGCATCCTCTTTGTTCTTCCAGAGGTTGGCACGGTAATTGGGGTCATAGGTGATGGTAGCCCCCAGTTTTTTGGCACGGGCGGCAGCGTCCAGCGTAGCGGTACGGGAGGGGTCAGCGGTCAGGCTGACAGAACCGAAGTGGACGATTTTGGCAGCTTTCAGAGCCTCGTCCGAAATGTCCTCTTTGCACAGCATCACGTCAGCGTTGGCACTGCGGTAGAAGCTGAAATCCCGCTCACCGGTGGCATCCACCGAAACAACAGCCATGGTGGTGGGGTGGTCTGCATCCACAGCCATGCCGGAAACGTCCACCTTGTTCTCTTCCAGAACCTCTTTCAGGTAGCGGCCAAAGGCATCTGCACCCACCTTGCCGATAAAGGCAGTCTGTGCGCCCAGTTTAGAAGCAGCCACGGCCAGATTGGCCGGTGCACCGCCGGGGTTTGCGGCAAACTGAGGAATGCCGCGCGCATCCTTGCCGGTCTGGGTCAGGTCGATCAAAACTTCACCAATCGTTACAATGTCCATGATAATTCTCCTTATTCTTGATGTGAAACCCAACGATTACCGCTGGAACAGATAATGAATGTAAGCGGCTGCACGCTCCGGGTGCGGTGCATTCTGCACCACCCCAAGATAGACCCTGCCAGAAAAACCTGCCTGCCTGACAAACGGCGTGTCCGAAATATCCAGCACGGTCCCACCGGCGTTCAGACCCGACAGGGCATGGAAAGACGGATCCAGCGTCCGCAGATCGAGAAAATAATCATCTGCCAACAATCGGTCCCGTGCATATTCGTCCATCAGAACAACATCTAACCGCTGGGCACTGACTGCACCCAGCAGCTTCATCTCTGAAGCATATACATACGGCTCCTCTGCGCGTTCGCTCTCGCTGAGCAGCAAGCCGGACAGCAGATCGACCTGTTGCTTTTTGGTCAGACCCTGCGCCTCGGCAAAGCCGGTGGTAAGCTGTTCCGTCAGATCAGACCCGGCAGTGATATTTACCAGACCAAGGTAAAGCACATCCTCTTTTTTCGTCACATGGCGGTAGGCTGCATAGCCAAGGATATAGACGACGATGAGCACGATCGCAATGGGCAGCTTGTAATATGCCCAGATGTGCTCCCACTTTTTGCGCCCATGGAGGGAGCGGAGCGTATCCCGGTCAGTTTTTGTCATGGTCGTATTCCTCGTGTACTGCATCAGGGTCTCCACCGATCAGATAGAGGATCCGAAGCATCAGAAAGGAGCAGAGCATGGCGCAGAAGCCCATGCCCAGCAGGAATGCAGGCGTGAACACAAACACGATGACGTACCCCATGATGCCATAGATCGCCGCCATCAGCAGGGTACAGAACAAATACCGGACACCCACGAGAAACGCTGTTTTCAGGATGCCGAAGGTGGTGTTTTCAAACCGTGCCAGCAGAGGAAAGGCATACAGCAGAACGATGCCGTACAGAACTGCCGCACCAATAAGCACTGCAGTGAGCAGCGTCCAGAAAATGTTTTCGCTCCACATTCGGCGCAGCACAAAGCCATCCGCAGCCAGAAAACTGCCGACTGCCAGCAGGATAAGCCAGAGTTTTGTGGCAGGCTTAAAATTTTCCCGGAACGCCTTAAAAAACATCCGGGTCAGACCATCGTCCCGATCTTCCGCCATTTTGAGTGTGACGTAGAACAATGCGGTCGTAGAAGCCCCTATGGTAACGATGGGCAGGCTGCACACGAGCCATAAGATGTTCAGGTAAGCACTGTAAGTCAATTTCGTCAGCACAGCAAACAGCGGCTTGTCCGTATTGCATAGGTCACGCATGGGGGGCTCCTTTCGCTCAATCTCCTGTGGATTCGCGCAGGATCAGGTTGGTTTCCGTATAGACGGTGCGATAGTTCAGCGATGGCTCTTCGATGCGGGTCATAAGCAGATTGGCAGCGGTGTAGCCCATGATCTGTCCATGGATATGGATCGAAGTCAGACGGGGGACAAAGTAGGAAGCCTCCTGACTGTCATCGAAGCCGCAGACCCAGATATCATCGGGAACCGAATACCCCAGCTCATTCAATGCCTTGACCAGATCCATGGCAACAAAGTCATTGGCGCAGACAAAGGCATCCGGCATCGTTTTGGACCGACGTATGGTTTCGTACAGGGATGCCGGATAGTTCTGCTGTCCAGATGGCATCGCACAGGTGCTCAGGCCTTCTGTCAGACCAAAGTGCTCCACTGCATCCTTATAAGCCATATAACGCTCAAAGAAGGACTGACAGTGGTTTTTATCCCCCGCAAAGCTGATGCGTTTTTTGCCGCGCTGGACCATGTGGGCCACTGCATGCTGAATCTCAATGCGGTTTTCCATATAAAGGCGGTCGGCTTTAAGAGGAGGACGCATATCCATCACAGGGGTGTCTACAAACAGCAGCGGAACATCCAGATCGCACAGCATCTGTGCGTAGTCATAGTCGAATACTTCAAAGCAGATGATGCCGGCTGTGTGCTGGATGTTGAGAGAAGATGGAAGTATTTTCTCTTCCAGCTCCATGGGAGAAATGCGATGAATGGTCATGCAGCTGTGCAGATGGTCGATTTCCGACTGGAAACGATCCAGCATCATGGAGGAAAAGTGAGAGCTGTTCAGAAACCGGGTCGTCAGCATGGCGATCTCCCGTTTGTCACTCGGCAGAATGGAAGGCGCTGCTGTTTTTGCAGCGTTTTCCTGAAACAGCGGCAGATAGGCAAACTGCTTATAGCCCATTTCGGCGGCTTTGCGCAGGATCTTCTCCCGTGTGGCATCTGCCAGCACACCGGTGTTGTTGATGGCCTTTGAAACTGTGTTGCGGGAAAGCTGCAGTTCGTCGGCAATATCCTGAATGGTGACTTTGGTTGCCATAAGTCAACCTCTTTCCTTATAGTATAGGGGCGGATGTTCTTTCTTTTATAGATAAAGTCTGGTGACGGATCTTATTCTTTATGCCTCCAGTATAGTGCAAATGCACAAATTAGTCAAATGTAAAAATGCAAATCATCATTTTGCATATTTACGCACTTTCGAATTTGTGCACCTGTACGAATGCACAGTATTTCTTTATGTATCCCATGAATTATCATTGACATTCGCTTGTTTGCGTGGTATAAATGAATTAGAGAATTTTACATTTGCACAACCGAAATGAAAAAACGTAAAATTCAAAGGTGCAAATGTAAAACACTGATCAAGCGGCAAACAAATCAAAAGGAGGAGAATGATTCATGAAAGCAAAGACAGCCTCGCCGGAAACGGCTGTGTTGACGGCAGAACGCAAGCTGCACAACACATGGGTCTACATCAAACGGCATTGGCAGCTTTACCTGTTGTTCCTGCTGCCTGCCGTGGTGCTGACGCTGGTGTTCAAGTACGCTCCCATGGGCGGTGTGCTGATCGCATTCCAGAAGTACAATCCCTTCAAGGGCATCTGGGGCAGCGAGTGGGTAGGCTTCAAAAACTTTACCCGCTTCATGTCCTCGCCGGACTTCCAGCGCTATCTGATCAACACCCTGAAGCTGAGCGTCTACGGTCTGCTGTGGGGCTTCCCGATCCCTATCCTGCTGGCATTCCTGCTCAACCGTATCGAGAGCAAGAAGATCAAGCAGAAGGTGCAGCTGGTGCTGTATATGCCCAACTTCATCTCGGTCATCGTGCTGTGCGGTATCGTCCGGGTGCTGCTGAGTGTCACCGGTCCGGTGAACGGCCTGCTTCACACCAGCATCAACTTCATGACGCTGCCGGAAGCGTTCCGCCCCATCTACATCATCAGCGGCATCTGGCAGGGTGCCGGCTGGGCATCCATCATGTACACTGCATCCCTTTCTAACGCCAGCAAAGATCTGAAGGAAGCTGCGATGATCGACGGCGCAAACCTGATCCAGCAGATCATGACGGTGGAGTGGCCCGCCATTAAGGATATGGTCGTGATTCAGTTTATCCTGCAGGCAGGCAACATCATGAGCATCGGTTTTGAAAAAGCCTATGCCCTGCAAACTGACCTGAACCTGAACACTGCCGAGATCATTGCAACGTACGTTTATAAAAAGGGCCTGTTGGACGGCGATTACAGCTTTTCCACGGCAGTCGGTCTGTTCAACACCGTTGTCAACGTCATCCTGCTGATCGCAGTGAACAAGGTCGTTGCCAAAATGAACGATGGCAAGGGCTTGTAAGGAGGGGTTTACCATGGCAAAACAGAAAAAATCAAAAATGGCCCTCTACACCAGACAAGATAAGATCATCCTGTACTGCGGCTACGCACTTCTGGGCGTGTTCCTGCTGGCGATCATCATTCCGATGATCTACATCGTCATCGCGTCCTTTATGGACCCGGTCACTCTGCAAAACAAGGGCATCTCCTTTGATTTCAGCAAGTGGAGTCTGGATGCTTACCAGCGTGTCGTTTCGGACAAGCAGATCTGGGTCGGCTTCAAGAACGCAGTACTTTACTCGATCATCTTCACCATCATCTCGGTAGCTGTGACGATGCTTGCCGCTTATCCCATGTCGCTGCCGGACTTCAAGGGCAAAACGATCTTCAACACCCTGTTTGTGATCACGATGTTTTTCAGCGGCGGTCTGATCCCCACCTACCTGCTCATCAACAATCTGGGTCTGCTGGATTCCATGTGGGCGGTCATTCTGCCGGGAGCATTCAGCGTGTGGAACATGATCATTGCCCGTACCTATTATCAAGGCATCCCGCGTGAGCTGCGTGAAGCTGCGGATGTGGATGGAGCCAGCGAGATGCTTTACTTCTTCAAGATCCTGCTGCCCGTCTGTATGCCGGTGGTGGCAGTTCTGGCTCTGTGGCAGTTCGTGGCAATGTGGAACAGCTACTTTGACGCCATGATCTACCTGAACAGCGCATCGAAGCAGCCGCTGCAGCTGGTGCTGCGTTCCATCCTGATCCAGAGCCAGCCGGAATCCGGCATGATCGCAGATATCCAGAGCACTGCCGAACGTGCGAAGATGGCAGAGCTGCTCAAATATGCAACCATTATTATTTCCAGTCTGCCGCTGCTGGTGATGTATCCCTTCTTCCAGAAGTATTTTGATGCCGGCATCATGGCTGGTTCCATTAAAGGCTGAGGATATTCCAGAATTTTATGAGCCGGTACGCTCATCTGTCACACGAAAAAAGAAACATGAAAAAGGAGAAAATACCATGAAAAAGCTGATCTCTCGCCGCAACTTCCTCAAGGTCTGCGCTCTGGCGGGCTCTGCCGCTGCTCTGTCTGCCTGTGGCGGCGGCAAATCCAACGGCGGCAACAATTCTGGATTTGCAGACGTTCTTCACGACCGGTGCCGTTACATTTCCGCTGTCTGAAAAGGTCACCTTTACCGGTATGACCAGCTTCCCTGTGGGCAGCGAACCCGAGCCGAACAACCGCACCATCTTCAAGCGTCTGGAAGAGCAGACCAATGTGCACATCGACTGGACCGCCATCCAGTCCGACCAGTGGAGCGATAAGATCACCCTGAATATGTCCAACCCCAACACCCTGACGGATTTTGTTTTTACTGCTGATTTTACCGACAGCAATCTGCTGCGCTACGCAGATCAGGGTGTCATCCTCAATCTGGAAGACTACATTGACAACAATATGCCGAATCTCCAGAAGGTCTTTGAGCAGTACCCGGAGTACCGCACCATGTGCACCGACAGCGATGGCCACATCTGGGCACTGCCCTGGATCGAGCAGCTCGGCTCGGAAAAGACCGCCATCCAGACCATTGGCAACATGAGCTTCATCAATACCAAGTGGCTGAACTTCCTCGGTCTGTCGATGCCCACCACAGTGGACGAGTTTGAACAGGTGCTGATGGCATTCCGTGATAACGCCGCTTCTATCAAGGCAGAGTATGGCATTGACGGCGACATCATCCCCATGTCCTGCATCGTCAACAACGGCGATCAGGATCCCAGCATCCTCATCAATGGCTTTGGCGAAGGCTACGGCGATGCAGACAAAGACCGCCATATCGCCGTTACCAACGACCGGAAAGTCATCTGTGCCGCCACCCAGCAGGGCTACCGTGATGGTCTGGACTGGCTGCACAAGCTGTATGCCGAGAAGCTCATTGACCCGGAATGCTTCACGCAGGAGTGGTCCACCTATGTTTCCAAGGGCAAGGCTGGCCGCTATGGTGTCTGCTTCAGCTGGGATGTTGCCAACATTGACAACCTGACCGACTGGGAGCCGCTGCCTGCCCTGACCGCCGATACCCGCAATATCACCCCGCAGAACGGCTCTTTCACCAGCGGCTTTGCCCGCGGCAGATGCGTTGTCACCGCAAAGGCAACTAACCCCGCATTGGTTTGCGCATGGCTGGATCAGATGTACGCACCCCTCCAGTCTCCGCAGAACAACTGGGGTACTTACGGCGATGCGGAAGGCTTTAATATTTTTGAACTGTCCACCAACGATAAGGGCGAGCCCATGCTGAAGCACGCTCCTCTGGGCGATGCTTCTCCCGTGGAAGTCCGTGAAGCGCAGTGTGTCAGTGGGCCTCTGGCGGTTCTGGATGATTACTATGGTGTATACGTTACCTGCCCGGACGATGCACAGTACCGTCTGGACTGGATCAAGGAGATCTACACCCCGGATATGAACAACGATTATGTCTATCCCAATGTCTTTATGAGCAGCGAGGACACCGAGCAGGTCTCTAACCTGCAGGCAGATCTGCAGACCTACATGAATACGCAGAAGGCGGACTGGATCATGAACGGCACTACGGATGCAGAGTGGAACGAATATCTGAGCAAGCTGGAAGCCTACGGCCTGTCCGACTATCTGGGCATTATGCAGAAATATCTGGATGCTTACTACGCATAAGAATTCTTTCCTTTGGAGGATTCCATGAACGATTTGACTTTACAAAAAGCCCGCGCCTACGAGGCCGAGCACGGCGCAGCCATTTCCCCGGCGGAACGCCCTGCCTACCACATGACCCCCTATGTGGGCTGGCTGAACGACCCCAACGGCTTCTCCTACTATAAGGGGAAGTATCACCAGTTCTATCAGTATAACCCCTACGATGTGCGGTGGGCGCCCATGCACTGGGGTCACGCCGTCAGCACCGACCTGCTGCACTGGGAGTATCTGCCCTGTGCGCTTGCACCGGATTCTCCGGCAGACAATGGCCCCGGCTGCTTCTCCGGCTCGGCCACCCAGATGGATGACGGCAAGCAGCTGCTGATGTACACCAGCGTGGTGGCAGAAAAGCAGCCCAATGGGGAGATGCGGGATATCCAGACCCAGAGTATTGCCATCGGTGACGGTCTCGACTACGAAAAGCCTGCCTGCAACCCGGTGCTGACCCAGAAGGATCTGCCGGAAGGCTTCAGTAAGTTTGATTTCCGGGACCCCAAGATCTGGCGTGAGGCCGATGGCACCTACTCTGTCGTCACCGTCTGCCTGGCCGAGGACGGCAGCGGCGCAGCGGCACTGTTCCAGAGCAAGGACGGCTTCGACTGGCACTTTGTCACGGTGCTGGAACGCTGCAACAATCAGTACGGCAAAATGTGGGAGTGCCCGGACTTCTTTCCGCTGGATGGCAAGCAGGTCTTGATGCTTGGCCCCATGGAGATGCTGCCCAAGGGCGAGTTCCACAACGGTCACAACGTGATTGCCTTCATCGGCAACTACGACGAAGCCACCCACACTTTCACCAAGGAAAACGTGCAGCTGATGGACGGCGGCATCGACTTCTACGCCACCCAGACCACCCTTGCCCCGGATGGCCGCCGGATCATGACCGCATGGCTGCAGACATGGTCGGACACCGAGGATAAGCCCAAGGGCTGCAAGTGGTTCGGGCAGACCATCTGCCCGCGCGAGCTGCACATCAAGGACGGCCGCATTGTTCAGGCCCCGGTGCGGGAGCTGGATGCCGTCCACGGTAAGCGCACTTTCCACGAAAATGTGACGGTGCAAGGCGAAACTTCTCTGGAAGGCATCAAGGGCCGTGTGGCCGACCTGACCGTCACGGTGCAGCCCGGCGAATACCGCTCCTTTACCCTGAAGCTGGCCGCCGATGCAGACCATCACACCAGCCTGACCTACGACCCCTACACCTCGCAGCTGACGCTGGATCGCAGCTATGCCGGTTCCCGTGCCGACATCGTGCATACCCGCAGCTGCAAGGTGCGCAGCCAGAACGGTGCGCTCAAGCTCCGCATCCTGCTGGATAAGAACAGCATCGAAGTTTTCGCCAACGATGGCGAGCAGACCATGACCGCATGGATCTACACCCCCCAGTCTGCCGACGGCATTGCCTTTGCTGCCGATGGCGAAGCAACTGTTACAGTGGAACAGTTTGAGCTGAATCTGTAACCTGATATTCCCTTCATTTCTCCTTCATTGAATACAGCCCCGCTTTGGCTTCTCCTTCGCCAAAGCGGGGCTGTGCTTGTTATGTCATTGCTCTTCCAGTCTGCCGTGGTCGCGGATGAACTGCGCTATCCCCTCGCGCTCGATCTCCTCATCGTCCACGATCAACAGCGTATGCAAAACGGTCTCTCCTTCTTCATCATTTTCACAGCATAGAAGCAGCCGTTCGTGAATGTCGGCTGCTTTTGTGCTATACTGGGGTAAAAAACACGCAGGAGGCGTTTTGTTATGGCACTATGGATCAACGATGGTCTGCACGAGGCAGCGCAGGGCATCCGCTCGTTTTTACTGGTGGGACAGTCTAATATGGCAGGACGGGGCGATTTGACCCCGGAGAACACCATCACCGCCCCGGATTGCTTCATGCTGCGCATGGGGCGCTGGCAGCCCATGAGTGAGCCCATCAATGTGGACCGCGCGGTGGCAGAGGGGGCAGTTCCGCGCAGCGGCGCAAACCTTGCCGCAGGCTTTGCCGCGCAGCTGCAAAAAGAAACCGGGGCTAAAATCGGCTTGATTCCCTGCGCAGACGGCGGTACCCGCATCAGCCAGTGGCAACCGGGCGAGGTGCTGTTTGACCATGCAGTCTTTCAGGCAAAGCTGGCTATGCGCACCTCCGCGCTGACCGCGATCTTGTGGCATCAGGGCGAGAGCGACTGTCTTGCCCCGGAGCAGCTGGAAGCCTACCCGGAGCAGTTCTTGCGCACTATGCGGGCGTTCCGGGAAGAACTGGGCGATTTGCCCATCGTGGTGGGGGAACTGGGCTACCCGGAAAACGGTTTCCACGGAACCCCTGCAGAACTATTGAAGGAGTTCAACCATCGTCTGCCGGAACTGGCCGTGCAGCTGCCGAAGTGTGCTGTAGTTTCCGCCGCTGACCTTACTGCCCGCCCGGACGGGCTGCATTTCACGACTGAAAGCCTGCGGACACTGGGTCTGCGCTATCTGGAAGCCTACAAGAGTCTGGCGTAAATGCCGGATTTCTTCAAGAAAGCAGTCGCTTTTCTGCTCGGATTGAAAAAAGCCGTAAAAACGCTATACTTTCGCTCACGGAAGCAAAGGCGCTTGGTGAGAAGATCGCTAAGCGCCTTTTTTGCACCCTGCGGCGCGGCTTTCGTTTTACGGCTGGGTCAGCACCTCCGGGTCACCGGGCTTATAGATGTGGGTCTTGGTCAGGCGGCGCATGGTGTCCTCGTGGTTGCGGCTGGCGTAGGCGGTGTACAGGATATCCATCACGTTCAGCTGGGAAAGCCGGGAGGACATGGCACCGTTGCGGAACAGGCTCTCGTTGGCGGCCACATACAGCACATGGTCGGCCAGCTGTGCCACCTCGGAGGGGTAGTAGCGGGTCACCGCAATGACCGGTGCGCCGCCCGCCTTCATCTCCTTGATGCACTGGATCATCTCCATGGTCTGCCCGGAGTAGGAGAACACGATGCCCACATCCTGCGCGGTGGCGTTGCGTGCCTGCAAAAGCTGCGAGTGGGAGTCCTCGTTGACCACGCAGGGCTTGTCCAGCCGCAGAAATTTCAGGTAGGTGTCCTTTGCCACGCACAGCGAGGAGCCGATGCCGAACAACAGCACCGTGCGGGCGTTGGCGATCAGCTCCACGCACTGCTCCAGTTCGTCCAGCAAAAGCAGCCGCTGGGTGTCCAGCAGGCTCTGGATGTTCCTGTGGGTCACCTTTTCCACGATCTCCTGCAAACTGTCCTGCGGGGTGATGTCCTTTTCCCGGTGGCTGCCGTTCTCCCCAAGGGTGGCAAGCTCCAGCGTCAGGGCGTGGCGCAGTTCCTTGTAGCCCTGAAAGCCGATCACCCGGCAGATGCGCACCACGCTGGAAGGGGAGGAGAAGGAGCGCCGCGCCAGATCCCGGATGGTGAGGGTGGTGGTCTCGTCCGGGTTTTCCAGAATGAACTGCGCGATCTGCCGCTCGGTGCTGCTGAGGGAGGGCTGCACCTCCCGCAGGCGTAAAAGAACGTTCTGCATATAGATACCTCTGTTGTATTTCAGGATGGATTGAACAAGCTGCACAAAAAAGTCGTACTTGTAAGCAAAAATTTCAAAAACAATGCTTGCATAAAACATTGTACCACAAAATAGTCTTTTTGTGGACATTTTGTTTGAAAAAGTTTATACTTTAGTCACAATCACGCCGCAAGCGGTGCGGCGGAAACTGGAGGTGCAGGAAATGGGATTGAATCTGAGTGGGATGACCACCGAGACCCGCAACCCGCGCACGATGCAGCTGGACCAGATGTCCCCGCTGGAGATCGTGACTGTCATGAACGAGGAGGACGCCCGGGTACCGCTGGCCATTGCCAAGTGCCTGCCGCAGATCGCGCAGGCGGTGACATGGGCGGCAGAATCCTTTGAAAAGGGCGGACGGCTGTTCTATATGGGCGCCGGTACCTCCGGCCGCTTGGGCGTGCTGGATGCCGCCGAGTGCCCGCCCACCTTCGGTGTGCCGAAGGAGATGGTGGTAGGGCTCATCGCCGGCGGCGAAAAAGCCTTTATCGAGGCTGTGGAGGGCGCAGAGGACAGCCGGGAGCTGGCTGTTGAGGATCTGAAAGCCCACGGTCTGACCGCAAATGACCTTGTGGTGGGCATTGCCGCTTCCGGCCGCACGCCCTATGTGCTGGGCGGTCTGGACTATGCCAAAAGCGTGGGCTGTCACACCGCCGCCATTGCCTGCAATATCGGCAGCGCCATCGGCAAGGCCGCAGAGCTTGCCATCGAGGTAAATTGCGGCCCCGAGGTGCTGACCGGCTCCACCCGGCTCAAGTCCGGTACGGCGCAGAAACTGATTTTGAACATGATCTCCACCGGTTCCATGGTGTGCACCGGCAAGGCCTACCAGAACCTGATGGTGGACGTGCAGCAGACCAACGAAAAGCTGCACACCCGCGCCGAGAATATCGTCATTGACGCCACCGGCGTGGAACGGGAAAAAGCCCGCGCTGCTATTGATGCAGCGGGCGGCAGCGTAAAGACTGCCATTACCATGCTGCTGGCAGACTGCGATGCCAAGGAAGCCGCCCGGCGGCTGGAACGGGCGCGCGGCCATGTGCGGGAGGCCATCCGGCTGGAAGTGCTGTAAGATATCTCTAAGTTCCTTAGCGGCAAAAGCCGCATCGGATATACACCTGTTTTAAAGGAGGACCCACTTATGACGAATGAAGAACTGGTCCGCGCGGCGCTGGAGAAAGTCGGCGGAAAGAGCAACGTTCTCACCGCAACCAACTGCATGACCCGTCTGCGGGTGCGCGTTAAAGATGACGCCAAGATCGACGACGAGGGCCTGAAGGCCATCGAGGGCGTGATGGGCATCGTGCACGACCGTACCGGCTATGTAGAGATCGTGGTCGGCCCCGGCAAGTGCCGCAAGTGCGCAGATATCTGCCGCGACATGGGTATCCCGGCAGACGCCGCCGCTTCCACCGCCAACGACTGGCAGACCAACAAGGCCGCAGTCAAGGCCGGACAGAAGCAGAGCAAGGTCAAGGAGCTGTTCAAGACCTTCGGCGATATCTTTATCCCCCTGATCCCGGGCGTTGTGGCTTCCGGTCTGTGCGCCGGCATCAACTCCCTGATCGGTCAGGTGGTGCCGAACTACGCCGACATCCCCGCACTGGCACTCATCAGCACCCTGCTGGGTCTGATGAACACCTGCTTCCTTGGCTATCTGACCGCATGGGTCGGCTACCGCGCAGCTGAAAAGTTCGGCGGCACCCCCATTCTGGGCGGTATGCTGGGCATGATCACCGGTCTGGAGGGCATCAACAAGATCTCTTCCATTCTGGGTCTGTTCAACGAGGCTGTGCCGCTGGATTCCATCCTGCGTGCAGGCCGCGGCGGCGTGCTGGCCGTTGTGCTGGGCGCATGGTGCCTTGTCAAGATCGAGCGCTGGGTGCGCAAGTGGATGCCCGAATCTCTGGACATCGTGTTCACCCCGCTGATCACCATGATCCTGTGCCTCGTGCCCTATATCCTGATCATCATGCCCGCTACCGGCTATGTTTCCACCGCGCTGTGCTGGGTGGTTGAAAAGCTGTGCATGAGCGATATCCTGATCGTGCGCATCATTGCCGGTTATGTTTCCACCGCTCTGTTCCTGCCCATGGTCGCTATGGGTATGCACCACGGTCTGGTCGCTCTGTACTCCGTGCAGCTGGAGAGCTTTGGCTACGTTACCCTGTACCCCGCGCTGGCTATGGCTGGTGCAGGTCAGGTTGGCGCTGCTGTCGCTATCTACTTCAAGGCTAAGAAGTGCGGCAACACCCGCCTGAAGAACGTTATCACCGGCGCACTGCCCGCAGGTCTGCTGGGCATCGGCGAGCCGCTGATCTACGGCGTCACCCTGCCCATGGGCAAGCCCTTCATCAGTGCCGGTCTGGGCGCTGGTTTCGGCGGTGCCTTCGTCATGGCCATGCAGGTGGCTGCTACTGCTTGGGGCCCCTCCGGTCTGCTGGCTCTGTTCGTCATGACCGCCGGCCCTCACGGTGTGGCTGCTTCCGTTGGCTGCTACGCAGTGGGTCTGGTCATCTGCTACATCATGGGCTTTATCGTGACCAATGCAATGGTCTCTGTTGAGGACGTTGCCAATGCTTAAAACACTCGGACGGTCAGTGTATCTGACGCAGTTTGAGGAACAGCGTGCGTCGCTTTCCGCTTTTGCGGCAGGCGGCGCGCCTGTTTTTATCTCACTGCATATCAGCGAAGAATTTGATGCCGCTTACTGCGCCCGCGTGCAGGAGATGTGCGATTTTCTCTCCGCACAGGGCTGGCGCATTCTGGCAGACGTGTCGGAAAAGACCATCCGGCAGTTCGGCTGCGCCGACCTGACCGCGCTGGCAAAGCGACTGCACCTGTGGGGTCTGCGGCTGGACTACGGCTTCTCGGTGGAGCAGATGTGCGCCCTTGCGCAGCAGCTGCCCGTTGCCGTCAACGCCTCCACCACCACCCCGGAGGTGGCACGGCAGCTGGCGGCAGGCGGCGGCACGGTCATCGCCATGCACAACTTCTACCCCCGCCCGGAGACCGGCCTTGACCCGGAATTTCTGCGCGAGAGCACCGCAGCTTTGCAGGCAGAGGGCTTGCAGGTGTACGGCTTTATCCCCGGCGACGCCCTGCTGCGCGGCCCGCTGTACAAGGGTCTGCCTACGCTGGAAGCCCACCGCACCGCCGCCCCCTCAGCGGCCTTTGCGGACTTGGCGCTGAACTACGGGCTGGACGGCATTTTTGCGGGCGACCCGGAGGTCAGCACCCGGGAGCAGGAGTATATCCGCCACTTCTGCACCACCGGCGAGCTCTGCCTGCCGGTCGTCCTGCGCCCCGGCTATGAGACCCTGTACGACCGCACCTTTACCTGCCGCCCGGATTCGCCCAAAGGGCTTGTGCGGTATCAGGAATCCCGACTCTACTCCTGCTTTGGCAGCACCGTGCAGCCGGATAACTGCACAGAGCGCCGCCGCCGCTGCGTGACCATCGGGCGCGAGGTACAGCTTTTGTGGCAGGATACGAAGGAAAAGGTTACGGCGCTGGACGTGGACGAGGAATTCGGTCTCATCGTGCGCCGCGAGAACGGAACGGTCGAGACCGTTCGCACGGGCGAAGTATCGGTGCGCGGCCTTTACGGATACGTGGAATAAGGGGGCTTTGAACATGCTTTGGGAGCTGTTTCTCACCTTTGCCAAGATCGGCGTGATGACCTTCGGCGGCGGCATGGCCATGCTGCCGATCCTCGAGCGCGAGATCGTACAGAACAAAAAGTGGGCGACGGAAGAAGAACTGGTCGATTACTTTGCCATCGGTCAGTGCACGCCGGGCATCATCGCCGTTAATACGGCGACCTTTATCGGGCAGAAGAAAAAGGGTGTCCTCGGCGGCATTGCCGCAACGCTCGGCGTTGTATTCCCCTCTCTCATCATCATTACGGTTCTCGCGGGATTGATCACGAACTTTGCGCATCTTGCGTGGGTACAGAATGCCTTTGCCGGCATTCAGGTGTGCGTGTGCGTGCTGATCCTGAACGCCGTGCTCAAGCTGCTGAAGAAATCCGTGGTCGATAAGCGCACGGCGGTCATCTTTGCGCTCGTGCTGCTCGGCAGTATGCTGCTGAGCGTTTCGCCGGTGTGGTTCGTGCTGCTTTCGGCGCTCTCCGGCATCGTGCTCAAGGCGCTTGAGGGGAGGGAAGCGAAATGACGCTCTATCTTCGCCTGTACTGGGAGTTTTTCAAAACAGGTCTGTTTACCATCGGCGGCGGCATGGCGACGCTGCCGTTCCTCAAGGACATCGGCGCGACCACCGGCTGGTTCACGCAGACGGACCTTATGAATATGCTGGCGGTGTCGGAATCCACGCCGGGGCCGGTCGGCATCAACATGGCGACCTACGTTGGCTACACGGTGGCGGGTGTGCCCGGCGCGATCATCGCCACCATCGGCGAGGTGACGCCGTCGATCATCGTCATTTTGATCGTTGCGGCGATGCTCGCCAAATTCCGCGACAGCCAGTATGTCGCCAACGCATTCTACGGCCTTCGTCCCGCCTCCACCGGCCTGATCGGCGCGGCCTGCGCGGGCGTGATGCTTCAGGTGATCGCCGGGAT
>ENA-OPXC01001268-OPXC01001268.1-human-gut-metagenome-genome-assembly--contig:-NODE-1268-length-18461-cov-2.647126_pt1 | contig 18461 bp, 17 predicted proteins | sample MGYA00241512_ERZ502016 | MGnify/ENA primary metagenome ERZ502016 (study PRJEB25962, sample SAMEA2043043) | human gut metagenome | biome: human gut; feature: human-associated habitat; material: faeces...
CTTCCCGCGCGCCATTAAGCAAACGGCTTTCCCGTAAAAACCACAGGGCATAGCCCGCGCTGATCCAATTGCTGCCGTAATTTTTACTGTTGCGGTAGCAGGTGATGATCTCATTACCGGCGGAGAAGCTCTCATTCATACGGGTGAGGAAATCCGGTGCCAGCAGGTTATCGGCATCAAAGACCAGGTAAGCATCGTAGCCATCCGGATAATCGGACTTGATGTGGGCCAGCAGAGCCTCCAGAGCGTAGCCCTTCCCTACCGCCTGCTTATTCTGCCGGGTATAGACCACCGCGCCCTTTTCACTGGCAATGGCCGCAGTACGGTCGGTGCAGTTATCAGCAATGACAAAAACAGTGATCAGTGACATATCGTAATCCTGGGCACGCAGGCTATCCAGCAGATCGCCGATGACAGTTTCTTCATTGCGGGCGGCAATGAGCACCGCAAAACGATGCGGGGCTGCGGCAGGAAGGCGCTTTCTCCTGCGGAGAAGCGCAACAGGGATATAGACAAACTGATAGGCATAGCAAACAAAAAACAGAACGGCAATGGTCTGATTGATGGCTTCAAGTGTCAACTTCATGGGTTTTCCCTCCGTGTTTTGGGGTTACTTTAGGGTACAATAAGAGTGTACCTTTTAAGTAATTAAGAAACAATCAGGCAGAAGTTTAAGAAATGGTTAAGATGGCGTGGAAAATGTCATTTTTGCGGTTGCGGTTTGCGAAAAAAACGAGTACAATACTATGTGGTGGGAAATGCGTTTCCCGGCCGAATCATTCTAAAAAAGGAGGTCCCAAAATGGACGCCGGTCCGTATCCCAGTTGTAATTTAATGAAACCTACGGGCATGGTGTCGGTTTATGGCACACTGCCCGCCTAAGGAGGTGCGCCAATGAACCAGGAAATTTTGGAACTTTTGGCGGAGAAGAAGTATTCCGCTGTAAAGCAGCTGATCGGCCAAATGGAGGAGGCCGACCTGGCAAAGCTCTTTGAGGAGCTGGAAAACGAGGAGGACGCCGACCAGTTCAACCGGCTGTTCCGGCTGCTGCCCAAGGAGACCGCCGCCGAGGTTTTCTCCTACATGGAGCCTGAAATCCAGGAAAAAATCGTCCGCACGCTGACCGATACCGAGCTGCAGCACATCCTGGACGACCTGTTTATGGATGACTATGTGGACCTGGTGGAGGAGATGCCCGCCAATGTGGTGAAGCGCGTGATGCAGAACACCACACCGGCCAACCGCAAGCTCATCAACCAGTACCTAAAGTACCCGGAGGATTCTGCCGGAAGTCTGATGACCAACGAGTATGTCTACTTCCGCAGCGGCATTACCGTGGCCAAGGCTTTTGAAATTATACGCGAGTACGGGGTAGATAAGGAAACCATCTACACCTGCTATGTGACCTCTTCCCGCAAGGAGCTGCTGGGCGTGGTGACGGTGCGCGAGATGCTCCTCACCGCCCCGGAGACCATCATTGATACACTGATGGACACCAATCCCATCCATGTGCATACCCATGATGACCAGGAAGAGATCGCCAAGATGTTCAGCCGGTACGATATGCTGGCCATGCCGGTAGTGGATAGCGAAAATCGGATCGTTGGTATCATCACCATCGATGACGCAGTAGATGTCATCCAGGATGAGAACACCGAGGACTTTGAAAAGATGGCAGGTATGACCCCCAGTGATGATACCTACCTGCGTACCCCCGTTATCACGCTGGCAAAGCACCGTATTATCTGGCTGATGGTGCTGATGCTCTCCGCCATGGTGACCGGCGCCATGCTGGAATACTATGAAGCTGCCTTTGTCAGCATTCCGCTGCTGGTCACCTTTATCCCGCAGATCATGGATACCGGCGGAAACTGCGGCAGTCAGGCTTCTACCATGATCATCCGCGGTCTGGCGCTGGATGAGATCTCCCCCAAGGACTTTACCAAGGCGTGGTGGAAGGAGATAAGAGTAGCGCTGCTGTGCAGTATCGCATTGTGCAGCGTAAACTTCATCCGTATCCTGATCCAGTACCATGACCCGCAGGTGGCGCTGGTGGTTTCCGGCACATTGATGCTCACCATCTGCATGGCGAAATCGCTGGGCTGTATCCTGCCCATTCTGGCAAAGATTTTGAAGCTGGACCCTGCCATTATGGCATCGCCGCTCATCACGACCATTACCGATGCATTCTCCATTCTGGTCTACTTCAATTTCGCGCTGTGGTATCTTTCCGACCGACTGATATAACCGAAACACGACTGCCGTCCTATTCCAAGGGCGGCAGTTTTGCAAACTTTTTATGAAATGGTTGCTTTACGAAAACGGTTATGTTATTCTATTTATGTAGAAAAAATTCACAAAAAGGAGGATCCCCATGAAAAGAACGACAAGACTGATTGCGCTGCTGTGCGCACTGGTGCTGCTGGCGGCGCTGGCCGGGTGCGGAAAGAACCCCACCCCTACGCCAGACCCAACCCCCACGCCGGAATACGAAATGATCGCCGTGACGATGCCGGAGCAGCAGCCCGGTGAAGCGGCAGAGAAGGTCGTAAAGGCGGTAAGCGGCTTTTACGGGGTGTGGGCGTTGAGCGAGGATCACAACCTGTACCGGATGCAGCTTGAAAACAACCAGCCGGATATGAGCACGATGGAGGCAGCGTATCAGCACGTGAAGGATTTTTCGCTGGGCTCCTTTGGCGAGTATATCAATATCCTGTACATGACCGGCAGACTGGAGCGCTGCTGGACCGACTACGACTACGGCGAGCTGCCGAAGCCGCTGGAGGGCGTTGCGGAGATTTCCGGCTGTGCGGCGCTGATGCAGGACGGCACGGTGCAGTATTACTACGATGGTGCATGGCATCCTATTGAGGATATCAAAGCCGGGAAAATTGCCGCAGATAACGGGCAGCGCTTGCTGGTACTGGACCAAAACAATACCCTGTGGGATTACAGCATGGAGGACGGCAGCCGCATAGAAACAGCGCAGAAGGTTCTGGATTTCTGCTATTCCTCTGCCAATAAGATGTATTACACCAGCTGTATTTGGTACACCACGGCCGAAAAGGATACCCTTTACTGCCACAGCTATGAGTGGTTTGACCCGACAACACCGACCGACCCCAATATACCGCAGCCCAAAACCGAAGAATATCATATTTCCGGCGTGCCGGTCTATGCGGCCCAAGGCTGTGTACTGCTGCATCAGGAGGACGGCAGCTATCTGTTCTTTGCGCCCAACTATGGTGAAAAGCCTGCGGTATTCTCCCTGCCGATGAAGGGCGTTTATGCCGTAGCACAGATGTGGGACGGTTACTATCTGATTGCCTGCACCGACGGACGACTGTATTACCACCTGGATGAAAGCACTGACGAGCGCGACCCCCACGATGGGGCGGAGTGGGTCTGGACGCTGGGCGTGCAGAGCTAAACAGCAGAATAAACGGGAAAGCTCCCCCACCCTACTGCGGGCGGGGGAGCTTTTTAATAGCCTTTGGTTGTCTTCAAGCGGGTGAAGAGCTTATCCAGCGGAATGAACAGCACCGCCACCATAATGGCATTGCCGATCCCGTGCATGATATCATATGGGATGCCGGAAACGAACCACGAAAGTGCCATGTTCCAACCGCCAATGAAAAGATAAACCGGTGAACAAAGCAGGCCAAAGAGCATCCCGTACACCGTGGCAACGATAATCCACAAAAGGTAACTGCCCCACCGGGCCAGCAGGCGCACTACAGCGTAGAGAATGATCCAGATGTAAAGATACATATACACCCAAACATTGAAGCCATAAAGAAGCACCTGTACCGCCACAAACACATAGATGATAAGCGGCGTCATGCGGGGAAAGTGCAGTGTATACAGGATCAGCAATAAAGTGACCGGTTCAAAATTGGGGATAAAGGACATGGCCTGCTTGGCGGCGATGAGCAGGGCCGACAGCATTGCCGCCAGCACCAACTCCCGTGTTTTCAGCTTCATGCGGCCGGCTTAATAGGTGGTAAGTACGATCTGGAAGGCGTCGCCATCGGCAATGGGGGCAGAATCAACACCGACAGTAAGGTCATCGCCGTTGCCATCCTTAAAGCACCAGTACTGACGCTGGCTGTCATCGGCGGTAACGCCATCCACGGTGGTGACATAGAGGCCATACTGGGACTCAGTGCCCTCAACGAGTTTTTCCTGCTCCAGGGCACCGCGCAGGAATTCGGCATCGGTGTGAATGGTGAAAACCTTATTCTCCACGCCCTCCTGCATCACGGTAACGGTGATGGTCTTGGCGCCTTCAATCGGGACGGGTTTTTTGGAGCCTTCGATGAAGAACAGCGCTGCTGCAATGAGTATCAGCACCACTGCTGCAATGATAAGAACTTTTTTGTTTTTCTGCATTTCTTTTTTTCCTCCTTAAAATAGACCGAGGCTGCCCCCTTCGTGCAAAATGGGACAGCCAAACTGACCCGTCGGAGATGCTCCCCTGCGGGTCTTTTGTGCGTTTGACCAATTCCTCGTGGTACTTTTTTGCACCGCGGGCAGACCGGTCTTTCGGCTTCGGATCATCGCTTTGCTCCGTCTTCCCGGTTACCCAGTGACATAAATGGAGGTCGGCTCCCCGTTACGGCGACGAGATCGCTCAGGACTTACACCTGATTCCCTGCTCCCCTGAATGAGTGGAAGCGTCTGCCTGCATCTGATTCATTTGTCGTGTGTTAGAATACCATATTCATTCGATTTCGTCAAGTTATTCCAGAAACCGCAGCACCATGGGCGCGGCGGTGAGGAACCATGAGGCAAAGCGCTCCGGGGTGGTACGCAGTTCCTCCGTAAGCTGTGCGGGTGTGACCCAGCGCAGCTCCTCGATCTCCTCCGGATTAGGAGTAAAGGGGCCGCAGTGCCGTCCAATGAGAACATGGTCATACTCGTATTCGTAGAGGGCATCATGGAAACGATGGAGATAGACAAAGCAGCCGATCTCCCGCAAGGGGCAGGTAACGCCCAATTCTTCCATCAAGCGGGCTTCGGCGGAGGGAATGCTTTCCTCCCCCACCCTTGGATGCGAGCAGCAGGCATTGGCCCACAGGCCGCCGGAATGGTACTTGCCCGAGGCACGCTTTTGCAGCAGTAGCTCCCCACGATCATTGATGAGGAACACTGAGAAGGCCCGGTGCAAAAGCGGGACGGTATGGGCTCGCCGCTTATCTGCCGTACCGATGGGATTATCGAACACATCGACCAAAATCAGATTATCCAGTCGCTCGGTCATATCGTTCCTCCGTGAACGGAAAAGAGCCGCGTGGGGCACGGCTCTTTGGAATTTCTTTTACTGCTGCCCGGCAGCTTCCTTATCCTGCTGGATAAGCAGACGGACTGCCTCCACAGCAGCCTGGCAGGCCAGGGCGGTATCGTGCTGCTCGGGATCGGGCAGGCCAAGCTTTTTGCGTTCCTGGTTCCAGCAGACATTCAGGATGCAGCCGGCGCGCGCTTCCTCCAGTGTGGCGCAGACAACATAAAGCGCTGCGGATTCCATCTCGCTGGAGAGGGTGCCGCCCTTTTTCCAGCACTCCCACTTATATTCCAACATGGGGCCGACCGGCAGGCGGTCCGGCTCATGCTGGCCGTAGAAGGCATCCTTGCACTGGACGGTGCCGACATGCCAGCGGGCGCCCAGGTTTTTGGCGGCCTGGATAAGAGCGCAGGTAACATCGTGATCGGCGACGGCCGGGAACTCAATGGGCATATACTCGCGGGTGGTGCCCTCCATACGAATGGCACTGTTGGCGATGACAAAATCGCCGCCCATGACCTTGAGATTGATGCCGCCGGTGGTGCCAATGCGGATGAAGGTGCGCACACCGGTCTTATAGCATTCCTCTACACCAATGGCAGTAGAAGGGCCACCCATGCCGGTAGACATGACCATGACCGTTTCGCCATCTACCTTGCCCAGCCAGGTGGTGTATTCGCGGTGCTGGCAGTAGAAGTGCGGCTCATCCAAAAACTGCGCGATCTTCTCCACACGGCCGGGATCGCCAGGCAGGATGACATACTTGGCGCCGTGGGTGTCATCGAAACCTACATGATACATTTTTTCCATGATACTATCTCCTCCCTATTGCGGGTAAAATTACTGCTGATTCATCTCTTCCATCAGGCGCTGCTTGGTCTCCCACAGTTTTTGAGAAAGATCGACATAATAGGTGTGGGGGTACTCAAAGCGCTTGATCTCATCCCACAGGGTATCCATCTGGGCAGCACTGTAGCTGCGGATCTCCTCCAGCGAAGGCGCCGTGTAGCACTGAACACCCTTCTTAAAGATCTGCACCTGGAGCTTTTCGGCACGGAAATTGGTGAGGGTCTTTTTCTTCCAAATGTCATTGGGATCGAAGATGGTAATGGGCTTGGTGTCATCCACTTCTTCGCCAGCCAACACGATGTAATCCGCCAGGGCCTTGCCATTATCCCGGCCATAGAAGCGATAGACCTCCTTGAAGCCAGGGGTGGTGATCTTTTGGGCAGTCTCGCTGAGCTTGATCTTGGGGATCAGCTCACCATTGTCATTTTCGATGGCAACAAGCTTATACACGCCGCCAAAAACAGGTTCATTTTTGCTGGTGATGAGATTTTCGCCCACACCGAAGGAATCGAGCTTGGCATCCTGCAGCAGCAGGTCGCGGATGATGTATTCATCCAGCGAGTTGGATGCCATGATCTTGACATCCGGAAAACCGGCATCATCCAGCATCTTACGGGCCTTTTTGGAAAGGTAGGCCAAGTCGCCGCTATCCAAACGGATGCTCTTGGGACGGAAGCCCTTGGGCAGGACGACCTCATTGAATACCCGGATGGCATTGGGCACACCGGATTTGAGGACATTGTAGGTATCCACTAGCAGGCAGCAGTTATCGGGGTAGGTCTCTGCATAGGCCTTAAAGGCCTCGTACTCGTTCTCGAAGGCCTGAACCCAGCTGTGGGCCATGGTGCCGGAAGCCGGAACGCCCATCATGCGGTCGCTGATGGTACAGGCGGTACCGGCACAGCCCGCGATGTAGGCGGCACGGGCACCTAGCATAGCGCCATCGTACCCCTGGGCGCGGCGGGAGCCAAATTCCACAATAGCACGGCCCTGCGCTGCCCGGATAAGACGACTGGCCTTGGTGGCAATGAGAGTCTCAAAATTAAAGGTGACGAGCAACATGGTCTCTACCATCTGTACCTGCTCCAGCGGGCCACGGACGGTAATAATCGGCTCATTGGGGAAGATGGGGGTGCCTTCCTTAATGCTCCAAACATCGCAACGGAACTTGAAATTCCGCAGAAAATTGAAGAATTTCTCCGAGAAGCAGCCCTTTTTACGGAAGTACTCGATGTCCTCCTCAGTAAAAGAAAGGCCATTAATAAGTTCGATGATCTGCTGCAGGCCGGCATAGATGGCAAAGCCACCGTTTTCCGGCACACGGCGGAAAAAGACATCGAATACGGCGATCTTCTCCTGGATACCTGCATGGAAGTACCCATTCACCATGGTATACTCATAATAGTCGGTAAGCAGGGTCAGGTTGCGTTCACGGGTGATATAATCGCTCATAATAGTAAAACATCCTTTCTTCCTCTGATTTATGTGGTCTTGGCCGACAGCGCAGCACCCTGTGGAACAGTAAGGGTGGCCTGTTCGGTGTAGGTAGCAAAGGGTTCATCGGTGGCGGGATCCTGCTGGGCGTGGAACACCAAAATGCTGACGGTAACAGGATAACTACCCGCTTCTGGCAAGAAATCCGGATAGGCATACAGCAGGTATTCCTCCGCCCTAATAATCGGAGTAGTGAGCAGCACGGTGCCATCGGCCAGAGTGTAGCGCACCCGCATCACACATTCATTGCCTGGGGTGTTTTCCAGCAGCAGCGGCAGGCTGCCATCCTTCCCCATAACCAAGCTGCCATTAAAGAGATACCAAAAGTATTCCGGAGTGGTGTTCTGTGGGGCATTTTCGTAGCCCGGCAGACGGCCGGTATGGATGGTGGTATCCGCCATTTCGGTGGGGGTAGGGTCCGGCGGGGGCGATCCCCCCTGAGGGAGAAGCAGCGCCAGCACCAGTCCAATGCCGACAGCTACCGCAGCTACCAACAGCGTGGAAATAATCTTTTTCGCCACGGTCATACGCCTACCCCCTCTTTTTCTCCGTCAGAATCAAAAAGAACGCTAATATTATAGCGCAATTTGTGCCAAAACACAACAGTTATGACAGAAAAACCCCCGACCACAGCGGATCGGGGGTTATAAGTGAACTGGCTTACGGGGCCTGGGTATTACCGCCCCCCTGACTATCGGAGGAGGTGAGCGTATCTACCCGGCCGACGGTACCGGTATTAAACTCGGTGCCGGAAACACTATCATTCATGATGGTGGTGACGGAGTAAAGATAAAAATCCTTGCCGTTTTTCCGCAGCTCATACAGCATGTATTTGGAGGGAGTCTCCTCCAGGTTACCCTTGCTATCATAATTGATACTGAGCACTGTAGTGGGTGGCACATAGCCTACGGTAAGCTGGCAGCTATCCTGCTTCATTACAATTTTTTCCACGCTTGGGGTGGCAAAGCCGGTCATGGCGATGATGGGCACATGATAGGAAGCAATATCGCTATCGTACTGATAGGCATTTTCCATATCACCGATGGTCATATGCTCCAGCTTGATATTCTGACCAAACAGACTAACAGCCTGAGCGTCCACATCCGCCGCCGGGATGACCATGCGGCCGTACTCATCAAATTCGTAGCTGCCGCGGCGTTCGCCCAGCATACAGGCCCACAAACTACTTTGCAGCAAAAATTCATTATCGCAGGTAGCGGGGTCAGTAAAATCGGGCGGGTCGAACATGACCACTGGCAGCAGCATCTGCTCGTACTTGGTTTTTTGGGCGGTGTTATCCGCCAGATTGCGGGTAAGGCCATAGCACCAATTAAACACGGTGCATAGCCCAATAACGCACAGCACGATAAAAACGAGGCCAATCGGCGCCGCGTGACGGTTACGGGCATTCGTTTTCTCTGTACTCATAACAGGTTCCTTTCCTTACAAGGGGCGTTGCATCAATCCTTCTCTTTTTCCTTTTCGGCTTCCTTTTCAGAATCCGGGGCAAGGATGACACGCATTTTTTCGATCTTCTGTTCTTCCATTTCCAACACAGTAAAGGTAAGCCGGCCAAGCTGGAAGGTCTCACCGACAGCTGGGATGTGCTCCAACACCGAAAGCGCCAGACCATTCATGGTATCGTAGTCGTCTTCCTCAATATCGGCGGGATGGTAGTCGATTTCATCCAAGAAGTCATCCACCGGCATATCACCGCTGATCTCGTAGGTATCGGGGGTCACCTCGGTGAACTCGGTGACGACCTCGTCACGCTCATCATAAATCTCACCGACCAGCTCCTCCAGGACATCCTCCATGGTGACGATGCCCAGCGTACCGCCGTAGTCATCCATAACGATGGCGATATGCACCTTTTTACGCTGGAATTCCGAGAGCAGACGGGCAATTTTCATGCTGCGATGCACATACATCGGCTCGGTCATCAGTTTTTTGATATCGAAGTTCTTATTCAGCAGGGCAGCTTGCAGAATATCACGGGTATGCACTACACCGATGATGTGATCCACTGTCTCGCTGTAAACGGGAATGCGGGAAAATCCTTCCTCGGTGATGATCTGCAGTACCTCCTGCGGGGTGGATTCCTCATCGATGGCGACCATATTGACGCGAGGGGTAAGGATATCCTCCACGGTGGTATCATTGAACTCCAGAGCGGACTGTACCAGCTCTTTTTCCTGCTCCTCCAGCACGCCCTCCTCTTCGATGGTATCCAGCATATACATCAGTTCCTGCTCAGTGATGGTGGGCTGCTCTTCGCCATCGTCCTTCTTCTTAAAAGGCTGCATCAGTCGCAGGAACAGCCAGCTGAGGGGGGTAAAGACGGTCATGAGGATCCGCAGCACCCCGGCAAACGCCATCGAAATGCTCTCGGCGTTCATCTTGGCAAAGCTCTTGGGGATAATTTCGCCGAAGGTGAGAACGACAAGGGTGGAAATACCGGTGGCAATCGCAACCGCATAATTTTTGAAGTACGCAGTGGCGATCACTGTGACCAATGAGGAAATGGCGATATTAACAAGGTTATTGCCGATAAGGATGGTCGCAATCAGCTTATCGTATTGCGCGGCCACCTTTACCGCCTGTGCGGCACGCTTATTGCCGTCCTCGGCCATGGTGCGCAGACGGATCATATTGGCCGCGGAAAACGCGGTCTCGGATGCGGAAAAGAAAGCGGATAGCATTAACAGAACCAGAATAAGTAGGTAGGTTGTACTGCCTATGTCGTCCAAAAAAATACACACTCCTTGTTTGAGTAAAAATGTTGCTAGCACCATCACAGGAGACGGTGTTATTTTATATTGTAGCAAAAAGGGGATAATGCGGCAAGACCATGGATAAAATGTTCAGGCTTTATTCACAGCTTGGTGATAAAAGGCGGGGCACGGGTAATTGACTCTCCCCTGCCCCGCTGGCTTACGCTAAGGTGATTATTCCTTGCCTTCCTTCTTGGCTTCCATCTTGGCGATGGCATCCTTGCGGGAAAGATTGATACGGCCCTGCTGGTCGATCTCGGTAACCATAACGAGGATCTCATCGCCGACGGATACCACATCCTCCACCTTTTCCACGCGCTTCGCATCCAGCTTGGAGATATGGACAAGGCCTTCCTTGCCGGGTGCGATCTCAACAAAGGCGCCGAAGTTCATCAGACGGGTAACAACGCCCTTATAGATAGCACCGACTTCGGGATCATTGACAATGGTCTCGATGATATTGATAGCGGTGCGGCAGTCATCGATATCAATGGCGGAAACAAATACATGGCCGTCATCCTCAATGTCGATCTTGACATTGCACTCGGCGCAAATCTTCTGGATGGTCTTGCCGCCGGAGCCGATGACCTCGCGAATCTTATCGGGATCGATGGTCATGCTGAGCATCTTGGGCGCGTACTTGGAAAGCTCGGGCCGCGGGGCGGGGATAGCCTTGAGCATGACTTCATCGAGGATATAGTTGCGGGCCTTGTGGGTCTTAGCAAAGGCCTCTTTAATGATCTCGGGAGTCAAGCCGTCGATCTTGAGGTCCATCTGGATGGCGGTGATGCCCTTCTTGGTGCCGCCTACCTTAAAGTCCATATCGCCGAAGAAGTCCTCGACGCCCTGGATATCCACCATGGTCATCCAGCGGTCGCCCTCGGTAATAAGGCCGCAGGAGATACCGGCAACGGGAGCCTTGATGGGGACACCGGCATCCATAAGAGCCAGAGTGGAACCACAGATGGAGCCCTGAGAGGTGGAGCCGTTGGAGGAGAGAACCTCGGAAACAAGACGCAGGGTGTAGGGGAACTCCTCCACGCTGGGGATAACGGGCTCCAGGGCACGCTCGGCCAGGGCACCGTGACCGATCTCGCGACGGCCGGGGCCGCGGCTGGGACGGGTCTCACCGACGGAATAAGAGGGCATATTGTACTGGTGGATATAACGCTTGGTGGTCTGCTCATCGATGCCATCAAGGATCTGAGCCTCACGGATGGTACCCAGGGTGGCGATGGTCAGCACCTGGGTCTGGCCGCGGGTGAACATGCCGGAGCCATGAACGCGGGGGATAATGCCGACCTCGGCATCCAGCGGACGGATCTCATCCATGCCGCGGCCGTCTACACGCTTGCCGTCATCCAGCAGCCAGCGGCGCACCACAAACTTTTGCAGCTTGTAGATGCACTCATCCAGCATAGCGCCCTGCTCAGGGTATTTCTCATCATACTCAGCATGCAGGCGGTCATAGATGGGGCGCATACGCTCATCACGGATGTTCTTATCATCGGTATCCATGGCAGCACGGACATCCTCGATGAACTCATCCTTGATGGCTTCGAAGAGATCGTGATCGATCTCCTGGGATTCAAAGGTGAACTTGGGCTTGCCAATCTCGGCCTGGACTTCCTTGATGAAGGCAACCATCTTCTGCACCTCGGCAAAGCCCTTCATGATGGCTTCCAGCATGGTATCGTCATCCACCTCATTGGCACCAGCCTCGATCATGCAGACCTTTTCGGCGGTACCGGCCACGGTGAGCTGAAGATCGCTCTTCTGGCGCTGCTCGGCATTGGGGGTTAGGATGATCTCGCCATCTACCAAGCCGACATTGATGCCGGCGATGGGCCCATTCCAAGGAATATCGGAGATGGACAGTGCCATGGAAGCACCGATCATACCAGCGATTTCCGGCACGCAGTCGGGATCAACGGAGAGAACGGTCATCACAACGGAAACATCGTTGCGCATATCCTTGGGGAACAGCGGACGGATGGGACGATCTACCACGCGGCTGGAAAGCACGGCCTTATCGCTGGGGCGGCCTTCCCGCTTCAGGAAGGAGCCGGGGATCTTGCCCACGGCATACAGCTTCTCTTCAAAATCGACGGAAAGCGGCAGGAAATCGATGCCGTCACGGGGCTTTGCGGAAGCGGTGGCATTGACCAATACGGTGGTCTCGCCATAGCGGACCAGCACAGAGCCGCCAGCCTGGCAGCACATCTTGCCAGTTTCAAAGGTCATCTTGCGTCCGGCAAATTCGGTTTCAAATACGCGGAAGTTTTCAAACATCTTTTTTCTCCTTACTTTGTGTCTTTTGGTCTGACGGCTCCGCTTTCGTTTTAGCAATAAAGCCTTCCTCCGGGGAAGATTTTTGCCTTCCGGGGGAACGATTCACTGCTAAACACGAGGGCAAAAGCCGCCCTGCTTACCTGTAAAAAATGGGCTAAAAACCGGCTAAGAGGGCAGACGGAATCCCCGCCTGCCCTCCGGCAGTTTTGCTTACTTACGCAGACCCAGCTTGGCAATGATCGCGCGGTAACGCTCGATATCCTTCTTCTTGAGGTAGTTCAGCAGGTTTCTGCGGTGACCGACCATCTTGAGCAGACCACGGTTGGAATGGAAGTCCTTGGGGTTCTGCTGCATGTGCTTGGTCAGGCTGTTGATGCGGTTGGTGAGAACAGCGATCTGAACTTCGGGGGAACCGGTGTCGCCCTCGTGGGTCGCGTACTCAGTAATGATCTTGTTCTTTTCTTCCTTGAGAATCATGTTATTTCACCTCATAAATTATTTACGCCAAGATCTGAGTATCGGGATCGGTGAAGTTCCCACGGGGGAACACTCCCAAATACCGGGATCCGGTCATATCAATATGGAATTATAGCATATAATACGGCTGCTGTAAAGTGCTTTTGGGCGGATTTTTACGGCTTTTTATGGTGCTTTTCGGCGGCCAGTACGGTGGATCGCAGCAGCATGGTGATGGTCATGGGGCCTACCCCACCGGGGACCGGCGTGAGCCACCCTGCCACCGGGGAAACGCTCTCAAAGTCCACATCACCGCAAAGTTTCCCTGCTGCATTGCGGTTCATTCCCACATCAACGACCACCGCGCCGGGTTTGACCATCTCTCCGGTGACAAAGCCCGCCTTTCCTACGGCGGAGATAAGAATATCCGCCCGGCGGGTCACCTCTGGCAGATTTTGGGTCCTACTGTGGCAGATGGTGACGGTAGCATTGCGGTGCAGAGCCAAAAGCGCCATGGGCTTGCCTACAATATTGCTGCGTCCAATGATGACACACTCCTTGCCGGCCATGTCTACACCGGTGCTATCGATGAGGGTGAGAATACCGCTGGGCGTACAGGGGGCAAAAAAGTAATCCCCAATGACAATTCGACCCACATTCTGTGGATGGAAAGCGTCCACATCCTTTTCGGGGTCGATCGCGGATAGGATCTCCTTTTGATCCAGATGAGCGGGCAACGGCAGCTGCACCAAAATGCCATCGATCTCTTTCCGGCCATTCAGTTCGGCAATGAGGGCAAGCAGTTCCTCCCGGCCGGTATTTTCCGGCAGGGTGTACTGCTCGGAGTGAATACCAAGCTCCTCACAGGCCTTGTGCTTATTGCGCACATACACCTGGGAAGCGGGGTCCTCTCCCACCAGTACCACAGCCAGGCCGGGGGTGATGTCCTCCGCTTTCAATGCCTCTACCTGGATTTTCAATTCGGCGCGGCACTGGGCCGCCACCGCTTTTCCATCAATGATCTTCGCGCTCATGGGGTTCCTCTTTCTGTTCCGGTTGGGTCGGTTTCTTTCCGTTCTTCTTTTCGGCCAGCTTGGCATCCAGGGCGGCTATACGCTCCTGGCTTTCCTTGGTATCCACATAGCGGCCCAGGGTAAAGCGCGGCTTTTTCTGGCCCTCGATATACTCCAGCGTCATGGGCTTACGGCCCCGCAGAAAGATGAAGAGCATCAACCCGGCGGCAACGATAAACAGCACGCCGCCCAGCGCCTGGGAAACCCGCACACTGCCCCACATCAAGCTATCGGTGCGCAGGCCCTCCACAAAGAAGCGCCCCAGGCCGTACCAGGCGGTATAGCCCAGTGTGATCTGGCCATCGTAGCTGCGGCGCGGGAACAGCCACAGCAGCAGGATCGCCACACCGATAAGGTTCCACAAGCTCTCGTATAGGAAGGTGGGATGTACCGGCAGGGGGGGGTCCACCATAATGCCCTGGGCGGCCAGCGCCGCCTGATGCCGGGAAAGATAGGCGGAGATGGTATCTGATGTCATACCCCAAGGGAGGGTGGTATTGGTGCCAAAGGCCTCCATATTGAAGAAATTGCCCCAGCGGCCAATCGCTTGTCCCAACATAACGCCGGGGAAAGCCGCATCCGCTACCGGCAGCATGGGAAGCTTTTTGATGCGGCAGACGATAAACGCCACAATAAGCGCTCCAATAATGCCGCCATAGATGGCCAGTCCGCCACCACGCAGGTTGAATATTTCCTTTAGATTATCTTTATAATTATCCCACTGGAATGCCACATAATAGGCCCGCGCGCCCACAATGGCGCCGACCATGGCCCACAGAATGACATCCAGCCCCTCATCCGGGTGGATGCCGCAGGTGCGGTTATGGGAAAGATAGACCCATAATCCCAGGCCAAAGCCCACCGCGATGATCACACCGTACCAGTAAATATCCAAATTGCCGATGGATAACGCCACCCGGCTAATGGGAAGTTCCCACCCCAAACCGGGAAACCGCAGAATTTCCATGGTACCCACTTCCTTTACACTGATAGTTTTTACTTTTACGGTTTATTATAGCATAGCCCCGGCGGTATTTCTATTCTCATTTATAAATTTTTGTGCATATCGGCTTGTTCTGTGCTATAATGACCAAAATGACCCTTTGACATCCGTCCAAGATAAAAGGAGCTGTATTCCATGACAGAACTTCTCATCCGGCTATTTATCCGTGATAAAGACAATGTGCAGGACCCCACGGTGCGCCAGCAATATGGCACGCTCAGCGGGTTGACCGGCATCTGCCTGAATATCCTGCTGTTCCTGGGCAAGCTGGTGGCCGGCACTGTTTCCGGTTCCATCGCCATCACGGCCGATGCTTTCAATAACTTATCCGATGCTGCTTCTTCAATTATCAGTTTTGTTGGTGTGAAAATGGCAGGAAAGCCGGCAGATGCAGAGCATCCTTTCGGTCACGGAAGGATTGAATATATTGCCGCTCTGATTGTTTCATTTCTTGTTATCGAAGTTGGTTTTACCTTTTTTAAAAGTTCTATCTCAAAGATAATGCATCCAGAGGAAATTACATTTGACCCTGTTCCATTTATTATTCTTATTTTATCGATTCTTGTAAAGTTATGGATGGCATTTTTTAATAATAAACTTGGAAAAAGAATTGATTCAAAAGTAATGCTTGCGACAGCCGCAGATTCTCTCGGTGATGTTATTACAACGAGTGCTACCGTTATTTCTATTGTTATCTGTCATTTTACTTCTATTAATGTCGATGCGATTGCCGGACTGATTGTTTCTGGAATTGTAATCTGGTCAGGTGTTTCCATTGCAAAAGATACGTTAGAGCCACTAATTGGCCAACGTGTTCCGTCAGAGCTTTATCAGAAAATAACGGACATGGTGGAATCATATGAAGGAATTGTCGGAGCGCATGATTTAATCGTTCACAACTATGGACCAAATCGCAGTATGGCAACAATTCACGCAGAGGTACCGAACGATGTCAGTATTGAGGCATCTCACGAAATCATCGACCGAATTGAGCGTGACGCGAAAAAGGAACTTAATATTCTTCTTGTGATTCACATGGACCCGGTAGAAATGCGTGATGAAGAAGTACTCGAACTTCGCGATAAAACGTCCCACATTGTTCATGCACTTGACCCAGAACTGCATTTTCATGATTTTCGTGTTTTAAAGGAAAATGAACAGAAAAATCTGATTTTTGACCTTGTTGTTCCAGATTCTTATACAGAAAAAGACGCAAACCGCGTTATGCACCAGCTTATAGCACTCCTTCACGAAATGGAAAAGAACGTGGATTGTATCATTACGCTGGACAGAAGTTTTGAAGCTCCGAAAAATAATATAACATAAGGCAAATGGCAGCCTGTTTCATTTATTTATGAAACAGCTATAATAAAATGATACGATAAAAAGATAAACTGACCAATCAGGAGGAATTATTTTGAAACTTTATGAATTTCCAAGTGGCGATACTGTGCATAAATATAAAAAATCTATCGTCATTTCTTTTAAAGGAAAAAGGAATGTCTTGAGTACCGGACCAAATAATGGTGGATTTACAACTGATTTATCCGCTGTGTTTAATAATGATGCAAATCCCGGAGATGGCATGGAGGTTAAACTTCGGGCGGATACTTACCGGGAGCATATGGATATTTTAGCAAAGGAAGATTTGGGTCTTGACCCTTCTTCCTGCTCCGGACTTATGACCGTTGCCAGCATGGATAATTCCGCTATTTCCACGCTGGCCTATAATGATTTTTCTGTCGCTACAGCAGGTGTCCGAAACAATGGCGGCCGCATCGGTGATCCTGCTTCATGGCACGAAAAGTCGGAAAATACTTTTGAAGATACCACATCTTCTGACACAAAAAAGAAAAATCCCATTCAAAATCTTACTAAGAATATTTTAGGTAAAAATATTTCAGGTAAAATTATTTCAGATAAAGATAAATTACCAGTCGGAACTATTAATATCCTTCTTTACATTGATGCAGACCTTTCCAAAGAAGCCCTAGCTTCTGCCCTTGTTTCCTGCACTGAAGCAAAGGTTGCTGCTATGCAGGAACTTCTGATTGCCAGCCGCTACTCCTGTGGGATTGCTACCGGAACAGGAACAGATGGTGCTATTATTATATCAAACGCAGAATCAAAGACCCACCTTACTAACGCTGGAAAGCACAGTAAGCTGGGTGAACTTATTGGGCGTACTGTCATCTCTTCTATCAAAGAAGCACTGAAACTGCAGCAGGGAATCACTCCACAGATACAACATGATATTATTCACCGAATGGATCGTTTTGGTGTAACGGAAGATGCCTTGTGGGACTGCTACAAAGAAACATACCGTAATCTGATCCGTGCAGAATTCACCGATATATTGGACCGCATCCGGACAGATGATACACTGGTAACCTATACTTCTCTGTATGCACATTTACTTGACCAGTTAAGCTGGGGACTTTTATCCTTTGCGGAATGTCGTATTGCTGCCAATGAATTATTAAAACTTGCCGTCTTACACCCGGATGCTGAATGCGGAACGGAAAATATTATACAGAATTACATACTGGCAATTGCTGATAGGATTCATCGGGAATCGTTGAAGAAAAAATAAAATCAGAAAGCCTATCTGGAAAGCCGTGGAATCGGCTGGAGAAATACAGCCAGATATTCCACCTTTAACAGGATTAGAGAATATATATCCCCGGCAATTGACTTGTCGGGGATTCTCGCTTAATTTCCCAGAGCATATTTGAAAAATACTTTCTACAACTTCTCTTCCCACTCTTTTTCCTTAAATCCAACCAGTACAAAATCCTCCCCAACAACAATTGGACGCTTTACAAGCATGCCGTCTGTCGCAAGTAAAGCATACTGTTCCTTTTCACTCATTCCTGGCAGCTTATCCTTAATTCCATTATTGCGGTAAACCTGTCCACTGGTATTAAAGAAACGTTTTAATGGAAGTCCACTCTTCTCATGCCATTCCTTAAGTTCTTCTGCTGTCGGGTTCTGCTCTACGATATGTCTGTCATCGTACCCGACACCATGTTCCTGTAACCATTTTCCTGCTTTTTTACAGGTTGAACATTTTGGATACTCTACAAATAATACTTTCATTTTGTCTCCCTTCTAAATGCGAATTATTCCGGCTTAATATAAAAAAATCGGAGTTTTTTACTTTAAATATTATTTAAACATTCTCTACCTGTCATTTAAATATTCTCTATCTGCCAGTCAATCGGCTCTAACTCATG
>ENA-OPXC01001293-OPXC01001293.1-human-gut-metagenome-genome-assembly--contig:-NODE-1293-length-18138-cov-4.689598_pt1 | contig 18138 bp, 13 predicted proteins | sample MGYA00241512_ERZ502016 | MGnify/ENA primary metagenome ERZ502016 (study PRJEB25962, sample SAMEA2043043) | human gut metagenome | biome: human gut; feature: human-associated habitat; material: faeces...
TTCCAAGCATCAGTCTTGCTTCTTCTCCGATCGCCTTGACCATATTCGTCCCCGAAGCCACCGCCACCCCCGACCTGTCGCAGGTGAAAGCATTCCTCGTCGTCACCGTCGGTGACAAAACGTATCAGCCGATTCCGCTGACCGAAGAGGGCTATTATCGCCTCCGCCACGGCGACTGCATCAACATCGTCCATGTCACCCCGACAAGCATCGACATGCACGAGGCGAACTGCGACAATCAAGATTGCGTGGAGCAGGGCGAAGTGACGCTGGAAAACAAGGACACACGCATTCTGGGCAACATGATTATCTGTCTGCCGAATCAGGTGACGCTCCAGCTGTACAGCCGCGACGAATTGATGGACTGGCTGACGACCGTGCAGGAGGACGCAGCAAATGAATAAGCAGCGAATCACCACAAAACAGCTTGCGCTGTGCAGTGTGCTGCTGACGCTGATGCTGGTGCTGGGCTGGGTAGAGAGCCTGTTTCCGCCGCTGATGGGCGTGCCGGGCATCAAGTTAGGCTTAAGCAACGGCGTGCTGATTTTCGCGGTCTACATGCTGTCCCTGCCGACGGCGTGGGTGCTGATGCTGCTGAAAGTGGTGCTGTCCTCGCTGTTTTTGGGCGGCGTGGCTGCGCTGCCGTACGCACTGGCCGGCGGCGTGCTGTCGCTGGCAAGCATGTGCCTTCTTTCGCGCATGAAGTGGATGCACCCGGTCACGGTCAGCATTGTCGGCGGCGTAATGCACAACGTCGGGCAAATCGTGATGGCGATGATTATCCTCCACACGTCGCAATTGGCGTACTACATGGCTGTCCTGATGCTCAGCGGCATTCTCTTCGGCGCGCTGACCGGCGTGAGCGCCACGCTGGTGATGAAGCACATGAAGCATATCAAGTGGGGGAAATAGCGAAGGGGGGCAGGGGGCGACCGCAGACTTCATCTGTTTTCATGCTTTCTTGTCGCCTCCGCAGAGGTGAAGCCCTCTGCACGACAAAAACCAACTAACACAGAAAACAAAAAGCAGGACTACCTCCACGCCGGAGACAGCCCTGCTTTTTGTTGTGCGAATGAAACCATCAGAAGAAAAGGAAACGCTTCTTCTGATACGGCTCGCTTGACATGCCCTTGAAATCATAGCCCGTCGCGGCAATCGCAGCTTTCACCTGCGCTTCGTCCAGCGGATCTTCGGAAATGACCACCGTTTCACCCTTGCCATGGGAGGAAGTCACCTTCTTGACCGCCGGGAAAGCCTTGCGGATTGCGTCGTTGACATGGCTCTCGCACATGCCGCACATCATGCCATCAATTTTCAGCGTCGTTTTTGTCATCAGCCCTCATCCTTTCGATGAATGCAATATACCCCATCAGGGTATCTGAATGATAGCACCAGCGCGGCGGATTGTCAAGCGGTTTCGTTCGATGTGACTAACTTTTTAAGGTAACACCGCACAAATGCGGTGGTGTCTTAGCGGATGCCCGACCAGAGCGCATCATTTTCCGCTTGAAACGCTTCCCTCAGCGCATTTTCATCTTCAGTAGATACATCCTGTTCAAAAATCAGGATGCCGTCCATATCCGGGTCATATTCCCAGACCTGCAGGGTCAGCACATCATTGTAGTGCCGGACGGTATAACCATCCGCGTCGAACGTCCAGTCCTCTTTCTCCTCGCCAACCGCCCAGCGCAGCAGCACCGCCTCCGTCCCCTCAAAACGGTACAGCGTTTCTCTGTGAATGCCGCCCGCCAAGCCGCCGTTCACAGAACTCCTTACAATCTTGCGTTCCGCATCAAGGTCGTAATTCGTGAACGTCAGCGGACAGAGAACATACTGTTCGCCATCAAAAATGAAAAACTGGTAGACAAAATTGCTCGCGCCGCGCTGTGTCAGTATCACCACATCGTTGATGCCGTCGAAGTTGACATCCGCATAGGAAAGGTACGGGTCTTTCTCGCCGGACACGAAGCAGAGTTCCTGCCCGTTGTCCGCAATCAGGCGGTGGATGTACTCGTTCTCCGTCGTCTGCCCGATAATTTCCGCGCGGACAGGGGCGATGGTCATCAGGAGAAGCAAGGCAAGCAGGCAGAAACGGGAAATACAGTTCTTCATAAAGAATACTCCTTTCGCATTGGTGTGCTAATGAAAGAACGAATACGGGGCGGCAATTCATCCGCAGAAAAAAAGGAAATTTCTTCATCGTCTGAAATGGAAATGCTTGCAAATTACTGATGTTTGCGTTATAATGAAAATGGTAATTTATGATTCATACTATTTCCAGATAAGAATGCGCCAAGATGCGCGGCGAATTTTTCATTCTGGCTAACGTGAATGGAACGCAGCGTAGCAGCGCTACGCTAACTGGAATGAGCGGACGCCAGAAGGGAAAAGGCGCAAGCAGATGGCGCAGGTGAATCTGGAAATAGTATCAAGGTTTCTTGCTGGGGAAGCGGGGAAAGGGGTGTTTGCCACGGCGCACGAAGGAGCAGCGCAATACTGCCGCAAAGTGGACAAGCGTGAAATTCCGGTCTGTCCGATTTTAGGGGTCAATATTGCAGTCATCAACATGAATTGGCTGCTGAAATATTTGGCGCAGAATATTCATCAATTGCAGGGAGATTACATCTGCGTATCGAATGTACATACAACCGTCGTCAGTTACGAGGATGCGGACTACCGTGCCGTGCAGAACGGCGGTTTGATGGCGATTCCGGATGGCAATCCGCTGGCGCAGGAGGCGCGGCGGCGCGGGTATCCGCAGATTCAGCGGACAACCGGGCCTGACCTGATGATGGAGGTCTTTCGGCAGTCCACGGCACACGGCTGGCGGCATTATTTCTACGGCAGCACGCAGGAAGTGCAGGAGAAAATGATCGCGCGCCTGCAGAAGGAGTATCCGGGGCTGGTAATTGCGGGCACAGACGCGCCGCCTTTCCGCGAACTGACACCGGAGGAAGATGCGCTTGCCGTGGCGCGCATCAATCAGGCGCAGCCGGATTTTGTGTGGGTCGGGCTGGGAGCGCCGAAGCAGGAGCGCTGGATGGCGGCGCACCAAGGGCGTGTGCACGGGCTGATGATTGGGGTCGGCGCGGGCTTTGATTTCTTTTCGGGCAACGTCAAGCGTGCCCCGTTATGGATGCAGAAGCACAGCCTGGAATGGCTCTATCGCCTGATGCAAGACCCGAAGCGGCTATTCCAGCGCTACTGGAGCACGAACCTGAAATTCATCTGGAACGCGACCATCAGGAGAAAGTAAATGCAGCAAACGACAAAACAGCCCGCTGTACTGCTGGTACACGACTATTATCAGGTTCCCGGCGGCGAGGATGTCGTTGTGGCGAACGAGAAGCACCTGCTGGAAACGCACGGTCACGCTGCGGCGCTGTATGCGCGGCGGAACGAGGAAATTTCGCGCATGGGAGCGCTGGAGAAAATCCGCAGTGCGCTGGGGATGTTTTTCAGCATCCGTACATACCGCGAGGTTCGGCGGAGCATCCGCGAAAACCGGATTTCGCTGGTGCATGTGCACAACACGCTGCCGCTGATTGGCCCGGCAGTGTATTATGCGGCATTGTGCGAGGGCGTTCCCGTGGTGCAGACGGTGCACAACTTCCGCCTGCTCTGCCCGAACGCGCTTTTCTACCGCGACGGCCATATCTGCGAGGACTGCACGAAAAAGGGGCTGCACTGTGCGGTGAAGCACCGCTGCTACCGCGGCAGCCGCCTGCAGACGGTGCTCTGCGTGCTCAGCACACGTTTGCACCGTGCCCTCAAAACGTACAGCCGCCTGCATTACATCACCCTGACGGACTTCAACCGGCAGAAGCTGCTGGCGCTTGAGCAGATTCCGCCGGAAAACGTGTCCGTAAAGCCGAACTTTGTGGAACCGCCGGAGACGATTGTGCCATATGCGGCGCGCGAAAATCAGGTGGTGTACATCGGTCGGCTGGATGCGCTCAAGGGCATTCGGCTGCTGCTGGAGGCGTGGGTGCGCTACGAGCGTTCAGGCGGGGGCATGAAGCTAATCATCTGCGGTACAGGGCCGGAGGAAGCATGGTGCCGCGAATATCTGACGCGGGAAAAGCTGAAGCAGGCGGAGCTGCGCGGCTTTGTGCCAAATTCGGCGGCACGGGCGCTGATGGGGCAGTCCAAGGCGCTGATTCTGCCGACACAGTGGTATGAAGGCTTCCCGATGACAATTGTGGAAGCCTTCAGCGTCGCCACGCCGGTGATTTGCTCGGATTTAGGCAACGCGGGTTCCCTGATTTCGGACGGCGTGACGGGCTTCAAGTTTCCGGCGGACTCGGCGGAACAGCTGGCGCAGACGCTCAACCGGCTGCAGCACGCGGAATCCGTCAGCGAGGGCGCATTGAAAACGTATCAGGAGAATTTCACGGCGGAAGCAAATTATCGTCAGCTGATGGCGATTTACAGCAAGGCGATGCAGAAAAGCGGCGAAAGGAACGAACCATCATGCGGCTGATTGTGGCAGATGTACGGAGCACCAGCACAGACGGCATTGCCGCTGGGCATTATTTCACCGTCGCGCAGAATTATCTTGACCTGTTCGGCGCGGAGATGGATGTGCGCATTGCGGGCGGGCCGGTGTACGGCGACCGCTTCGGGGACAAGCTGATTCGTCTGCCGCATGATTACATCGTGGGCAGTTCTGCGGTGCGCAACAAACGCGCCGTGTTCCAGAACGTGCGCGCGCTGCTTCGGGAAGCGCAGGATGACGTGATTGTCCTCCAGTGCAGCGCCGTCGCAACAGCGTATCTGGGGCTTGCACTGTTCAAGAAGAAAGAAACGCGGGTCTACACCATCCAGTACAGCACCGACGGCGTCAATTCGCTGCTGAAACGGGGGCTGTATGCGCTGTGCAGGCGGAAAATCAGCGGCGTTATCTGCCCCAATGCAGCCATTGGCGCAGCGTACGGGCGGCCGATGTGCGTCGTATCCGATTACATCAGCACAGGAACGATGCAGCCGCCTGTGCCGTATGCGCAGAAGCGCTATGATTTCGGCATGGTCGGGCTGATTACGTCGGACAAAGGCGTCGTTGAGGCGGCAAAGCAGCTGCGGAACACGCCGTATCGGGTGCTGATTGCGGGTCGGGTGCAGGAAGCGCCGCTGGAGGCGGAGCTGCGGGCAGTCTGCGCGGGCGCAAAGAACATCGAGCTGCGGCTGGAATACCTGTCCGAAGCGGCGTATGACGAGGCGATTCGCCAATGCCGTTACTGCATCCTAAACTATTCGGAGAATTACTCCCTGCACAGCAGCGGCGTTGTATTCGATATTCTCTTCCGGGGCGTGCCGATTGTGGGCAGCCGCTGCGGGACGCTGCAAATGGTGGAAGCAAACGAATTGGGCAAAACGGTATCCAGCATGGCGGATTTTGCGCCGGAAAGGCTGCTGGATGAAGCCGTGCATGACCGCTATGTGCGCAACATTGCGCGCTACTGCCAATCTCAGGCGCAGGAGCGGGAAAAGCTGCGGGATTTTCTGACGCAGGGCGCAGCGGAATAACCATGCCGCACAGCGCAGAGTGAAAGGAGGGGCTGAAGCGTGAAGATCATGTGGATGGGGAATATTATCCTCCCTGCCATTGCGGAAAAAGAATCGCTTCCTCCGGTGTATATCGTGGGCTGGCTGGTCGGGCTGTCGCGGCGGCTGACGCAGCTGCCGGATGTGGCGCTGACGTATGTGTTTGACGCGCCGAAAGCGCTGACGGGCGAAGTGGACGGCTACCGCTATTACGGGCTGGTCAACCCCACACGCCCTACGCAGCGGTGCGGGGAAGCCTACACCCGGCAGCTGGAGGATATTCTGCGCAAAGAGCAGCCGGATGTCATTCACCTCTGGGGCACGGAAAATCAGCACACGCTGGCCATGGTTGATGCGGCGGAACACATGGGGATGCGCGAGCGGATTGTAATTTCTATTCAGGGGCTTCTGTCCATATACGCGGAGCATTATCGCGCTTATCTGCCGGAACACGTCTGCCACGGGCACACGCTGAAGGACTTGGTGAAGGGCAATATCGTCCGGCAGGAAGCAATCTACCGCCGCGTCGGGCAGTATGAACAGGAAGCCCTGCGCAGGGTGCAGCACGTTATCGGGCGCACCGACTGGGATGCCGCCTGCATGGCGGAGCTTGCCCCGCAGGCGGCCTATCATTTCAACAACGAAACGCTGCGGGACGAGTTCTACACCGGCGAATGGTCGCTGGACAACTGCGAGCCGCACAGCCTCTTCTGCAGTCAGGCGCATGTGCCGCTCAAGGGGCTGCATCTGCTATTGCAGGCGCTGGCGATTGTCCGCAAGCGCTATCCCGATGTCAAGCTCTATGTGGGGCGCAAGGACTATGGACGCATTCCGCCGCCTGCGCGCAATGCCTATGAACGGTACATCCACCGTCTGCTGCGCGAAAGCGACCTCTACGACCATGTTGTTTTTACCGGAAGCCTGAATGCACAGCAAATGAAGGAGCGGTATCTAAAAAGTCAGGTATTTGTGCTGCCGTCGAGCATTGAAAACTCCCCCAATTCGCTGGGCGAGGCGATGCTGCTTGGCGTACCGTGCATTGCGTCGGATGTCGGCGGCGTGCGCTGTCTGATGACGCACGGCGTGGAAGGGCTGATTTATCCGGCAGACGACCCGCATTTGCTGGCATATGATATCTGCGAGATGTTCGCGCATCCGGAAAAAGCGGCGCAGATGGCGCGCGCCGGGCGAGAACACGCTGGAAAAACGCATGATGCGCAGAAGAATCTGGAGATACTGCATCAGATTTATACGGAGATTGCACGATGAAAATCCGAATCACAAAGAACCATGTGGATGCACTCTGCGTGCTGATTGGCGTGCTGGGCATGGGCTCGCTGTATTTTCAGGTGTTGCGGATGCCGCTGATGGCAGCCATGCTGATTGCGTCGATTCTGCTGCTGACGCGGGCGCATCATCCGAAAATCAGCGCCCAGAACATACGCCTGACGCTGCTGCTGACGGCGGCGCTGCTGCTGACGAGCTTCGTCAACCCGCAGAACGGCATCCACATCAACGATATTGTCATTTGGCTGTGCAACATCGGCTATGTGCTGGTTCTGCAAAGCTGCATCGGGTATCGGACGTATATGCGGCTGTATACCAAAGTCATGCTGGCAGAGGCGGTCATCAGCCTGATTTCCTTCGTCATCGGCGATTTGCTGTCGCTGCCGCTGCCGCTGCTGCACTACGAAGTTTCCAGCGTCAACGGATTTTATCTGACGCCTTATTTTACCTTAGGCTGGCTGAACATCCCGGTTTTCCACCGCAATGCGGGTATGTTCAACGAGCCGGGCAGCCACCAGATTTTCCTGAACTTCGCGCTGCTGTTCCTGATGAGCGACGAAACGCGCATGGGCATGAGCAAAAAGAAATACTGCTGGGCAATTGCGCTGCTGATCGTCACCATCCTCAGCACGCTGTCCACAACAGGCTTTATTTGTCTGGGCGTTGTGCTGCTGACGGTGGCATTCCGCAAAAAGGGCGGGAAAATGGCGCGCAGCATCAAGATGGCGGCGTTCGTTGGGCTGATTTTGCTGTTTGTCATCGAGTCTGTCACGGGCGTGGTGGAACGCAAGATTGTCGGACGAAATTCCGGCGGTTCATTCTACACGCGGTGGAACGACACCTTCAGCGGCTTTGAAATCGGGCTGGAATCCCCCATTGCGGGACAGGGCGTTTTCTCGGAGCGAAAGGCGGAAATCCTGCTGGAACACAGGGTGCAGAACATTTCCAACGGCTTTGCCGCCTTCGTCATGGATACAGGGTTGATTCTCCCGGCAGTTTGGCTGTGGCTGACGTACCGCGGTATCCGCACCAAATTTGCCAAGGCGCGTCTGCTGTATGTGCTGGGCGTTTTCCTGCTGTATTTCCTGTGCATCAACACGGAGGGCGTTTTCCTGAACATACTGTTTTTGGGGCTGCTGGGCAAGTGGCAGCCGGACGCGGAGGACACGCCTGATCTGCCGGCAAATGCGCGCAGCCAGAAGAAGCGCAGGAGGCGCTGCACTGTGCCGCCGGAAAAACTGCGCCTGACGTTTAACACGCAGCCGGAGGACGCGGCGCAGGAGCAGACAGGCGAAACAGGCGGAGAGGAATCATGAACACAGCATCAAGGAGCGAAAACACGGCACGCAACATCGGTGTAGGCGCAGTACGGCAGGTGGTTACGCTGCTGTTGGCTTTTGCCGTGCGAACGGTGTTCGTGCGCCGGCTGGGCGCGGATTATACGGGTGTCAACGGGCTGTACAGCAACATTCTGGCCATGCTGTCATTGGCAGAGCTGGGTGTGGGCAACGTGCTGGTGTACAGCTTGTACGCACCGCTGCACCGGGGCGACACGGGCGAAATCCAGCACCTGCTGGGCTATTATCGTCGCATTTACCGCCTGATTGCGCTGGCGGTAGCGCTGCTGGGCGCGGCGGTAATCCCCTTCCTGCCGCTCATCATCAGCAGTGAGCTGCCGATGGCACAGCTAATCGTCTACTATGTGCTGTACTTGGCGAACTCCGTGGCTTCCTATCTGGTCATCTACAAAACGACGCTGATTCAGGCTGACCAGAAGGCATATTTGCAAAACATGGTTTCCGCCGCGGCGCTGGTGTTGCAGTATGCGGCGCAGATGGCGTGCCTGCTGATTTGGGGCAGCTATCTTGGCTATTTGCTGATTCAGATTGCCTGCACCCTCCTGCAGAACGCGGTGCTGAGCCATTTAGCGGATAAGATGTACCCCTTCCTGCGGAAAAAGCAGAAATGTGCGCCGATGCACCGCAAGCAGGAGCTGAACGACAACATCCGCTCCATGTTTCTCTACAAGCTGGCGACAATACTTATCAACAACACGGACAACATCCTGATTTCCGTCATGCTGGGCACGGTGTTCGTCGGCTACTACTCCAACTACGCGTCGCTGACGACGTATGTGACGACATTCGTCTCCATCGTGATTACCGGCATTTCCGCCAGCTTGGGAAATCTGAATGCCGAGAAAAATTCGGAAAAGTCATACGCCATGTTCCGCAACCTGATTGTCCTCTTCGGGGCGATTACGGGCTTCTGCGTCGCCGCATACGGCGCGATTGTGCAGGATTTCATCCCCATCTGGGTGGGCGAAGAATACCTGATGGACACAGGGACGGTAGCAGCGGTGCTGTTCACGTTCTACCTGAGCACCATCGTCGCGCCTGTGTGGATGTACCGCGAAACGCTGGGGCTTTTTCGGCAAATGAAGTATGTTATGTTTATGACGGCGCTGGTCAACATCCTGCTGTCCATCCTGCTGGGGCACTTCTTCGGCGTGGCGGGCATCATCGGCGCAACAGGGCTGGCGCGGCTATGCACCATCTTCTGGTATGAGCCGAAAGTGCTGTTCCATCGCACCTTCGGGCGCAGCGCTGCCGCGTATTTCAAGGCGCAGGGCGGCTTGCTGCTGCTCAACGGCGCGGTGATGGCGCTGTCGCTGCTGCTGTGCGCGCGGATGGGGCATACGCTGATGTGGATTATCCTCAAGGGCATCACCTGCGCGGCGGTGACGGCGCTCCTGTACACGCTGGCGCTGGGGCGGACGGCAGAATATCGCTGGATGCTTGAAAAAGGGCGGAGTTTCTTGCGCAAATGGAGGAAGAAGGCATGATCGATCAGGAAATGCAGCACTGCCGTAAAATTGTGCGTTTTGACCCTACCATTTCAACAGCGAATCAGGGAGATTTCATCATCCGCAACGCCTGCGAGCATGTGCTGCACGACTGCTTTCCTGTGCAGCTGTCCGTCGCCGTGCCGGTTCGGGACAGGCTGTCGAAAGTGTCGATGAAGCACGTCGGCAGTGCGGATTACGCATTTGTCTGCGGGACGAATCTGCTTTCCTCGGACATGCGCCGCCAAAGGATGTGGAATATCCGCCTGCGGGACGCGGTGATGATGCGCTGCGGCGATTTGCACAAGCGGGAGCTGCTGAATTTCCGCCTGATTCGTGAGAAATTTCAGCGCACGCATATCATTTTGCTGGGTGCGGGGTGGTATCAATACCAGGACGAGCCGACAGGATACACGAAGCGGATTCTAAAAACGCTGCTGGATGGGCAGTACCTGCACGCGGTGCGCGACGAATACACGCGCCAGCGCCTGCTGAAGCTGGGCATCACGAACGTGCTGAATACGGCGTGCCCGACAATGTGGGGGCTGACAGCCGACAAATGCGCGCAGATTCCGACGCACAAGGCGGAGCGCGTCGTGACAACGCTGACGGACTACCGCAGCAGCCCGGAGCAGGATGCGCAGATGCTGACCATGCTGCAAAAGCACTATCGCGAGGTGTATGTGTGGCTGCAAGCCGTTGAGGACTACGCCTGCCTGCGCCAGATGGATGCGCGCGTGACGCAGAATTTGCACCTGATTCAGCCGAATCTGCGAGATTACACGGCGCTTTTGGCGTCAGGCGGGATTGACTACGTTGGCACGCGGCTGCACGGCGGCATCCACGCAATGAACATGGGCTGCCGAAGCCTGATTCTGGCGGTAGACAACCGCGCAAGTGAAATCGCGAAGGACACGAATCTGCCTGTCCTGCCCCGCGGCGGAAATTTGGATGTGCTGGAGGAGCGCATCTGTTCCGCATGGGAGACGCAAATTGATTTGCCGACCACGGCAATTCGGCAATGGAAAAATCAGTTCCGCGAGACAGATGCAGAGAAAGTGCCTTGATTTTCGTATAAAATGCGGCTTTCTGCGCGGTAAGTATTGACAGCCGACTTGTAATTTGTTACAATATAGCTGGAATTGGGAAAGAGATTGCTATATCCACCGGGAGCACTGCAGCTCGCCGCGAAAAGAAAGATGGAAAGCAGCAATCGCTTGCCATTGGCACAACCATACGTCGTGCCGGAAGATTGCACAGAACAAGGAGTGAGGACGATGAAGGACAAAAAGTGGATGCGAAAGGCATTGTCTTTCCTGCTGGCTGTATTCATGGTGACGGGCAGTATGGGAACAGTGCTGACGGCGGCTGCAGAAGAGCCGGAAACTCCGCCGGCGGAAACGGTTGAGGTCGTGCCGACGGAAGCACCGGAAGCAACGGATGTTCCTAAGGTAACGGAAATCCCCGAAGTGACGGATGTTCCCGAAGCAACGGAAGCGCCCGAAGCGACGGATGTTCCCGGAGCGACGGATGTTCCCGAAGCGACGGATGTTCCCGAAGCAACGGAAATCCCCGAAGCGACGGATGTTCCTGAAACAACGGAAATCCCCGAAACGACGGAAATCCCCGAAACGACGGATGTTCCCGAGGTAACGGAAGCGCCCGAAATCGTGGACGAAGCAGCCGTAGATTACAGCCGCTCCGTGCTGGATAACGAGTTCTTTGACTCCGGCTTTGCCGCGACGTTCAGCAGCGCACAGCTGTACCTGAATCCGACGGGCGATGAACTGGTTGGTCAGGTAACTGGCGTAGTGTATGTGACGCATCGTCCGCAGAAGGGTCAGCTGAATGAACGGATTTCCGTCTGCGTGTATGACCAGACGGCTGGCGTTGCATATGGCTATCTGGCGGCGGATGCAGTGCATCCCGTGCCGGAAGAGGGCATTGAGAATCAACGTCACACCGGTGTTTTCGCGAGCGGCGTGGAAATGCCCAGTGCCCTGCTGGTGCTTGCGGCTGCGACGGAAGAACCCGTGCCGACCCCTGCACCCACGCCCGTGCCGACGGAAGAGCCTGTAGTTGAGCCGACCGAGGAACCCGTTGTTGAGCCGACCGAAGAGCCCGCTGTCGTGCCGACCGAGGAGCCTGCTGTTGAGCCGACCGAGGAACCCGCGTCGACCCCTGCGCCTACGGACGTGCCGGATGACCTCGAAAACATCGACCGCGCGGATGTGATTATTCCGGGCAAACCGACGTTCGAAATGGACAAGGCGACGGCGGAGCTGGGCGAGAATATCACCTTCACCATCCACACGAAGAACGCCACCAAGATTTTGATGTACATTGACGGCAGCGTCAACCGCTACATCTACGACGTGCCCACTGACACATCGACGCTTACCATGTCCTTCTCCTCGATGGGGAGCAAGGGGGGCAAGCGCACCATCGCGTTCCAAGCCTACAACGGCAATACGCCCGGCGAAAAGTCCGCTGAACAGACGATTACGCTGACAAAGCCGTCTGTCAAGCCGCAGGTAACGGTAAAGAATATCGACAAGACGACCGTGGGTCTGGGCGAAAACATCACCTTCACCCTGAGCATCAAGAACGCCTCGAAGGTGCTGATGTACATCGACGGCAGTGTCAACCGCCGCTTCGAGGACATCACCCCCGATATGACGGAATACACCTTCACCATGTCCTTCTTGTCGCTGGGAAGCAATGGGGGCAAGCGCACCATTGCGTTCCAAGCCTATAACGGCACGACGGCGGGTGAAAAGACCTCCGAACGTGTTGTGACTGTCGCAAACGAAAGCCCGAACAAGCCGACCGTGACCAGCTGGAGTTTGAACAAATCCACGGTTGATTTGAACGAAACCATCACCTTCACCATCAACACCAAGAACGCAACGAAGATGCGTGTCTACATTGATGGCAAGCTGAACCGCTACATCTACGACGTGAAGGACGGCGCAACGACGTTCCAGATGTCCTTCTCGACGCTCGGTTCAAACGGCGGCGTGCGCACGGTGGCATTCCAGCCCTACAATGGCAACACGCCCGGCGCTATGTCCGACACCAAGACGATTACCATCAGCGTGGCGAACAAGCCGCGGGTTGAGCTGCTGAAAATCAGCAATCCGAACGCGACGCTGGGCGAAAATATCACCTTCACCCTGCGCATCAAGAACGCCACGAAGGTGCTGATGTACATCGACGGCAGTGTCAACCGCCGCTTCGAGAACATCACCCCTGATATGACGGAATACACCTTCACCATGGCGTTCTCTTCGCTGGGGAACAACGGGGGCAAGCGTACCATTGCGTTCCAAGCCTACAACGGCGCAGTCGGCGGCGACAAGACCACCGCAACCACCATTTCCCTGATGAGCGGTTCGTCTGCTGCCCCCGTGATTGCGAATGTCAAGATTGACAAGACGACCGCGGTGCTGGGCGAGCAGATTAAATTCACTGTTTATCTGGACAACGCGACGAAGCTGCTGATGTATGTCGACGGGCAGGTGAACCGCCGCTTTGAGGACGTAACGACCAGCATGTCGAAGTACGAGTTCACGATGTCGTTCTCGTCGCTGGGGAATAATGGCGGCGTCCGTACGATTCAGTTCCAGCCTTACAACGGCACGACGGCGGGCGAAAAGTTTAAGGCGTACACGATTACACTGACGACGACCGTGGTCAACAAGCCGGAAGTCGTCAACTTCACCATGAATCCCAGCCGCGTGAAGCTGAATGTGCCGGCGACGTTCACGGTCAACACCAAGAACGCGACGAAGGTCGTCCTGTATGTGGACGGCAAGGCGAACACCAGCTATCCGACGACTGGCGATGTGACGGTTATCGAGCGCGCCTTCGCCTCTTTGGGCAGCGGCAACGGTGTCCGCACGATTCAGTTCAAGCCCTACTACGGAACGACCGCTGGCGAACTTTCCCCGGCGCAGTCCCTGACGCTGTATGTGACCGATGATCCGCTGACCGTGACCGTTCCTGCCGCGAAGCAGGGCGAGGACCTGACGGTGACGTGGACGGCTGCTGGCGGCGCAACGAAGTATCAGCTGCTGCTGACCACGCCGGACGGCACGGCTTCGCTGCTGGGCGAAACGGCGGCGCTGAACTACACGGTGCCGGGTCTGAAGCTGCTGCAGCCGGGCGACTACACCATCACGGTCAAGGCGCTGTCCGGCAATACGGAGTTGGAATCTGTCAACAAGGCATTCACGGTGACAGGCGACTTCGTGTTCGCGGTTCGTGACGACTCGACGGGCATTGTGGTCGTCAAGTACAACGGCACGGCATCGACGCTGACCGTTCCGAACACGGTGGCAGGTCTGCCGGTGGTGGAAATCGGCGCGCAGGCGTTCGAGGGCAACACGAAGCTCAAGAGCGTAACCCTGCCCGCGACGATTGAAATCATTGGCCGCCGCGCGTTCGCGGAATGCAAGAACCTGCTGGAAGTTAAGTAAAAATTCATAGGAATTACGAAAGCCGGGAATTGCTGGCAAGGCAGTCCCCGGCTGTTTTGGTGCGAAAAAAACATACTTGCGATTGACGTTTCCCTGCCTATCTGCTATCATAAGATAAGCGCCCGCTATATGCCGCACACAAAAGGAGGTATGCCCAATGGAGCAGCTTGAAGTTCTGACCGAAGTGCAGGATTTGCGGAAGGTTTGGCCGCATGAAGCACTGGATTTTACGCCGTGGCTGGCGAAGGATGAGAACATCGCGATTCTGGGCAATGAAATCGGCATGGAAATTGCAGTCGACGGAACAGAATCTGCTGTGGGCGATTTCAGCGTGGATATTATCGCGACCGATATTGCAACAGGGCAGAAGGTTATCATCGAAAACCAGCTGGAAGATACCAACCACGACCATCTGGGCAAACTTATCACCTACGCTGCTGGGAAAGAAGCTCGGACGATTATCTGGGTGGTAAAGCACGCACGCGAGGAACACCGCGCGGCGATTGAGTGGCTGAATAACCACACGGATGACGACATTGGCTTTTTCCTGTGCGAAATCCACCTGTATAAAGTCGGCAGCTCCAATCCTGCGGTGAAGTTCAGCGTGATTGAGAAGCCGAATGACTGGATTAAGAGCGTCAAGAAAAATCAGCAGCAGACAGAAAGCCAGCAGTTCCGCTTGGATTACTGGACAGCCTTCAATGAATATGCGTATGCAAACGCGCAGTTCGCAAGGCAATTTGGCAAGCGAAAAGCATCAAACAAAATGTGGATGAACCTGAGCATTGGCTCATCTGTTTATGATATTTGCTTACGCGCGGTTAAAACAGAAAATCTGCTTGTTGTTGAACTGTATATTCGCGGCGACAAGGATCTTTATCATCAGTTATTTGAAAAACAGAATGCCATTGAGCAGGAATTGGGCGTTACGCTTGACTGGCGGGAACTTCCAGAAAAGAAAGCAAGCCGCATTATGCTGACACGGCAGGTCAATTTCGACGACCGCAGCGCGTGGAATGCACAGTTTGACTGGATGATGGAGATGTCACTGAAATTCAAGAAAGTATTCAAGAAGTACCTATAATATGAAAATGCCCCCGGAAGCCATGCCTCCGGGGGCATTTTTCAATTTTCCTGCGTTATCTGCTTGCCCTTTTTCCCTTCTCCTTTTTCCACAATTCTTCCACCGAAAACTCCGCATGGCAGTTCGGGCAGGAAAAATACGGATTGCGGAAGTCAACTGTGCCAATCATCTTGCCGTCTTCCGTGGAAAAATCGTAGTTCTTTGCTTCTTCGGAACGGGAGTTCACCAAATGATGCGCCGTTTCCACTGTGAGTGCTGCCTTGCAATGCGGGCAGAAATGCTTCTTCATGAACACAAAGATAGGATGCGTGACGGTGTACTTGATATTTTTCATCAGGACAGTCTCCTTCCCCCTTGATTGTAGCAAAAGCAGCAGATTTTCTATTCCCCTGGAAATAATAACGCCAAAATCCCCCGGAAGCCCATACTTCCGGGGGACAAACTATCTTATTCCGCCTTTGCGCTCTCTCTTGTATAATTCAGCAGCCCGCCATAGAGGATGCAGCCCTGCTGGCGCGCGGTCAGCGGCATCAGCACAATGTAATCCTCGTCCTTCGTGTCGTTATGCAGCACGAACGTGTCGCTGCCGCTTTCCACCGTCTCGCGGACGTGCGGCAGACTCAGCGTGTCGCCCTGCGCGATGCGGTCGTAATCCGCCTCATTCTGGAACGTCAGCGGAAGAATGCCATTGTTGATAAGGTTCGCCTGATGAATACGGGCGAACGACTTCGCGACGACAGCGCGGATACCCAGATACAGCGGGACAAGCGCGGCGTGTTCGCGGCTCGACCCTTGCCCGTAGTTCATGCCCGCAACGAGGATGCCGCCGCCTTCCTTCTTCGCGCGCGCCGGGAACGTCGCGTCCACGGGCGTCAGGCAGAAGTCCGACAAGTACGGCACGTTCGAGCGGAACGGCAGGAGCTTCGCGTCCGACGGCGCAATGTGGTCGGTGGTGATGTTGTCCTCCATCTTCAGCAGCACCTTGCCGGAAATCGCGTCTGCCAGCGGCTTGCCCAGCGGGAAGGGCTGAATGTTCGGGCCGCGGACAACATCCACCGTGTCCTCTTCGCCCGGCGCGACCGGGGGGATGACCAGATTGTCGTTGACGGTGTACGTCTCCGGCATCGGGATGTCGAGGTCAATGTCAAGGCAGCGCGGATCCGTCAGCACGCCAGTCAGCGCCGTGACAGCCGCCGTCTCGCAGGAGACAAGGTAAATGCCGGCGGATTTGGTGCCGCTGCGGCCGTAGAAATTGCGGTTGTTCGTGCGAACGGAGACGGCGTTCGTGCGCGGCGACTGCCCCATGCCGATGCACGGCCCGCAAGCGGATTCCAGAATGCGCGCGCCCGCCGCAATCATGTCCGCCAAAGCGCCGTTGCGTGCCAGCATCGTCAGCACCTGCTTCGATCCGGGGCCGATGACAAGGCTCACGTCCGGGTGCACAGTCTTGCCCTTCAAAATCCGGGCGACGCGCATCATGTCGGTATAGGAAGAGTTCGTGCAGGAACCGATAAACACCTGATCGACCTTAATCGGACCACACTGCTTGACGGTTTCCACGATGTCAGGCATATGGGGCTTCGCGACGAGCGGCTCAAGCGCGGCCAAATCAATGTCGAGGATTTCGTCATACGTCGCATCCGGGTCTGCGGACAGCGGCACGAAGTCCTGCTCGCGCTGCTGCGCTTTGAGGAACGCATGGGTCACTTCATCCGACGGGAAGATGGAGGTCGTCGCGCCGAGTTCCGCGCCCATGTTCGTAATCGTCGCGCGCTCCGGGACACTCAACGTTTTCACGCCGTCGCCGATGTACTCCATCACCTTGCCGACGCCGCCCTTGACGGTCAGCCGGCGCAGGACTTCCAGAATAATGTCCTTCGCCGCAACGCCGTAGGACAGCTTGCCATGCAGGCGCACGCCGACGACACGCGGGCACGCCAGATAATACGCGCCGCCGCCCATCGCGACCGCAACGTCCAGTCCGCCCGCGCCGATGGCAAGCATCCCGATGCCGCCGCCCGTGGGCGTATGGCTGTCCGAGCCGAGCAGCGTGTAGCCCGGCACGCCGAAGCGCTCCAGCTGTACCTGATGGCAGATACCGTTGCCGGGCTTAGAGCAGTAAATGCCATGCTTTTTCGTCACCGTTTGGATGTAATAGTGGTCATCCGCATTTTCAAAGCCAGTTTGCAGCGTGTTATGGTCAATGTACGCCACGGACTTCTTTGTCTTGACGCGCTTGACACCCATCGCCTCGAATTGCAGGTACGCCATCGTACCGGTGGAATCCTGCGTCAGCGTCTGGTCAATGCGGATGGAGATTTCCGAGCCGGGAATCAGTTCACCGCTGAGCAGGTGCGCGGACAGGATTTTCTGGGTCAGATTCATCGCCATGAGGAAAGGACTCCTTTCATAATATGCACAATGCCCAAACGGGCAGAAACAGCCGAATGAACAGCTTCATGATACAGGATTCGGCGCGGTGCGTCAATGCTTTCGGGCGGAAAGAACACAAAAAGCGCAGGCGATGAAAAAACTCGCCGGATGTTTTAGACATACAGCCTCTTGACAACAAAGCTCCTATATGGTATTATTTGAAGCAAACTACTATATAGGAGCATTTGCATGAAAATGAACGGCGGATTTCTTGTTACCAAAATAAAACAGCTTGGAGACCGAATCTTTGAGAAAATTCTCAGCGAAAAGAATATTGATGCGTTCAATGGAGCCCAGGGGCGCATTCTTTATGTGCTGTGGCAGGAGGATGGAATCTCGATCAGGTCGCTCTCGATGAAATGCGGATTAGCGATAACATCTCTTACGACGATGCTGGAAAGAATGGAACATCAAGGGCTGATAAGCCGTGTTCAGTCTGAAACGGACAAAAGGAAAACACTCCT
>ENA-OPXC01001296-OPXC01001296.1-human-gut-metagenome-genome-assembly--contig:-NODE-1296-length-18085-cov-2.752745_pt1 | contig 18085 bp, 17 predicted proteins | sample MGYA00241512_ERZ502016 | MGnify/ENA primary metagenome ERZ502016 (study PRJEB25962, sample SAMEA2043043) | human gut metagenome | biome: human gut; feature: human-associated habitat; material: faeces...
ACACATTTATGTGTGGCTGCTGAAGATAGGGCTATGCCCGAAAAAAGCCACCCGCTAGGAGAGTGGATCTTTACTTTATTCTGGGAAAAATGCGGTATATTTATATTCCCAGATATATTGAAAAATTTGCCGTATCGTGATACAATAGGGACATAATTGGTATTATAGTTTTCCCGGAGGTATTAACATGGCAAAACAGGTTCACATCAGAGTGGAGGACGAAGTGTACGAAGCTCTGTCCGGTTATTCGATAAATCGAGGGCAATCCATGCAGGATTGCGTTTCAAGTGCAATTAAGCAGATGCTGGTCAAGGCAAAAACGGATGTACCTCATCATAAGGAGCAGTATACCTTCATAGATCTTTTTGCCGGAATCGGAGGTATGCATATTGCTTACACTTCCGCCGGTGCAAGATGTGTATATGCTAACGAATGGAATAAGTACAGTCAGCAGACCTATTTTGCCAACTTTGGAATCCAGCCGGATGACGACATTACTAAGGTTGCCGCCGAGGATATTCCCGACCATGACATTCTTGTAGCAGGTTTTCCATGTCAGCCCTTCTCTATCGCAGGTGTTTCCAAAAAGCAGAGTCTAGGACGGGCTACCGGATTTGAAGATAAAACACAAGGTACGCTTTTCTTCGATGTGTGCCGTATCCTGAAAGCAAAACGCCCGAAAGCGTTTATGCTGGAAAATGTCAAGAATCTTTGCAGCCACGATAAGGGGCGTACTTTCAAGGTCATCCAAGAATCCCTTGCTGAATTGAATTATAAGGTTTTCTTCCAGATCATTGATGGTAAAGCCTATGTCCCACAACATCGAGAGCGTATTGTTATTGTCGGATTTGATATGGAACGATACGGCTCAGACATTGAATTTGAATTTGCACTCACTCCGGGTAAGAAGCAGCCTGTTATGAGGGATATTCTGGAGCCTGATGTGAATGACAAATACACGCTTTCGGATAAATTGTGGATTTATCTGCAAAACTACGCTGCAAAGCACAAGGCAGCAGGCAATGGATTTGGATATGGAATTGCCCCTCTGGACGGTGTCAGCAGAACTATCAGTGCCCGTTATTACAAGGATGGCTCCGAGATTCTGATTGCACAGGAAGGAAAGAATCCTCGCAGATTAACACCAAGGGAATGTGCAAGACTTCAGGGGTTCCCTGATACTTTCAAAATCCCGGTGTCCGATACACAGGCGTATAAACAGTTTGGCAACTCCGTTGTAGTTCCTCTTATGGCAGATGTTGCAAAACTTGTTGTAGGTAAACTTGAAGTACTGGACGAGGCAGCAGAATATACGAGTGTTATAGCCTGTCCTCGATACGAAGGGATGGTGGTCTGAATGACAGAAGGATATGCAAATCAGGCGATACAGTCCGTCCTGAACAGTCAGCAGGCATACTGCAAGTTCCTGTCTGCCAATGACTCCGGTGCAACAGGTGGACATCAAAGTGGCATCCTTATTTCCAAGTCCGCAAAGGATATGATGTTTACACAGGCATTGGGAAATGAGAACATTCTAAAAAGAACGGTTGAAATTCAGTGGCAGAATGATCTTCGGACGGAAAGCAGTTTTACTTATTACAGCAGCAAAAATGAACTTCGTATTACAAAATTCGGACGCAGTTTCCCGTTTCTGAACCCAGAACAGACCGGTGCGCTGTTTGTGTTTACCCGGCAGAGTGCTGATCAGTACAGTGCGTTCTTTCTGGAAACAGAAGATGATATTGAACAGTTCCTGAGTGCCTTTGGCATCGGTCCGACGGAAACCAATCACATGATTGACACATCTGCGGTCTTGCCGGAAACGCAGGAAAGGATTGCTATTCAGGAATTTATTGACACCCTGACAGTTGATTTTCCGTTGTCCGATGTCATGTCCGCTGCTGCCAGAGATATTCAGAACCGTGTTTATAATCATCTGGAGTATATCCGCACTAATCCTGACCGCAAAATCATTGAATGGACGAATACGGAATATGCATTGTTCCGTGCCATTGAACACGCCCGTTATGGCGATAAAATTTCCCATGGATTTACTTCTGTGGATGAGTTCATCACAATGGCAAACATGGTGCTGAACCGCCGTAAGAGCCGGGCTGGTAAGAGTCTGGAACATCATCTTTCTGCAATTTTTGACGGAAATAATATTCAGTATACGGCTCAATCAGTAACTGAGGGCAACAAAAAGCCAGATTTTCTGTTCCCCTCGCAGGCTGCTTACCATAATGCCACATTCCCCACGGATAAGCTGATCTCTCTTGCTGCAAAAACTACCTGTAAAGATCGCTGGAGACAGGTAATCAATGAAGCAGACCGTCTGAGAGGATTACCCAAGTATCTATGCACACTGCAACAGGGTATTTCTCCTGCACAGATGGATGAAATGCAGGCTGAGAATGTTATTCTGGTTGTCCCCAGACCGTATATCGCATCCTATCCAGCTGATCGGCGTGACCGTATCTGGACGGTTACCAAGTTCGTTGATTATGTCCGGGAAGTGGAATCACTGTAATGGCAGATATTGTAACAGCCGAACAGCGCAGCAGGAATATGGCGGCGATCAGGAGCAGAGATACCAAACCGGAAGTATATCTGAGAAAACTGTTTTTTGCAAAAGGCTATCGCTACCGGATTGCAGATAAAACAGTTCCGGGACATCACGACATATTTCTGCGTAAGTACAATACGGCAATTTTTGTGCATGGCTGTTTCTGGCACAGACATCAGAATTGCAAATATGCGTACACGCCCAAATCCCGTGTTGAGGTCTGGCAGAAGAAATTCAATGATAATGTCAGACGGGACAAAATCGTTCAGGACGAATTGCAGGCAAGAAACATCAAATGCTTGATTGTGTGGGAATGTACGATTAAGAAAATGATTCGAGATTCTACCATGCAAAAAGAGTTGCTTGCCCAAATTCATTCTTTTATTCAAGATATGCACAATACTAAATTTTGCCTTTATTAATCAAAATTGCAGGAGGATACAATGCCTACGCAAATATATTCTTTTTTCTCGGGTGTTGGATTCCTCGACCTGGGATTTCAAAATGCTGGCTTTGATATAGCTTTTGTGGACGAATATGATGAACGTTTTTTGCGTGCATACCAATATGCTCGCAGAAATGATCTCCACGTCCCTCGGTATGGATACAGTCATTTGGATGTGCGTTCTTTTTTGTCCGATGATGTATGGAATGAAATATTCCCTGATTACAGGCAGCAAGATAATACCTTAATTGGTTTTATTGGTGGACCGCCTTGCCCGGATTTTTCCATTGCCGGAAGAAATGAAGGAAAAGACGGAAAAAACGGTCAACTAACATCCGTATATACTGAACTAATTATTAAACGAAAACCTGATTTCTTCCTTTTGGAAAATGTCAAAGGACTATATCAGACTCAAAAACACAGAGACTTTTACGATTCAATAAAGAGACGGTTGCGAAGAGCAGGATATCGCCTGTTTGATTCAGTAGAAAATGCTTTAGAATATGGAGTACCACAGTTTAGAGAACGGCTGTTCTTAGTGGGATTTACTTCAAGAACATTTGGTCGGAATGTAAGGTGTGAGCTTGGGGCACATAATCTGCTGAAATTGCAAGACATATTTAATGCACCTTGGCCAACCACCTCACCTTTTTCAGTAGACAGTATAATTGCTTGCCCAGATGGAATCCCTGTTAATCTTACCGTTGAGCATTGGTTTGAACTCAATGATGTCATGAATCATCCGAACGGTCAGGATATTTTTGGTACTAAAGCGCATAATAAGTTCGATACTATTTGCGAAGGTGCAACTACCGGGAAATCATTTAAGAGACTACATCGTTGGAGGTATTCACCGACATCTGCTTACGGTAACAATGAGGTTCATCTTCACCCATATAAAGCGCGAAGGATAAGCGTTGCTGAAGCCATGGCTATTCAGTCAGCACCCGCATATTTTTCGTTACCTGCTGACATTCCTTTATCCGCAAAATTCAAGATGGTTGGAAACGCAGTTCCAGTCCTTCTTGCCCAAGGTATTGCAACAAGCATATTAGACACCATTAATTTATTCATGGAGGAACATGGAAATGGCTGATTATTTTGAAATGCAAAACGAGGAAACCTCAATAATATCATATGATATTAGCGTTATTCCGAACGATTTTAATGTTATGACGATCAATAGTCTTATCGAGTCAGGCGTAATTTCAATGCCGGCCTTTCAAAGAAACTATGTATGGGATAGGAAACGGGCTTCTCGATTTATTGAATCTTTAATTCTCGGACTTCCTGTTCCGCAAATTTTTCTTTATCAAATGGACCGAAACAAGTATAGTGTTATTGATGGACAACAGCGTCTTCTTACAATTTATTTTTTTGTAAAACAGCGTTTTCCGAGAAGTGGAAAGCGGACTTTTTTACGAAAAGTATTTGATGAAAATGGAAATATTCCAGACAATATTTTAGCCAACAACGAATATTTTCAAGACTTTAAGCTTTACTTTGCGAAACAGGAAAATGGAGCGCCGCATCCCCTCAACAACAAAAAGTATCATATGTTAGATGTATCTCAGCGAAGCTCTTTTGATTTGATGCCAATTCGCTGTATGTCTATTAGGCAAAACAAGCCAGAAGATACCGGCTCAATATATGAAATCTTTAGCCGCCTCAATACTGGGGGCTTGAACCTGTCTCCTCAAGAAATTAGAGGTTGTCTATATACATCGCCTTTTTACGATATGCTTTATTCACTGAATTCAAATAAAAAATGGAGGGAACTCGTTGGCAAAAAAGAAGAAGATGACAAATTCCGCGATGTAGAGGTATTACTTCGCTCCTTCGCTTTGCTCTATGGTGAAAAAAGCTACACCGGCTCGATGGTTCAGTTCCTTAATCGTTTTTCCAAAGATGCTCAAAAATTTGACGAAAAAGAAGTTGAAAAATGTAGACAGGTTTTTGAGGACTTCTTGACCGTATGTGAAACTATCAATCCCAAGGAGTTTCTTACTAAAACAGGAAGTTTTAATGTTTCTTTATTTGATTCTGTGTTTGTTGTTATTGCAAACAGAATTATTTTGTCAGGCGTTGACGCATCGAAGATTAGTTCTGAAGCATTTGATTCATTAAAGAATGATGTAAGTTTTAAAACTGCAATTACCCATAGTACGTCTCATGCAGATAGCGTAAAAAATAGGCTAAGCCTTGCGCGTAAATATTTATATGGAATTGTCGATAGTGAACTGAGTGGTGAGAGAGAAGATGGAAAGTGACCGTATCGAGCGACAATATCAGGATTCTAAGGACTTGGTTGCATATTTGATGGGCAAAGGCGAAGTGTCCTTTGCCACCTACATAGACAGTGTATATAAAAAAGTCCTCGTTCTGTCGGCTGCAAGCTATTTTGAGAGCGTCATTTCAAACTATATGTCAACTTATGCAACACGAGCAAGCGGTCCTGATAAGCGAATAGTAACTTTAATTGAGAACAAGGTGATTGAACGGCAATATCATACTCTTTTCGATTGGGATGCAAAGAATACAAATAGGTTTTGGAGTCTTTTTGGTGAAAATACAAAAAGCAAAGTGAGAGAGCAACTCCATTCTGATGGATACCTGAAATCCACTGAGCAGGCTTTTATCGAACTTGGACGGCAAAGGAATTTGCTTGTACATGAAAATTTTGCAGAATATGATGTGAACACAACTGTGGAAGAAATATATGCAAAATACAAATTAGCGTGTGAGTTTGTTTCCTTCATTGCCACCGTTCTCGATCCAGCGTATCTCAAAAATTAGGATTACCGGTATAAATGAGTTCCAAAATATTCAGCTGTTCAGGTCTAAGCGTAATTTTCGTACTGATAGCATCCCCTGATAGCTTTTTGATAGCAGAAAGTCGGATGCCCCATAGGATTGGGATAATTGGTATCAAATCAAACCAAATGGAATCAAACGGTCTATACAAAAAAGTTTAGAGCGCGTTTCCACTTGGCGAGTTCGAATAATTTGGCATTGGTCCCAATTTTGGGGTTGGGCTGTTACATGAGTGTGGGTCGACCTAGTACGTAGTTGTGGGTAGGCCTATTACAATATGTGGGTCGTGCTAGTACAAATTTTGTGGTCGACATAGTCCATGTTATTGGGTTTCAATGGCTAGAGCGTATTGCTCCAGCCATTTTCGTCTTTAAAGAGTGAATTTATCGTATTTGTTGAGATCATAAAGGATTCGGTTACGGGTTCGTTTAAAATTTCTAAAGCCGTTGGCATTTATAATAACTTTCTTCAAAATTCTGTTCTTCGATTCAATGTAACTGTTATTTATGCGCCTGCCATTAATCGTTGTAAATGAGTTTAGTATTTCTTGTTTCCAATTCACAAGGAGACCATAAAATTCATTGTATTCAGGTATTCCGGAGTCACCAAATCGGTTCTTAAGTAACTCATAGTTTTCTTCGAGACTGCCGGAAGCTTTGTAATATTCTCCACTCTGATTGAATTTCAGATACAATTCTTTCTCTGGAAATTGAGCAAACAGTAAGTCTCGGATATCTCTTAAATTGACATAACGGCCTAAGGCTTTGTTGTATTTTGGTTTATTATCTAAGTCCGTAGTATGGTTAAATACAAAATTAAATTTTCTTAGAAGATACTCATAGGTATGGTTTTCAGTATTTCGTGCACATCTTAGCCTAATCTTATTAAAGTCATCTGTAAGATGTTTGGTTACATGAAAGCTGTCTGCACAAACAATGGCATCCGGGAAACATATCTGTGCAACATCCCTAAAGTTGTCATACAGATCCATGGATATATACTTTACATTGTTGTGTTCGCTGCGTTTGAGAGTGTAGTTTTGAATATCTCCACGGATAGAGGAAAAATAGTCAATAAGGTAATGCTTTCTGCGTGTGGAAAGTACATCTATTACTTCACCCGTGATAAAATTCATGAGCAGGCAGCAGTAAAGAGAATCCATATCAGATTTAGGGAAATAGTGCTCATCCATGGATAATACCATTGGTAAAGGCTTACGCATAATATCTACGTGTTTGTCAAATAATCTTAGAACAGTAGCTTTGGAAATATGGTATCGTTCAGCAACACTGGTATAAGTGTCTTCGGGATGCTTTAAATCTTTCAAAATATTAATTTTGGTTTCGTGGGTTAGTCCGTCATTGGCTTTAGTAAAGGGATTAAGTTCGTTAAAAGAATAAGAACACTTGGGACAACGGAATCTTCTTTGGCGATAAACAATGCTACATTTACGGTTGACCAGTGTAGAGTGTGTTAGTGTTCGTGGGTAGTATCCATGAATTTTTACAGGTCCGGAACAGAACGGACAGATCTTAGAGGTAACCTTTAGCTTAAGATTAATAATGACTGAGCCGTCGGACTGCGCAATGGTTTGGAGCTCCTCAATCTTATCCTCTTGAATGTTAAGCATATTTGTGATAAACTGACGCATAGATAAAAAATCCTCCTTCGTCTTAGTAATATAGGCAATTACTATTTTAACTAAGGAGGATTTATTTGTTTAGATGTGGCTTGTGCAGAATTGTTAGTTTGTATAAGCCATTATTTTTTTATTGAACAGGGAATTTTTGCCTGCGACCACAAAAGGTGTACTAGGTTGCCCCACAGATTTGGACTAGCTTGAGCACAAGAATGTACTAGCGAAACCACAAAATGTACTAGGTCTTAATCGAGCATAAAAATTGGACTAGGTCGACCCAACCACAAGTAATGGACTAATGCAATAATTTCTGATACATAATAATAGTAAAAACTAATCCCTTAGCTGTGGGTAGAAAACTCATAGCTAGGGGATTTTTGCGTCTGTATATATTTATGCGCTGGCCATATCTCACTTTTTGTTTTACAATAATATCAAGTGATGCATAACTATTGCTTAAGAGGAAAAACTTTTTGAAGAGGCTGCAGTTAAAATTATTATATGTATGCACAAAGCAAAGGAGGTCGAAAAATGTCAGATAAAATGGAGGTTTATTATTTCAGTCCCACGGGAGGAACAAAAAAGGTAAGCGATATTTTTGCCGCTGCCGTAGGCAAAGATGCAGAATGGCATGATTTGAGAGATAAGCAAACGCCGACGGAGCAACCGCAGGGGGAGCTGATTGTTGTTGCAGCACCTGTATTTGCCGGACGAATTCCTTCTGTCGTGCGTGAAAAAATAAAAACGCTTGCCGGTGAGGGGAAGAAGGCCGTAACTATCGCTGTTTATGGTAACAGGGCCTATGAAGATGCGCTGCTGGAGATGAATGATATTCTGATTCAAGGCGGCTTTACGGTAATAGCATCTGCTGCCTTTGTGGCTCAGCATTCTATTGTACCCGAGGTAGGCGCCGGCAGACCGGATGCGGAGGATGCAAAGGAAATCCGTGCATTTGCAGAGGCGGTTAAGAACAGTACTTCTTCAGAAAATATTCATGTACCAGGCAAACGCCCGTATAAGCCGGAGATGAAGGTGCCGGTAGCGCCGCTTTCTCTGCCGGCATGTACAGCGTGCGGAGGATGCGCAAAAATCTGCCCGACGGATGCTATAGCAAATGAGGATGGAAAGATGGCTACGGATGCAGCAAAATGTATTCTTTGCATGGCCTGCATTCATGCGTGCCCTAAGCAGGCAAGAATTCTTCCGCTAACATTGCAGCAAAAAACAGATAATATGCTTGCTGCATTCAAGGATGTCAGAAACAAGAATGAGGTGTTTTACTAAGAGCTTTTGCTTATATGCGCTTTAACGGCTTTTTAACATACAGAAATGCCGTTGCTTTTGCCAGCAGGCGTAATTTATGCTACAATATAATATCATGATTATTTAAGAGCGGAGAGTAGCGATGATAGCTAAAATAATTATAAGCGCCAACGAAGACGAAACCCGTATGGGGTTGCTGGAAAACGGAATATTGATGGAATATCTGGTAGAGCGCAAGGAAGAGCAGCATCTTGTAGGCAGTATATTTAAAGGCAAGGTCTGCAATGTAGTCCGTGGCATTCAGGCTGCCTTTGTGGATATCGGCCTGGAGCAAAATGCATTTCTGTATCTGGGCAATAAAAAGAATGTTACAGAAGGACAAAGCCTGATAGTGCAGATATCTAAGGATGCACGCGGTACTAAGGGACCTACCGCTAACCGCGAAATTACCTTGCCGGGACGCTATGTGGTGTTGCTGCCGCAGGCGGATTATGTGGGTATTTCACGTAAGATTACCGATAAGGAGGAGCGCGAGCGCCTGAACATGATTTGCGAGGGTGTGCGTCCTGCCGGTATGGGAATTGTGGTGCGCACGGCGGCGACAGGTGTTGCGCGTGAGCTTTTGGAGCGCGATGTGCAGGAGCTGGCGGCTGACTGGAAGGTGTTGGCGGCACGTGAGCGTGTAGCGAAGGCTCCCTGTCTGCTGAGGCGTGAGCTTGATTTGCCGATTCGTATTGTGCGCGACTATCTGCGTCCGGAGCTGACGGAAATCGTGATTGATAATCTGCCGATTTATAAGCGTGTAGAAGAGCTGCTGGCCGAGATGCCGCAGGCACAGGATATCAGGGTAACGCTGTATCAGGGTCTGGAGGATATCTTTGAATATCATAAGCAGGGCGAAGCAGTTGCCGGCATCAGTGACAGACAGGTGACGCTGCCTAGCGGCGGTTATCTGGTTATTGACCATACTGAGGCGATGACTGTTATTGATGTTAACAGCGGCAAGTTCAGCGGACGCGAAAATCTGGAAGAAACGATTATGCAGATTAACCGCGAGGCGGCGCTGGAGATTGCGCGTCAGCTGCGTTTGCGTGATATTGGCGGCATTATCGTAGTAGATTTTATTGATATGCATACCGATAATCACAAAAGAGAGATTATGAACTCTCTGCAGCAGGCGCTGAAGGGTGATAAAATGCATCCTAAGGTGCAGGATATCACGGTGCTGAATTTGGTGGAGATTACCAGAAAAAAATCGCGTCAAAATTTATCAAGCGTATTATACACTCCCTGCCCGGTATGCAACGGCAGCGGACGTGTGCAGAGCAGAGAAAATCTTTCTTTGGAAATCAAGCGCCGTCTGCGTACTTTGCTGAAGCGTCGCAGCAGCTCGAAGAATCTTTTGATTACAGCTAATCCCTGGCTGGCAGAATGGCTGGTAAGCAAGGATTTGCGTGCCTGGGAACGGGAATTGGCCTGCACCCTGAAGGTTGAGGCAGATGCTTCCCTGCATGTAGAAAGTTTTATGATTTTAGACAACAGCGGTGTTGACAAATAGCAGACATTAAGGTAAAATATTCCAGTATGGACTGATTTGGTCCGTCCCCAACCGCGCAGAGAGGTTCTGAAAATCCCTGGCGTCAGGGTACCGTATTTGGCGAGTCTATCATTAAGGGAGGTGCAATAGATGTACGCAATTATCAAAACCGGTGGCAAACAATACCGCGTAAGCGAAGGCGAAACCCTGCAAGTTGAAAAACTGAACGCAGAAGTTGGTGCTGAAGTAGTTTTTGAAGAAGTTCTGACCGTTGTAAATGATGCTGATGTTAAGATTGGCAAGCCCGTAGTTGAAGGCGCTAAAGTTGTTGCTAAAGTTGTTGAACACGGCAAAGCAGACAAGATTTTCGTTTTCAAATACAAAGCTAAATCCAACTACCGTAAACGTCAAGGTCATCGTCAACCGTTCACTACTGTTGAAATCACCGCTATTAACGCATAATTTTTATGGTAAGTGTTGATTTATTCAGGAACAGGCAGGGTATGATTACCGGCTATAAGGTCAGTGGTCATGCAGGTTATAGCGAAGAAGGCTCAGACATTGTCTGCAGCGCGGTTTCCGCTCTGACACAGGCTCCCTTGCTTGGCTTGGAAAAACATTTGAAACTCAATCCGTCCTATGTCGTTAATCAGGAGGACGGAATCTTCGAGGTAGCATTGAACAGTGCTCCTACCGACCTGACAGAGGCTATATTGCAAACCATGATTTATGGAGTGGAATCAATAGCGCGTCAGTGTCCGCAATATGTTCGCATTCAAGAACATAGGAGGTGAAAGTAATGTTTGAAATTATTCTGCAATTACATGCACATAAAAAAGGTACTGGTAGCTCCCACAACGGTCGTGACTCTAACGCACAACGTCTGGGTACCAAAGCTCATGACACCCAGCTGGTAACCGCTGGCAGCATCATCGTTCGTCAACGTGGTACTAAATTCCATCCGGGCAACAATGTTGGCATGGGCAAGGACTACACTATTTATGCTAAGGTTGAAGGTCGCGTTAAATTTGAACGCAAAGGCCGCGACAAACGCCAAATCAGTGTATATCCTGTTGAAGAAGCAGCAATGTAATCTTCATAAAAATTACTCCGTAACTCTCGGGTTACGGAGTTTTTGTATTCCTGGCATTAAAAAAGCTTCCCAATCAAGGGAAGCTTTTGGTGTTATAAGCCGATTATTTTGCTGTGCGATAGATATTTTCCATATCTTCGACACTCAGTACCTTGAACTGGCCGATGGTGCGCGTATTCATAAAGCTACATTTATATGCCAGTTCTTTGATTTCATCTTCTGTGATGTCCTTGCCGATAAGCTCGTGAATGTTGGTGGGCATACCGATATGACGGAAGAAGCTTTCCATTGCAGCAATGCCTTCTAAAGCTGTAGCTTCGGGATTGCGGAAGTTGTAGGGAATATGGAAAACGTTAGTTGACAACTGTGCAAAGCGGCCGATATTTTCTTTATAAACGTAGCGTGCCCAGCTGCCCCAGACTGCTGCCAGGCCTGCGCCGTGAGCAACGCCGAACATGCTGCTCAGCTCGTGCTCCAGCTGGTGGCAGGACCAGTCACCGAAGGTGCGGTCGCCGGTGGTCTCGTTGTGGGATAGGGTGCCGCTCCACATAATTTCAGCGCGGGCATCGTAATTATCAGGCTCTTTGAGCGCAATTTTGGCATAACGTATAACATTGCGTAGCAATGTTTCGGCGATGCCGTCGATTAGTGCCAGCTGATGGGTTGACGAGGCAGTAAAATAACGCTCTAAGGTATGTACCATGATGTCGGTGCAGCCGTTGGCTGTCTGGTAGGCAGGCAATGTATATGTAAGCTCAGGGTTCATAATAGCGAATTTGCAGTAGCCGTAGTCGGTAGAAAGGCCACGCTTGAGCATGCCGTCCTCGTTGGTGATAACGCTGCAGTTGCTCATTTCGCTGCCTGCTGCCGCGATAGTCAGCACAGCGCCGAGCGGAGCGCAGGCGGTAATCTCTTTTTTCTTAGCGTAATAATCCCACACATCTCCGGGGTTAGCCAGGCCGTAGCCAATGCCCTTGGCGCTGTCGATAACACTGCCGCCGCCGACTGCGAGAATAAAATCAACGTTCTCCTCACGGCAAAGCTCTACGCCCTTCTTAACCATGGAAAGCTGCGGATTAGGCACAACGCCTCCAAGCAGTACGTACTCCAGGCCTGCGTCCTGCAGGCTGGCGCAGACGCGGTCCAGCAGACCGCTTTTCTTGGCGCTGTGACCGCCGAAGTGTACAAGTACCTTGTGGGCACCGTAATATTTACACCATTTACCTGCTTCGTTTTCGGTATTTTTACCGAAGATTATTTGTGTAGGTGCGTGAATCTGAAAATGATCCATAATATCAGCTCCTTGCCAGTAATAATTTCTCAATGGATAAAAGGAAATAAAAGAATAACAAAAAGACTGCCTGAGGTCGCAGGCAGTCTCTCGCAAAACAAATCCGGAGAGGACTGACATACGGCTATCAGGAATCTCTCTTACTTTGCTTATTATAGGAAATTATTTTTTCTTTGTCAATTTATTTTAAGTGTAAGGCTTAGCGCTTCTTTAATCCCAGTATTTCCTCCGGCAGCTGTGCCAGTGTAATAGCTGCAAATACCAGAGCACAGCCAAAGATTTCACGGCTGCTCATAGCCTGTCCCAAAATAAGCCAGCCGCTTACCAGTGCGAAGGCTGATTCCAGACTCATCAGCATGCAGGCAACCAGGGAGCTGACATGTTTTTGACCGACAATCTGCAGCGTGTAGGCTACACCGCTGGACATGATGCCTGCGTAGGCGATAGGTGCCCAGCCTGCAATAATATTGCTCATGGATGGTGTTTCGAAAATAAACATCAGCACACCGTTGACAACGGTGCAGGTCATAAATTGTATGAGTGACAGGCGCACGCCGTCAAGATTTTTAATGATATTTTCTATGGCGATAATCTGTGCAGCGAAGCAGAAGGCACAGATGAGTGTGTATAAATCACCTTTGTTGATAGAGAAGCCTTCGTTGATGCAGATGAAGTACATGCCTACGGCTGCTACGAAAACGCTGAGGCCCTGCAGCAGGGAAACGGAGCGACGGTAGAAGATATAGCTTAAAACAGGTACCAGAATGATATAGAGTGCCGTGATAAAGCCGCTTTTGCCGACGGTGGTGTACATTATGCCAAGCTGTTGAAAAAAGCAGGCGAGTGAGAGGAAAAGACCACAGGTGATGCCACCCTTAATTAAACGGTCTTTATAGACGGGGTCGTCACTGCCTAAAACAGTAAAGCGCTTACCTGCCGCTTTGTCGAACAATAGACAGCAGCCAAATAAAAAGACAGTAGCTAAAACACTGCGCGCACAGTTGAAGGTTAACGGTTCGGCGTAATCGCCGCCGACGCTTTGCGCGATAAAGGCAGTACCCCAGATGAAGGCACACAAGGTGAGCATGAGAACGCCGCGTGTACTGTGATTATTTGCTGATGAATTATTCATAAACAACACCCCTATAACAAAACAATAAGATGAAAATAATTATACCATATTTTGCAATGCGTGTACAAAGGTAACAGCTTGAAAAATCGCTGCTGAAGGGATAATTTTGAGCTGTTTTTCTGCGGAACATTTCCTCTCGCAGGACTTTTTTGTAAAGCAAATAGCTGAAAACAGAAAAAATAAAGCTAAGTGCTAAATTGGCGAAAAAATCGTCTACAAAGAATTTTATCAACATATTGATGAATTTATCTTTGACACCTACGATATATTGTGGTAGAATAAAGCTACAGAAAATGCTACGCTGAACCGTAGCTGTTTTTTATGATTAAGACAAGGCTTTGACCGTTACGGTCAGAGCCTTGAATAACGTATAGGTGTATTTTAAGAATAACTTATGGATTTTTGCTCTTAGTTCTTATACGAAGATATTGATTTATAACTTTAATTTTACAGGAAAGGATGCTGAAAGGTTATGAAAGTAATTAAGCGCGATGGCACAACAGTAGATTTTGATGCCGCAAAGATTGTCGTTGCTATTCAAAAAGCCAATGCTGCCGTAGAACCGGAATTTCGTATTGAGGAGGATAAAATCCAGGAAATTGCGGATAGCGTACAATCTCGTAACCGTATGCGCCTGCTTGTAGAAGACATTCAGGATATGGTAGAGCATAGCCTGATGGATGCAGGTAAATTTGAGCTGGCAAAGCAGTATATTATTTACCGTTATAAACGAGCTCTGGTGCGCAAGGCCAACACTACCGACGATTCTATTCTGTCCTTAATCCGCAACAGCAATAAGGACGTTATGGAAGAAAACAGTAATAAAAATGCAACGATGGCTGCTACTCAGCGCGATCTGATTGCCGGTGAGGTTTCCAAGGATCTGACGAAGCGTATTATGCTGCCGGCCAAGATTTCCAAGGCGCATGAAGAGGGCGTGCTGCATTTCCATGATGCTGACTATTTTATTCAGCCTATTTTCAACTGCTGCCTGATTAATATCGGCGATATGCTGGATAACGGCACGGTTATGAACGGCAAAATGATTGAAAGTCCTAAAAGCTTTCAGGTTGCCTGCACCGTTATGACACAGATTATTGCTTCTGTTGCTTCCAGCCAGTACGGCGGTCAGTCTGTTGATATCCGTCATCTAGGCAAATATCTGCGTAAGAGCTATGAAAAGTTTAAAAAGAGCATCAAGGAAACCTCCGGAGGCAACATTGATGACGAAACTCTGGAGCGTCTGACGAATGAGCGCCTGCGCTACGAGCTGAAGGGTGGCGTACAGACCATTCAGTATCAGATTAATACATTGATGACTACAAATGGACAATCTCCGTTTGTTACCCTGTTTTTGAACCTGCAGAAGGATGATCCGTATCTGAAGGAAAACGCTATGATTGTGGAAGAGATTCTGCGTCAGCGTCTGCAGGGCATTAAAAATGACAAGGGCGTTTATGTAACCCCGGCTTTCCCGAAGCTGGTTTATGTTCTGGATGAGCATAACTGCCTGAAGGGCGGCAAGTACGATTACATTACACGTCTGGCAGTAAAATGCAGCGCTAAGCGTATGTATCCTGATTATATCAGCGCTAAGAAAATGCGTGAAAACTATGAAGGCAATGTTTTCTCCCCGATGGGCTGCCGCAGCTTCCTGTCTCCCTGGAAGGATGAAAACGGTAACTATAAATTCGAAGGTCGCTTCAATCAGGGCGTAGTTTCTCTGAACCTGCCGCAGATTGGCATTGTTGCCAAAGGCGATGAGCAGAAGTTCTGGAAGCTGCTGGATGAGCGTCTGGAGCTGTGCTTTGAAGCGCTCATGTGCCGTCACAATGCGCTGAAGGGCATTAAGAGCGATGTCAGCCCTGTACATTGGCAGTACGGTGCTATTGCCCGTCTGGGTAAGGGTGAAACAATAGACAAGTATCTGGAAAACGGTTATTCTACCATTTCTCTCGGCTATATCGGCCTTTATGAGCTGACCAAGTTGATGAAAGGTGTAAGCCATACCGATCCTGCAGGCGAGGATTTTGCCCTGCGCGTTATGAACCGTCTGCGCGGTGCCTGCGATAAATGGAAGGCACAGACTGGCCTTGGCTTCGGTCTGTACGGTACACCGGCAGAAAGCCTTTGCTACCGCTTCGCACGTATCGACAAGGAGCGTTTCGGCACGATTGAGGATGTTACCGACAAGGGCTATTATACTAACTCCTATCATGTTGATGTACGCGAGAAGATTGATGCTTTCAGCAAATTTAAATTTGAAAGCCAGTTCCAGAATATTTCCTCCGGCGGTGCGATTTCTTATGTAGAAATTCCTAATATGCGTCACAACACCGAAGCATTGGAAGAGGTTGTCAAATTCATTTATGATAACATCCAGTATGCGGAGTTTAATACCAAATCCGATTACTGCCATGTTTGCGGCTTTGACGGTGAAATTACCATTAATGATGACAATGAGTGGGAATGCCCAGCATGCCACAACAAGGATCACTCCAAGATGACGGTTATCCGCCGTACCTGCGGTTATCTGGGAGAGAACTTCTGGAATGTAGGCAAGACTAAGGAAATCAAAGCCAGAGTAATGCATCTGTAATTTGCGAGGTGAGGGCGTATGAATTACGCAGAAATAAAAAATCTGGATATTGCTAACGGACCGGGCTTGCGTGTATCGCTGTTTGTCAGCGGCTGTACACATCATTGCAAGGGATGCTTTAACCCGGAGTCTTGGAATTTTAATTACGGTCAGCCATTTACGGAAACAACGCAAGAGCATTTGCTGGAGCTCTTGGAGAACGAACATATCCGCGGCCTGTCGCTTTTGGGCGGTGAACCATTCGAGCCTGCCAATCAGGCAGCACTGTTGCCGTTCCTGCGCAAGGTAAGAGAGCGCTTTCCAAAGAAGGATATCTGGTGCTACAGCGGCTATGATTTCGAAAAGGATATGCTGACAGGTAACCTGGGACCTTGGGAAATTACCGAAGAAATGCTGTCCTATATTGACGTACTGGTAGACGGAGAATTTAAGCTTGAGCTGAAGAATCCTAATCTGCGCTTTCGCGGCAGCGAAAACCAACGCGTTATCTTGGTGCAGGAATCGCTGAAGGCAGACGGCATTGTACAATGGGATGATGGCGAAGGCTTGAGCATCTGATAAGCAGTGCGTTTACAAATTTAAAAAAATAAAGCATCCCTGCTCGCAGGAGCAGGGATGCCCGGAAAAAGAAATAGCATTGTCGGTCTTAGCAGGACTGACAATGCTATTTTAATTGTGTGCGCAAGGCTTGCGGAATAACAGATTCGATAAAGGCTTTGACTATTGCCGGTTCAAAATCAAGGCCGGCCTTGTTCTGCAACTCGATGATAGCGTCGGCGTGAGTTTTTTGCCAATGCTGGGTGCAGGGGTTGAGGTTGCGGTCATAATAATTGGCTACGGCGACTATGCGTGCGCCGATAGGGATGTTCTGTCCCTTCAGGCGTTTGGGATAACCGGTGCCGTCCCATTTTTCATGGTGCGCGCGGATGATATCGCTGATGGTATCAAAGCCGGGAATATTCTCCAGCATGCTGGCGCCTGCGATGCAGTGACGTTTATAAATAGACTGTTCGCGCGTAGAAAGAAACGGCAGCTTAGCCAAAATAATATTGGGTACGGAAAGCTGACCGATATCATGCAGCAGCGCTGCTGTTTTTATCTGCGAAACCTCGCTGGCAGGCAGACCGAGCTTAGCGGCAGTGCTGGCAGAATAATTGGCAACCTGCTGACTGTGCAGATAAATTTCTCTATTTTTAATTTCCAGCATTCTTAAATAGAACTCGCAGATATCCTTCGTCAGGCGAGCATCCGCAAAGTCCAGACATTGTGGTATAGCAATCATAAAGCGTATTTCCTTTTTTTCCGTTCAATATTGAGTACCAATAGTATAGCACTTTTTGACAAAAGATAAAAGTATGCAGAGCTATTGACTTGCAAAAAAAATTTTTTCCCATTATAATAGATAGGACAACTCAGGTCTGTGGTTGCAAGTCGATGCCAGTTGCAGGCGAAACGATCCACGTAAGCAGCAAAATTTTGCTGTGAGCACGGTGCAGCTTAGAAGTAAGTCCTGCCGCAAAAAAATTATGGGCGAGAGAGGTAGTAGTGGGGAGCGGAATGCTTAGGAGCGAACCTTCCAGCAGGCGAGTGTGGGGGCGAAAACCAGGTCAGCTGAGTTGTTTTTTTGTTACCTAAATTACAGTTTGCTGTATTTTGAAAAAAAATGCGGCAAATTTTTATTTTTATACTGTTTTTATCGTATTTAC
>ENA-OPXC01001299-OPXC01001299.1-human-gut-metagenome-genome-assembly--contig:-NODE-1299-length-18051-cov-1.915037_pt1 | contig 18051 bp, 14 predicted proteins | sample MGYA00241512_ERZ502016 | MGnify/ENA primary metagenome ERZ502016 (study PRJEB25962, sample SAMEA2043043) | human gut metagenome | biome: human gut; feature: human-associated habitat; material: faeces...
TTTTCATTCGTTTTTTTCCTTAAATATAAAACAAGCCATATCATAAAAAATGTCAAAACAATAACGCCAAAATATCGAAATAATAAATAGTTTTCTGCCACAAAAGAACTGCCCGTTCCTCGCCCAATTGAGTACTGATAAGGAGATATAATATCAGTTAATTTCCATCCTAAATACGAACTGTTCTCTAGCGCAGCTTGCGTTTGTCCGTGTCCAAATACAGAATCTTGAAATGTCAGTTTAGAAAAAATATACGCTAAATATTTGTGAACTGCTCCAAGAAAATAAGGTATTCCTATTGTATTAGCAGATTTCAAATCATTATAGTATCTAACTGTGTTTGCAATTACATCAAAAGAAACACCTTGCGATACAAAAAATTCCTTCAAAAAAGTAACTGAAAAATCCACGGTTTGATTGTTTCTTATATATGAAACGGAATTTGATACAAACATCAGTACACTAGCCGGAATAAGCATGTACCTGATTTTTATTTTCTTATAATATTTGCAGTAATACCATATTATAAATAACGTCTCTACAATGAATGGTCCTCTTTGTCCAGATAATAGCTGTGTTGCTGATATAACTAAATAAAACGTTAATATCTTGATACATTGTTTTTGAGGTGGTTTGCTCGCAAGTGCAATAATAATCAATGCTTTTATTGCTCGCGGAGAAATAGACAAATATTTTGCCCATGCTGGCCCCACAGAAAGCGTACCTTCACCAAAATTTGAAAGGTATGATTCTGTAGTACTAAACAATACTCCTGACATCACTCTATAAATACTTGTAGCAATACCCAAAATAATAAAGATTACAACAAAATATATTGGTAATGATGTTCCAACTGCGCGATTTTCACATTCTTGGTTATGTGTATTTTGGGAAATTGAATACGCAAATAAAATGGAAATCAAAGTAAGGGACAAAATATTAATACTGGTTATAATCTCTTGATTTGAAAAAGTATAGAAAGAAAAAAGCTGATTCTCCCTAACATTCACTAATCCCAAAATATCCATAACCGGATAAGAACATAAAAATAGTCCCATTGTGTATATTAAAAAAGTGATTTCTCCATAAAAAGATTCCATGCGAATAAAGCAGAAAAGAATAATTATATAAAAAATCAGCAACTCTATTTCTGAAATCTTATAATTCGTACCATTAAAAAGACACATCGTCCACACTAGGAGTAAAACTATGGAGATTAAAAAAGCATTTTGTTTTCTCATATTTCATTACCTATAACTATCCATTAAATTGTATTTAATATTCAGTTCTCGAATATCTGCACAAAGTATCAATGTAAAAACATGTGAGCAGATATTAATAGCGGTATCCTTCATTACTCTATAACCTCATTTTATATATCCATTTTGCAAAGGATAAACATTCCTTAATACTCTAGTAATATCACAATTCCCGTATGCTTGTATTCTTTCACAAAAGTCTTGAATATTCAGTATCGCAGTTGAATCCACAGTGACTGCCAACGCAATTTTTATTTCATCTTTATTACACGCAAACCGAATCATTTCTAACGGAAAACTATTAGGGATAATCACTCCTGTTTTAAAAACTCGACTATAATCAGTTGTTTCTCTTGGATGAGGTTTTATAATCAAACACCCGATTCTTTGTGTTTTCTTTTCGATATCCTCAATTATTCTTTTATAAATTCCTATTTTCTCATCTTCTGTAATAAGTTTATCTTCAGAAAAAGGTTGAGTTATCAATAGTGTTACATTGTTTTTTTTAACCAAAGTACTACTCAATAAATTAATTACTTCAGCTGAAAAACCAAGTATGTACTTAAAGACATCCATGCAATCAGATCTTTCCATAGACGAAAACAACTCAAATAAATTTAGTTTGACCCCCTTTTCTTTGATACTGTTAGGAAGTTTTTCAGGATACTGTACCCATATCTCTTTGATTCGTTTATCTACTCCATTAGGTTCAACTATACCAAGCATTTTATATTTCAAAAATTTAAGTGCAAAGCTCTCTTTTCGTACAAATTCTTTATAGATTTGCATTCCATCTTCTAACATTATTATGTTTTGAAAAGAATAGATAAAATATCTGGAAAAATTATGGCCATCCTCATTCACATAACAATGGACATCAATTTTGTTTTTTGAATAAGCCTCACGAATCTCTTTTAAGAGCGGGAATTTGTTTTCTATTTTCTTTCGCACACTTGCTTTATAGAACAAATAATCAACTTTACTGTTCAATTGCATTTCTTGATCTTCAAAAATCAATGCTGTATCAAATAATGGTGAAAGCGAATCCCAATCATAAGCTTTAGCATTTGGGTAACAAGTAATATCAATTACCAAAATATTTTTTCCTATACTTCTTAATGTTTGTGCTACAAGAGAAGACAACAACACATGGTACATAGTTGAACAAACAAATATATTTATCCTCTCATTACTCATATCATTCACCGTCCTCTTCTTCCTTAAATGCTTTTATCATTGCAAAACAAGAACTTACCATAATAAAAATAAAAGGAAAAGCTGCAGCAATAGAAATTGTTTGCAATGGTTTGAGACCTCCAGCCAACAAGAGACCAATTGTAATTAATGCCAAAAGAGCACCCCATATTATTTTCTTATAATTAGATGGTGTAATGCTTCCATTAGACGAAATGCACGCTAAAACATAAGTTCCAGAGTCCGCTGATGTAATAAAAAAGCTAATCAATAGCACAATTGCAATAATAGATGTTCCTGTTGCCATTGGATACTTTGCAAGCACTACAAACAATCCTATTTCAGGGTTGCTTGCAATACTAACTAATACTTCTGAGCTTAACGTTCCATCTACTCCAAGATGAATACCCATGCTTCCAAAAATAGAAAACCAGACAAAAGATGCCATTGATGGTACTAAAACAACCCCGAAGATAAATTCCCGTATGGTCCTGCCTTTAGAAATCCTTGCTATGAACATTCCAACAAATGGTGCCCAAGCAATCCACCATGCCCAGTAAAACACTCTCCAGCTAAGCGTCCAACTCGCATCTGTATAAGTACTGATTTCTAAGCTGTCTTTAAAAAAATCATTCAGGTAATATCCAAGACCATTTACAAAGTTATTCAGTATCTCTTGCTTTGGTCCAATAGTAAAACAAATCGCCATAAACACTACAATAAGTATAAGTGTAATATTAGATAGCTTTTTTACTCCTTTATCTATCCCTGATACTGCGGATAAAACAAATATAATCGTAACAACTACAATAATTGCTATCTGAGATATCGTATTATTAGGCAAATCCAAAGTACTTTCTAAACCGCTATTAATTTGTAGAACACCTAGACCTAAGGAAGTAACAATTCCTGCTAGTGTTGCGAAAGCAGCAAAAATATCTACAATTTTTCCAAACCAGCCTTCTGTTAATTTTTTTCCTACCAATGGCTCCATGGTTGAACTAATTAGCCCATTTTTTTTCTTTCGAAACTGAAAATATGCCATTGGAAGCCCAATAACTGCATAAGCAGCCCACGGATGAATTCCCCAATGCATAAAAACCGATTTAAAAGCAAAATCAATTGAATCTTTTGAACTTGGTGTAACACTGGATATTGGATTCAAATAGTGTGATAATGGCTCTGAGATTCCCCAAAATACCAATCCTACTCCCATTCCGGCACAAAATAGCATTGCAAACCAAGAAATATTGCTGTATTCAGGTTTTGAATCGTTTTCTCCTAGTCTTATTTTACCGAACTTACTGACAGCCACAAATAATGAAAAAACTACAAAAAACAACATTGCAAGAAGATATAACCATCCAAATCTATTTGTCAAAAAAATAAAAATATGATTTGACAAACTCTTAAATGTATTGCTAAAGAAAATTGCAAAAATTGCAATTAGTACTGCAATAACTAATGAGCAATAATACACCAGATTTTTTTTATTCATTTTACATCCTTCCCACTACCTTGATAAAATCGATAACACTGCACTCCAAAACGGTTTAGGATCCTTTTTATTGTAATAATAAAAACAACTACATTTCTTCAATTCTTTAAGCCATTTAATAGGATTCATATGATTTTTGATTACTCGATTCTTAAAATCTGGCAATTCAACCATCGCCACATAATTATCTGGTATTTTTTTATAAATATCTTCTGCTATTTTTCCTTTAATCATTCCATATGCCCAGTTCGTTATCAGATTCATGCCAAGGCACGTTGATGCGTATCCCCATGCCGAATGTCTAAAGTTTATTTCAATGAAATATAATTCATCATCCTCTCCCACTAAAAATTCAATTGTGAATATACCTTCAAATTTTATCTCGGACATCATCTTAACTAAAGCATTTTGGATTCTCTCATCTTTATTATTCTTTAATGTAAATGTGAAACTGTATGAATTAGGAAGCAGATAATTATATGTGGAGCCCATCGAGAGAAATACATCTTTTCCTCTATTTATACATAAGCCATCAAGACAAAGCTCATTTTTCTTTTTGACATATTGCTGAACCAAAATCTCATCTTGTGTAACCTTTGATAAAGCATTTTTCAGCTCTTCCTCAGAATTACAAATAAATACATTCTCTTTCCACCCATATTGAACCGAATCTTTTGCTTTAGTGATAACCGGATAAGTAATACCTGTCGGAATACTTCCCTTCTTCACACAATATGTTTTGGGAATTTTCAATCCATATTTAACAGCAAGTTCACTAAGCAACTCCTTGTCCATATATTTCGTAATGCGTCCAGTTTCACCTGCATTATAAAATATAAACTTATCTTTAATTTCTTCATATCTACAATCCAAGAAACTTGTCATCGTATCATCTGATGTAAGGATAAATGTATTGACATATCCTGCACTGGAAGAGTTTTTGCCAAAAAGCTTAAGGATTAATTGGTATCCTTCTTCTACAGAATCAACCATATGTAATTCCTTAAAATATTTACTTGCAGAAGTAATTCTCCTTTTATTTTTGACAATAACACCAATAGGATTTATACCTTCTTCGCCTAAACTACGTACAATTCCTAATGGATTGTAATGTTCAAAACCAAAAACTATATATTCATATTTTTTTAATTCATTAATATTCATATCTAAACTCGCTTTCTTCTTATGAAATATAATTTTTTAAGTAGTTGATCAAAAATCCCACGATGGTACTTTTCCATTTTTAATGTTGATAGATCAATAAACTGATTACTGTAACGTCTGAAGAAACTATCTAAAGCTATAAAGTCTGCGTCACTCATAATATTGGGGTGATAGCAAAAAGTAGTGACCTTAAAAGGGAGTTTCCTACAATGACCTGACTGCTGTGGAATAAAATAAAAACCATCGTCGAAGTACACGTTATTTGCAACCGTATCACTAATTACTCTAATTTGGCTTTCTTCCCTCAGAGCCACTAATGTATTCTTATCAAAGGTATGCGCAGGAGCAAAAAAGACTTTAGGAAGAATTCCATTTGCTTTTAAAATTGAATATCCTTCTCTTATTTTTTGTCTTTGCCTTTCTAAACTAACACCCGCAAACTCGCTTCTTTTATTAACCGGATTAATTCCACCATCATTTGTCTCAAATACGTGATTATAACCATGTAATGCTGGTGCCCATCCCTTTTCCTTCCATGAAATCATTAGATTCCAAAAATCTTTTATTTTATCATACTTCAATAGTTCTGGATCTTTATTTGCCGGGATAATACCATATATTGGTTTAATTCCATATTTATCTAACGTTTCTTCCATCCGCTTCCATTTCTTCAAATCCATATATTCGGAAGCATCATCTAATCTTAAAATATACATTCATTCACCTTATATTTCCAAATAAAATTTCTGAACCATTTCAGTATTCTCAGATATATCATATCCAGAATTCCTTATTATTTTCCTATCTACAAATCGATTATAATCCACACTTTTACTCATCTTATCAATCCACTCTTCATTATTATTCAAATCTAACCTAGTAACTAAATTTAACCCCATATCAACTTCGTCAGGTATATTTTTTGATATAAAACATCTTAATCCTGACGTCTGAGCCTCTATAACAGCAATTCCAAGCCCCTCCCATAACGAAGGAAAGCAAAACATATCCATCGCACTATAATACATTTCTGTATTACTTTGATTTCCCACAAAAATCACATCATCTTCTATTTTAAGATCTTTACATTTCTTCTTTATATGTTTCCTAAGTTTTCCATCCCCTACAAGAAGTAATTTTGAATCTCTCTTTTTTACCTTTAATTCTGCAAATAAATCTATCAAGAAATCGTGATTCTTTGCTTCAATAAACCTCCCAACATGTCCTATAACCAATGTTGTCTCTGAAATTCTTAATTGCTCTCTTATCTTATTTCTTTCAATACGATTAAATAAAAATCTATCTACATCAATGCCATTTTTCACTACATAAAAGCTATTGCTATTAACCACTTTACTTCCAAACAGCCATTCCCCTGACTTCTTAGAACATCCAAAGAAATAATCGGCTTGATATCTTAGTGGATATTGTAAAACAGCTTTCACTAAAGCTGACATTCCACTTCCATTAGACGTACTATGACTATGAATAATGGTTTTCACCCCATGTTTTTTTGCTATGGGCAAATAGATAGATGCATAACTTCTTACATGTGAATGGAGTATTTTATATTCAGGGTGTTCAATAAAGAACCTGTTCCATTTTTTCTTTATTTCAAACAAATTAGTGCCTTTAAAATTTGGCATAGAATATATTTTTCCGCCTAATTGTTTTATTTCATCTGCAAAATACTGCTCATTTGACGAATCTACTATAAAATCAAATTGTATTTTCTCACGTTCAATATTTCTATATATATTCATTACCATAGCTTGCGAACCACCTATTTCCAGGCTACCAATCATATGCAATATTCGAATACATTCCATGTGTCTACTTATTCCTTTCAGTACTTAATCAGACTATCAATTCTTTTCTGAACAAATACTGTATTGCTTGGAACTACTCCTTTTACAATACTTCCCGCTGATATAACCACATTATCACCTATTTTTGTTCCTCGAAGAATTATAGCATTTGCAGCAATCCAGACATTATTTCCAATTTCAACTGGAGCTGTCTTAAATTGCATTGCCTTCACGCCCCCCTCCGCTCTATAGTCATGATCCTGGTCATATATCAAAACATTTGGTCCTAACATAACATCATTTCCAATACATACATTTTCATATGCTGTAACTACACATCCGTTACTCATACTAAAATTATCTCCAATACTGACTTTCGCTCCATTGCGAACTCTTATCTTTGCACCGTTATGCATTTTTAATTTCTTTCCAACAGAGAAATCTGTTCCCTTCTCTATCGTCAATTCTGTCAATGGCGACATGATTGCCGGAAACTTTGCTCGAAATGCTTTTCCATTTTTTATTTTTGTCATAAGGTATTTTATTCCAGCATATGGTACACAAAATACGGCTTTTACATATTTATTCATTTCTACCTTTCCATTTCTCTCATATATGCGTTTACAACAATATTTCTATTAAACTCTTTTTCCATCTTTTCTCTTCCAGCAATCCCCATATCACATCTCGCATCATTCGACAGTTCCATAAATTTTCTTACAGTCTTCACAAGCTGCTCCCTATTCTTTTGTTCAAATATATATCCCGTTATCTCATTATCGACAGTCTCCCTACATCCCGGTCTATTTGTTGTTATAACAGGTCTTCCGCTCGCAGCTGCCTCAAGACATACATTTGATATTCCTTCTGGATAATATGATGGATGAATCTGGCAATGAACATGTTTTAAAAACTCAGCAGTATCACTTACTTCGCCATGATATTTTATAAACCCGTTATCCTCATATTCCGTAAGTATTTGTCTATACTCTCCATCGCAAGGACCGCATACATGAAATACCGTATTAGGATATTCTTCTTTAACTGCTTTCGCACACGCAAGATACTCTTCTATTCCCTTTTCCTTTATGATTCTTGCCACGAAAAGAAATTCAACTCCCGTTTCGTCAGATGGATATTCAAGATACTTCCACTTATCCAGATTTACTCCCGATCCCGGTATGAGTATCTCATGCCCATCGTACATATTGTGTTTATGAAAGAAACTTCTATTGTCTGTATTTTGAAAGAATACACATTTTGCTTCTTTCACAGCTTTTTTATATAATGCAATCATGAGTGGCTGCAATCTACCAGGTTGTTCTAGCGCAGTTCCAAGGCCAGACACATTTACCAGATAAGGTATTTTCATCTTTCCAGCCACAATTCCTGAATATATACATACCTTTGTTGTATACGATAAAATCACATCCGGCTGTACCGCTTTGAAAATTCTTTTATAATCCCTCATCAATTTCATATCCTTGATGGGATTAGTTCCACGCTTATCTATTTCTATCGGGACGAATTTACATCCCATATCTTTCATAAATTTTACTTTAGGTCCATCAGGCAAGCATATATATACTTCATACTTTTCATCTATAAGTCGTTGCAAAACTTCCACACGAAAGTTATAGAGTACGAAATCTCTATTTGCCAATACCAATACTTTCTTTCTCATAACCTTTTCCTTATATTAGCTTATCCTGCACGGTGGTCTCATCATGCATCTTTTTTCCTTGTTCCTCACTAAATCCTTCCGTACTTTCCTTTTTTAGCACTATCTTAACTGTTTCGAAAATTATTTGAATATCCAGAAGCAGTGAATAATTTGTTATGTAAAAAAGATCCAGTTTTAATTTATCTAAGGCAGTTGTATTATATTTTCCATAAACCTGGGCATATCCAGTAAGTCCGCCTTTTACCTTGAGTCTAAGCGGCCACTCTGGAATATCTTTTGCATATAATTCATCATGTTCCCATCGCTCCGGTCTAGGTCCCACTATAGACATGTCACCTTTAAAAATATTTATCAGCTGAGGCAATTCATCTATTCTGGTGGCCCTTATAAAATTTCCAACTTTAGTAATTCTATCGTCTTTTTCCCCTGCCGGATGAGGTCTTCCATCTTTTTCTGCATCTACGATCATTGAGCGAAATTTTAATATCATAAATCTTTCTCCACCAATCGTCACTCTTTCCTGCTTAAAAAATACCGGACCACCATCCTCCATATGTATAGCAATTGACACTATAAGCAATATTGGACTAAGTATTATAAGTGCCACACCAGATAAAAATATGTCAAAAAAACGTTTCCAAAACAACTGAGTTGTAGATAGACCAATGTTTTTACACAAACATAATGGTGTATCAAACAAATTCAGTTCCTCAGAACTTTTGGCTATAATATCAGAAATCTTCGGAGTAAAGTAAACCCTTTTATCTTCTGCATAACATTTCTTCAACAATGCATTTCTTGTATCACTCGGTATATCATTGATAAGTATTGCATCATATTTATCAAACTCTGCATATATTTTATCAAGTCCTTCTTTATAACTAATAAGCTTTGTTACTTTATACTTATCTTTTCTTCCACTAATTTTATCAAAAAGCCCATTCTTATATTCTCCATACACCTCAAGTATTTCAATTGGAGGAAAGAATTTTCTATATATATTTACCATTGGAAGCATTAACAATCCCAACACAATAGACTGACTTAATACCATCAATATATATATCCCCAGTATTTCCCAAAATAGTCTGAATTCTCCTAAAATTGCAAGCGAAATAAGCACTTCAAAGCAAGCTACTGTCATACAAGTCAATACCACGCCTATTATTAAATTCATCTTTCTGTCTACGCCAATTTTAAATGCACGTAAATACCTTCCCATTAGGAAAAATAAAATAAAATATATTCCTGCAGACATTCCAAGATTTCCCCATCCCGTTAAATGTCCTGTAATATTGTGATTTTCTACAAAGTTATACCATACACCTGCAAATGATATAGTTGCTAATATAGTTAAAATTGCCATACAACAGTATCTGTAGTAATACTTTGCCTGAGAATGTCTCTTTTCAGTCATGCTTTTATTCGTTTGATTTTTTCGACTTTCTCTTGGCGTAAAATTCACATGCTTTGTCCAACTTTTTCTTTTCTTTCTGTTCATTCAATAACTCCCTATAAATCTTTTTCTTCTTCCCGTTTCCTTCTTATTTCCAGTCCATCCCAATGCTGTCCAACAGCCTGATTCTCTGTTCATCCAACACCATCCCGCTCCCCTCAGGATGTTTCCTCTTCGCCCGTATATTCGAGATCCACCTCCCCAGCTTCACTCCATTCACACTATACGAAACTGGAACATTCAGATTTCCATATTCCTCATAGTAATCTTTCGCCAGCGCATACTTCTCATTCCACTGTCTGACAGTCTTCTTCTCCGTCTTAAAGCCAATCTCCCTAAGCCGTTCCAACTGTCTCTCTTCCAATGAACTCCGGCATGCATTTTTCTCATCAAACTGGCTCCCAATCTCCGCGAGCCATCTCCCCAGCGGCACCCCATTCTCCGTCACATACTTCACCGGAACCTCCAGATCCCCATGCTCCAGATAATACCCTTGTGCCTCCCGGAAATACTCTTCCCATTTCTCCCCATTCCGGTCCCAGATCATCCCCAACTTCTCCAGCTCTCCCTGCTGTTCCTTCGTCAGCGCCTGATCCAGTCCCTTATTCTTCACTTTCGTCCTCAAATTACAGACCCATCTCCCAAGCCTGAACCCATTCTCCGTCACATATCTAGCCTTAACATCCAGATTCCCATGCTCCTCATAATAAGCCTGCAATTCTCTCAATGCCTCATTCCAGCTCTGGTCCTTACTATCCCAGACCATCCCAATCTCATCCAGCTTCCTGACCTTCTCCTCACTCAGATTCCCGGTCACCGAACCTGCACGGACCCTGCGCTGCGTCTGAATCCAGCTTCCAAGCGTAAGCCCTGTCTGCGTCAGATAACTCTTCGGAACTTTCAGATTCCCCTTTTCCCGGTAATACTGCCTTGCGGCAATATAATAGGTCTCCCAGGCGGAACTTAAATTCGTCTGCAGTTTCTGGAAAAGCATCCTGCAGTCCTTCGTCTCGTCCGTAATGTGGAAACGCTCACCAAAGCGGAACCCTTTCCCATACGTAGTCGGAAACAGCACAAATGCTTCTTCCATTTCTTTCTTCAGACAGTCGATACAAGAAAGGCTGTCAAAATTATTAACCAGGTCAAAAATAACCGGTGTCTTCCCGCTGCCCGCTGACAATGCACGCCCGATCTGCTGAAGATAAATAATCGGCGACACCGTCGGGCGTAGAAGAATCACACCATCCACATCATCCACATGAACCCCTTCATTGAGCATATCAATGCAGAAAAGAAGCTTCAGATGTTCACTGTTATCCTTCTTAAATTCCCTGAATTCTCTGTCTGTAGCAGTATCGTTATAAAACGCTGTATAGATCCGCGGCTCGCAGTCTACCCGGCGAAACCACGTACTGACCTGCTCTTTCATTTCGTCCATATGCTCTTTACTGGAACAAAAGACGATATATTTTCCATTTTTCTTTTCCATATGCTTCTCAAACACAATGTCCAGTCCCTCTGCCTGTTCCAGTGCGCGGCGCAGCTGCTCAAGCAGTTTCTGGTTCTCTGTGATGAGGCCCTGATTCGATAATACCTGGATTCTTTTCTTTAACTGATCCAGTTCTTTCTTATACGAATACATGGCGATCACATATTTCGGTTCCGGGAGTATTCCCCGGACGATAGCTTCTCCGAGTGTCATCTCGGATGCAATCTTTCCATCAAAAATCTCCTCAGCCATATTTCTCTGATTATCCAGATAGCGAATATTGGTCGCAGACAACCCGAGTCTCTTCGCATCTGGACAGGCGTTCAGAAGTTTCCTGACGCTTTTGCCCCATTCTGCGGCACCACAGCGATGAAATTCATCCAGGATGATGTAATCCGGATGCAGGGTTTCGATGCTGTCTTCGTTCTTCATCAGACGGCTGTAGGACATGAATTGGATGTTATCGAATTCCATTCCGAGGTTCTCCAGTTGTGTCTGATAGATATATTCACTTGGTGAAAGCCATAAGAATTTCTCTGATGGATGTTCCTCTGCCAGCTTAAATGCGATCAGGGATTTCCCTGTGCCTGTGGGATGGATGACTGCTGCCATTTTCTCCCGTTCAAGCATGGCGGTAACTGAGTTATATGCTTCCTGATTGTGTTTGAAAAGATGTATGCTCATTTCGGCATTCCTCCAAAGTACACAAAAAGAGGAATTCAGATTTCGCAGATTGTTTTAATCTGCGAAATGGGCACATACGCGCCAACCTCCCCAATTTTATTAAATTTCTTATCAAATCACTGCTAATATAATATGCTGATTAAGCTATTTTGTCAATAAATGGCAATTTATTTAGTACATTATAACATAAACTGACCAATTTATTTAGTGCTTTTTGTAAGAAAATCAATCTGACTTCTGGAAAGTATCTCCATTACGGGTCAGAATCGTGGTCAGGAGCCATAGAAAGGAGTTTTATATTTTGGCAAGACGAGGAGAAAACATACGAAAAAGAAGTGACGGCAGATGGGAAGGCCGATATCTGATCTATATAAATGGAAGCAAAAAATACCGTTCCGTATATGCCCCTTCTTATAATGAAGTAAAACAGAAACTCTTTAACAGCAAGAAAGAATCTGAGATTACTCTGCTCTCCCCAAAAGAGCAGACAGCTCCCCTAAATGGCAGTGTTGATATGAGTCTTGATGAAATCGGTCAGTTGTGGCTTATCTATATTAAGGATAATCGCAAGTACTCCACCTACAGAAAATATGCCAACATCTATGTCATGCATATCCGGGATATTTTTGGCAGTCTGACAGCAGACGAAATCAGCCTGGAAATCATAGAGAAAGCCCTGCCAAAGGAGATATCCGCCAGTCTATATAAAAGTATCTACTGTGTGCTGAATCAGATTTTATCTTATGGAAACCGATACTGCGGCACTTCGAAAATTCATTTAAAAACAGAAAAGCTGCGGACAGTTCCCAAACCCGTGCAGACAATAAATGCTACAGACCAGCAGAAGCTATGCCGCTATCTGCTCTCAGATCTTGATTCCTGTAAGCTTGGCATTCTGATATGCCTGTATATGGGACTGAGACTCGGGGAAATCTGTGCCTTAAAGTGGGAAGATATCGACTTCCAGAGAAAAACAATTCATATTAACAGGACTGTCCAGAGGATTCAGGTCGGGCAGGAGGATCGGAAAACGATTCTGTATGAGGGACCTCCCAAAACGCTCTGCTCTGTCCGGGAGATCCCGATTCCGGAATTTCTCTTTCCATTTCTTCTCTCTTGTAAGGATGATGGGGTTTATGTGTTGAATAAATTTTCCCCGATGGAACCCCGTACTTATCAGTACAAGTTTTATTCTTATCTGAATAAAGCATATATAAAGAAGTCTCACTTTCACGCACTGCGCCATACATTTGCGACAAACTGTATCAGCAATGGGGCTGATGTCAAGAGTGTCAGCGAAATGCTTGGCCATTCTAATGTAAATATCACTTTGAATAAATATGTCCATCCATCTATGGATACCAAGCGGAACATTCTGGATTCGCTTTCTTCTATCTCATCTATAAATGGTCAGATCAGTGGTCGGATCATTTCTTAATCTTTGATCTCATGCACGTTTCCAGTGCCCATTTCGCAGATTAAAACAATCTGCGAAATCTCTGTACGTGAATGGTCCATCCGGCGTTTTTTAGCTGCGCGGATGGATTTTTTCTCTGTCATTTTAGAACTATTTGTTCTTTTTATTATATTATACTCTGCTCTTTCACGCAAGTAAAATATCAGACAGTTATCGTCCTATCGTTCCTGCCATGGGCATGATTTCTAAAATATCTCTGTATAAATAAAATACCCGCCGCGGAAGATATTATACATATCTGTCCACAGCGGATGTTTTATAAATTTTCGAAAATCACATCGGATCATCCGGATGATTGTCGATTTATGTTTGAAATCAAAGCAAAAATATCACATTATTTGATAATATTGTTTGAATGTATTTTGAAATAAGTATATACTAATAGAAAATGAATTTGGAGGGATAATTATGCTGATAGAATTCAGGTTCAAGAATTATAGATCATTTCGTGATGAGGCGACGCTATCTATGGAAGCAACGGGGCTTGGACCCTTCAAAAAGAGCTTGATTTCATATGGTTCGTTGAACTTATTACCGAGCGTTGCTATATATGGAAAAAATGGTGGAGGTAAAAGTAATGTAATTCGGGCGTTTTGGCTGGCTGTGCAATTCATTAAAAATGCACAAAGAACACAGCACGAAAACGCAAAAATACCAGTAATACCATTTGCTTTAAATGATTATTCTGAAGATGAACCAACAGAATTTGAATTTATCTATACTCTAGACGGAATTAAATACTGGTATTCCTTTGCTGCAACAAAGGAAAAGATATATAAAGAATATTTATACCACGCACCAAAGGGACAAAAAGCGTTAGTTTTTAAAAGAGAAAATCAATCATTTATTTTTACAGAAGAAAAGGCAAAAAGAAAGTTAATCAGCGAAACCGTTGCATCGAATCAGTTGTTCTTTTCGTTGGCTTGTACAATGAATGACGCTATTTGCGCAACTGCAATGAAGTGGTTTCGGGAATTGCTTTATTTTTCAAGGGATTATTCAGATATTCCTAAACAGCTGTTGGATTATTCTAATGATGCCAATATGCTGCAGGCGATTTCGGATTATGCTAAAGCTGCGGATCTCGGTATCGAAAGTATGCAATTTGAAATTGACAGTAAGGAAATTAAGGACAATCTAAGTTTTCCCGAGAATATACCAGACGGTATAAAAACAGCCTTGATTCAGTTTATGCATATTCTGGCAGATACGTCGAGCAACTCAGAAACAAGATTAAAAATGAATGAGGTTAAAGCAATATCGAAACATCAGGGTATCAATGCTAATGGAGAAGCGGTTTTATACCCGTTAGAATTATCGGATGAATCAGACGGAACCAGAAAACTCATGTCTATTGCACCTGCAATCGAGTCAGCACTGAAAAAAGGCGGAGTTCTTATCGTTGATGAAATTGAAAAAGAACTTCATCCAATGTTGGTAGATTTTGTTGTGGCAAAATTCCAGAGTAAGCAGTCTAACCCAAAAGGAGCGCAGCTTATCTTTACGACTCATAACACGGAACTTATGAATATGGAAATCCTGCGTAAGGATCAGTTGTACTTTGCAGACAAAAACAATGAAGATGGGATATCAGAACTTTATAGTATTAGTGGATTAGGTACCAGAACTACAGAAAATATCAGAAAGGGATATTTGCTTGGTAAATATGGTGCAACTCCTGATATTGAGATTGAGGAGGTGGAATAATGCCTCGTAAAGTAAAATCTGCCAAACCACTAATCTATGTATTTTGCGAAGGTGAAAGTGAACAGGCATACACTGATTATTTAAAAAAGACTTTCTCGGATGTTGCTGTTTTAAAAAGGCCACCAGATACAGGACTGTTTGAAGAAGCAGAAGCAAAGTTTTCAAAATCTCCCAAATATAAAAACAGCATAGATGTAACAGATGAAATATGGTTTTTTTATGATGTAGAAGAAAAGGATATTCCAAAATGGAATGATAGGTTTACGATTATAAAGAAACTTCGTAAATTGAGAAAAAAACAAGGAATACGGGTAAGATTACTAATGACTAGTGGATGTATTGAGTATTGGTTTATGTTGCATTACAAATACTATACTCCGAAACTCATTACCGTTCCTGAAAAGGAAAAGGTTATTAATGAAGTTAAAAAATTAATTCCAACTTACGTAAAAGGAAATTCTGCGGCAACAGAGAAGATTGCAGTCAATTATCAAAAAGCAGTAGAAAATTCAAAGAAAACTGTAAAAGCATTATTGCCAGATGGACTGCCGGGAATAGATGATACAGATGTCAGAAACCAATGGTTAAATACAAAGAGCGTCACATTTTCTAATGTATATGAAGCAATTGAATTTTTACAAAACTGTGGATAAAAATGTATCGTAGCATTTGAGTCAGACTCGATGATACTAATACCCGCTGCGGAAGATATTATGCATATCTGTCCACAGCGGGTGTTTTTTCACCTATTTCAAAATCTATTTCGTTCCTTTTCCCTTGCCTTCCACCATTACAACACCTTTTTTTACCATAGATTAAAGTAATTGTGTTGTCTTTGATTTGCCAAATGCGGCCTCCGATGTAGATTTTGAAATCAATCTCTATGCAGTATAACTCATTTTGGAATGCTCTGAGCTGTACATAGTGCTCCCCATCCCACCTCTTCATTGGGATACTCCTCGTACCCCGGTAATGGTCTGGCACCTCTTCGGAGATAGGCTTTTACTTTTTCCCCATAGAGGTAGGGATCGTTTCCATTTACAATCCCCCATTGCATTAACAATGCTGCGGCTCCGCTGACAAAGGGTGCTGCAAAGGAAGTCCCTGTTACTGTTCTGTAACCGCCGCCGGGCACGGGAGCAACTATGTTTACTCCAGGTGCCACCAGATCCGGTTTCAGATATGGCAGCATCCTGCTGCCCCTTCCGGAAAAATCCGCATAGGAGTCAACCAGCGAATCATATGCTCCAACTGTAATAACCCGCCGGGCGGTAGCAGGTATGGTCAATGTCCCATATGCCCTTGGTTCATAAAACCCAGTTCCTCTGTTCAGGGTATTTCCACCTGGCAGCCACAGGTAATATTCTCCTCCTCTGACCTTTTTTCCACTTAGAATGATTTTCCAGTCTCCACTGTCCACATAAGTTTCCACAGAAAGAAAATCTATGTAGATTTCCTGTGTCAGATGATAGGGTCCAGGTTTTCCATAATAGATTAAAAGCTCTGTATTTCCCAGTTTGTACCTCTGAGGACCAAGCTTTTCATCTAAGGGGCCGATCCGGTTTCCGGATGGATTTTCAATATAAATACTCATCTCATCCTCATAGGATTTCCATAACTGCACATTTAATGTTGGTTCTCTGCTGCTCACAGATAATTCTATCTGTCTGGTCTGTCCCTGTTTCAGGGTTCCGCCCTCATGCAGAGGCTGATTGCCATTGTTTCCTGTACCTGTACAGATAACCAGACGTCCCGTAGAAGAAACCATATCTATATATGTTTCAAGGAGGGAATCTCCTTTGTGTGAGCCATAATTATTTCCAAAACTGAGATTGATCACCATTGGTCTTCCCATAGCCAGCGCCTGCCTCACCAGATAATCAATCCCCTGTATCAGTTCCGTAGTTCTGGGAAAGGAGTTCTCTCTGGGAATTCCCATTTTCACAACCAACAGATCACTTTCACAGGCAACTCCCTGATTCACTCCATCTGATGCCCTCCCATTTCCTGCTGCAATTCCCAGCACGGAAGTTCCATGTCCACTGTAATCTGAAGATGGAACAAGACGCCTGCCCTGGTTTTCTCCAAGTGCAAGCGCCTCATCGATCTGCTCTTTCGTATATTCAGTTCCTGTCACATATCCCTGAGGTGGATTTCCCTGTATGCTCTGATCCCATAAACGTAAAATTCTGCTGCTTCCGTCTGCATTTCGGAAATCAGGGTGAAAATAATCCACTCCTGAATCCACAACTCCTGTCAGGATTCCTTTTCCCGTCAGTCCATTCCTGCCGGTCTGCACTGTGCGGATGCAGCTCGCTCCCTTCGCCTGAAACAATTCAAAATACAACCGTTTTGGCTTCTCCATAAATTCCACCTGCACTCTGTGGGAATACTCATCAATCTCACTTTCCGGCAAAGTTACCACTGCATAGCCGCCTAACAATGGCACTACCTGAATTCCATTTCCAGCCAGACCACTTTCCGGTCCGCTGTACTTTATGATCACATCCCATAGCCTGGTTGCAGGATCATATCCTACATTAAGATTTCCCGACTTTCTACGCTCCTGTGGGGTTGCATCCATTGCAAGATTTAAAAGGTTATCTATTTTCTGGTCTGGCATTTTAATCT
>ENA-OPXC01001308-OPXC01001308.1-human-gut-metagenome-genome-assembly--contig:-NODE-1308-length-17864-cov-6.945926_pt1 | contig 17864 bp, 6 predicted proteins | sample MGYA00241512_ERZ502016 | MGnify/ENA primary metagenome ERZ502016 (study PRJEB25962, sample SAMEA2043043) | human gut metagenome | biome: human gut; feature: human-associated habitat; material: faeces...
TGGCTGGCAGCGTAAAACTGCTTAGCCTTTATCTCAAATTTTAACGAACTATTGCAAGTTAGGAGTGAGCATTTTTATATTATATTAATGCTTTGTTGGGTTGTTCGCATCTATAATAATTAATGGTATGGCATATAAAAACATATATATAACTATTCTGGCGTTACTGTACGGCTTTACTGTCAATGCGCAAGAACAAGCAAAATATCGTGTAATTTACGATTGTGATGCACAGATTGTCACTGGGAATCTGAACATTTACAGATGGATGCTTGATATTGGAGATACAACTGCTGTATTCTACAATAAGAACTACAGACTGTATGATAGTGAGTTGACTAAAGTAAAAGCCCAAGGAGGAGACAATGCGATGATTGATCAACTCCCTGTTATCGGTGGAAAATATTCACCGAAAAATGACCTTCAAATAATTGTTGGCAATCCTAAAAGGGGAAAATACACTTATTACAAGCAAGTCCTCTCGTCTGATTTGAAATACGAAGACCAAGTTCCGTCCATAAAATGGCAATTGAACGACAGCATAAAGACCATCTGTGAATATGAATGCAAGCAGGCGGTTGGCTCCGTGTATGGCCGGACATGGACTGTATGGTATTCTATCGAGTTGCCTCTCAATTACGGTCCTTACATTCTTAATGGTTTGCCAGGATTGATTATGGCTGCAAGGGATTCGGAGGGCTTGTTTGATTTCAAAGCTGTTGGTGTAGAGAATGCTCCTGAGAATGCCTTGGTTTCGGTTTACAAAGAAGACAGCCACCAGAAGTGTACCCGAAAACGTTTCTTGCAACTGCGCTCAGAGTCAGAAGGAATCAATAAAGACCAACTTGTAGATAGAATTCTTAGTCAAAGGACATCGGGTGAAAAAGTGATAGTTTATACTGTTTCTGGGACTGATGCAAAAGTCGATAACGAGGTTGAAGTGCCTAAATATAACCATTTGGATAAAGAATGAGAATTGCCGTTTTTATTTTACTTCTGCTAACAAACCTTTCGCTCTCTGCACAAACCTTCATAGGAAAGGTGAAGGGTAAGAAAGGAGAGCTCTTGGTAGGTGCCTCGGTTGTGGCATCGACTGAGAGCAAGTCAACCGTGGCGTATTGTCTCACAAGCGATAAGGGTGAATATAAGTTGACTATTCCTAAAGGGAAAAATCCTGCAAGCATAACGGTAAGTTATATTGGTTATCAGAAGAAGACGATGCCGTTTGCTGATTTGAAGGATGGCATGACTATCACGTTGGCAGAAGGTGGCTTCAAGTTAAAGGAAGTAAAGATAAAAGCGGAGCGTATAAAAAGCACAGGAGACACGCTCACATATTCGGTTGCTGGTTTCCGCCAGGGGCAAGACCGAAGCATTGCCGACGTGATAGCCAAGATGCCTGGACTTGAGGTAAAAGCGGATGGCAAGGTGGAATACCAAGGAAAACCTATCAACAAGTTCTATATTGAGGGACTTGACTTAATGGGGTCGCAATATGGTGTTGCCAACCAAAACATCTCAGCTGATAAGATAAAGAGTGTGCAGGTATTGGAGAATCATCAGTCGGTGAAGTCGTTGCGTGGCGTGTCGTTCAGCGAACAGGCTGCTCTCAATCTTGTGTTGAAGGATGATGCCAAAGCCGTATGGACGGGAGCGGCTGACATAGGTTTGGGTTATGGTGATGATTTTCTATATGACTGCCGACTGATGGGTATGCGTTTCAACAAGAAGTATCAGACGCTGATGATGTACAAGAACAACAACATCGGCAAGCAACTCGACAATGAGGTGCTCGACCTTGCTGCATTGTTGAAGGGAAGAACTGGCTCTGAATCGGGCTTCCTCTCTATGATGTCGGTTGCGGCTCCCGACCTTGCAGACAACCGATATACTTTCAACAATAGTCATCTTGTTGCCGGCAACTGGCTTTGGAAGACTGGCAAGGATTCGGAACTGCGTGTGCAAGGCAACGGATTTATTGACAAGACCGATATGCAGGACTATAGTTCATCCACTTATCTCACCCTTGCCGATATGCCAGTCATAGTTGAGGAGCAGAATGTCTGCAACACCCGAAGCGAATGGAAGGGTGAGGCCAACTATCAGTACAACGGCAGTAAGAGTTTCATCAAGAACAACCTTAAAGGCTATATTGACTTTAACAAGAGTATCGGCACGATGATGTACAACGGACAACGCACCGACATGATGGTGAAGCCGCACAAGCGTAGTATTACTGAGGATTTTCAGATGTCGCACACCACGGCAAAGGGCAACATATATAACGTTGACAGTTATTGGACCTATAGCTATCTGCCAGGACAGTTGCTCACCATTGGTGGAATGACAGAACGGCTGAATCTTGGTTTCTTCTCCACGCAGAATGAAATGCAATATAAACTGAAAGTCGGCAGACACTATCTCAACAATGAGTTGGGAGTGAACTACGACTATCAGAGTATTGGTGTGGCAATGGACGAGGAAGCGGAGAAGACGAATGTGTATCAGTTGCTTCGCACGTATTGGACTCCTTCAATGTCGTTCCTTTTCGGAAAGCACAGAATAGGAATAAAGTCGAAGATAAGTTATGCCCATCAGTCTTACCGTGAGTCAAGAAGCAATCATCTGTGGATAGACCCTTCGGTGAGTTGGAATTGGAAGGCAACTGTTGTTTCTGAATTTTCGGCTAATGTTGGTTATGCTAATGCGCCATTGATGGGAAGGTCTATCTATGACACTCCTATCTTCACAAGTTATCGCACTCAGAAAGTGAATAGAGGCAAGACGGATGCTACTCACTCTATTCATGCAACGGCAGCATATAAATACACCAATCCTGTGTCGGGACTGTTCTTTAATATTCGTCCTTCATATAATAGAATGTCGGGAAACATCCTTTATGAGAGTGCAATGAACGGCAACGTCTATACCATGACTGCTACAGACAAAGAATATATCATGCAGACAATAGGCGTTTCTGGTCGTATAAGCAAGTCTTTTGGATGGGCAAAGACACTAATAGGTCTTGGTGCCTCACACAACATCACAGATTATAGTATGCTTGTGTCGGGCATTGTGAATGATGCACGTATGAACACAACCTCCGTTTCGTTCAACTACTCATTGCGTCCAGCGAGATTTCTTTCTGTTGAGGGTAAGTCGAATGTGAACATTTACAAGCAGAAGAACCTCACGGCTACCGAACTCTCTTCCGACCCCACAACCGATTGGGAACATTTTCTTAAACTATATGTATTCCCTGCCAAAGGATGGATGCTGAGCGTAAAAAACGAACTCTTCCATACCAACGACAAGAGCATAGGCGTAAACCACTTTCTTGACTTTGCCATTGCATACAAGGCTAAGCGTTGGGAGTTCTCTGTCACAGCAAACAACCTTATTGGCACTTCAGAGTTTGAACGAAGAACTCTCGGCAACACAATTGAGTCGTATAGCGTGACACGCTTACGCCCAAGGGAATTTCTCACCAAATGGAGTGTGGATTTGTAAACTAAAGAGGTTTTCAAATACCGTAAAGGTTATATGAAGAACTCTTTTTGTTTGACTAGCATGTATGTTGTCTAATGGGTGAAAGTCCCTAACGAGCCCTAGTAGTGGGAATCGTCCAGCCAGAGAGACAGGGTGTCCGTGGTGACGCGGAATCTGAAAGAAGTCAGCGGCAAACATCTGACCCAACGCACAGAAACTTGATATAAGGCTACTTGTAGGGATAAGGCTGCAAAAAGAGTCAAAGTCCAATAACTACTCGGAACTACAAGTAGTAAATCAAGTGGGTATTTGGATTATTTCCACAAAAAGTATAAGAAGATGATTGTAAATCTAATTCACCAAGAGGATCAACACTAATCCAAAGGCTTAACCTTGGGTCATAGTACCTCGCACCATAGTAATACAATCCAGTCTCCTCATCGAATTCCTTAGCATTGAAAAGATAAGGCGTATTCCAAATGTTGTTACGTTCCTCAACGAACACTTCACCGAAAGGTACATACTCTATATGCTGCACCACCTCACCGTCAAGGTTGGTGATGTAACTACTGCTACCCAAATGGTCAGGGTGGTAATAGAACTACATCTTCTCGTATGAGTCACCTTCTTGGAAATTGTTCTTCATTGCCCTTGCCATAACACGTGCCTGCGCAGCCTCCAAACTGCCATCATTGCAGCAGAATCCCTTGCCATCGACATAGTCGTTGTTGTCCTCGCCATTGTACGGCACTGCAAAGGTTGCATAATTATCCTTGATAACCTGCAACTGCCCGGTATATTTTCCTTTATAATCAACAGACAAGCCATCAGTCTCGCTACCTGCATACAGGATGTGGCGTGGGTCTGAGTCGTAAGAGTCGAAGTCGCCAATCTTTGAAATTACACGCTGACTACCGATATAGATGTGCTTGGTGTAGTGTCTGCCTTGATTGGCAACTAAGTATGGACTAACGTACAAAGAGAACTTGGCTGTATTCGTGCGATCTCCAGCAAATTCAGAATTCACATAGACTTGGTCACTCTCGCCCGATGTCTTCACCGTGCGTTCTCCGTCTGCGTCATACCAATAGTTAGTCACGAAGCCATTGTCGTCAGAAGCAAGGAGACGGTTCTCCTCATCCCATTTGAGTTTGCGTTCCGTGGTCTTCTCGTCAGCCACACCGTCCTTCTTTGTGCGACTTGTGTTGACATAAACAAGATTACCGTTGGCATCATACTCATAGGCATGATTGTTGTTCACATTCTCACTCTCCGAAGGCGTCTCCTCCGTTCGGTAGTTCACATCCTTCACATTGGCGAGTTGGAACTTCTTACCTACATCTTTAATTGATGCTACAAATAGACATATAATATGCATACTAAAAAACACTACTTATAATTGAGTGTACTCTAAATATTGTAAAATATCTTCTAAATTATCATAATAATCCAATATGTTCGGTTCTTTACACATATACATTTTTCTCACATGGGAAAGAATTATCTGTTTTAGCTTATGAAAATTTGAAGGATTAACGATTTTGCACAAAGCCAAATCAATAAAGATCCAGTCAGCTCCAACATCAGGTAGAGAAACCTCTCCGTTTAAAATTGGCACTATTGTTTTATTATAGAGTTTATCAAGTGACGAATATTCTGAAAAGACATATTCTGCACACTTTTGAACTTTTGCTTGTAATTCATTAAAATCGGTTGCATATTTTTCCCCATTCAAGTTGAAATAAAACTTGTCTTGCATAGATAGCATATCCCCAGAAAAAGCGATACTGGCTCTGTCTCTTTGGTCTTGCAAATTTTTCATACTAAATTTCTCAAACCATTTTGATAGAATATCGAATCTTACACCATAGATAGGATATATTACGAGAGATGATGTTGCTTCGTCAATCCAGTGATCCATCTCAATAAATTGCTTACCACCTTTTGTTTTCAACAAGAAGGAAGAGTCTCTTTTTCTAAATTTATATTCAGAAAAAAAGTTAAGTTGAAGTAAATCTTTTATTATTTTATCAAATATCATAATTCATAATTTTACGATTCAATGATAGCACTCCCCAGGGAGTACTATCATTGAAATTCATTTATTTTTTATTTACACGATTATATTCTTTTACTCGAATTTTATCTCCTTTATGAAGTCCTTGATTTGGTCTATTTGAACGAACTTCAAAAATTCCATTGCCACTATTCACGTGCTTTTGTGCCGCTTTTTGACCTTTGGTAAGAGGTGTGGTAGAGGAACGCTTTGTTTCTACAATTGTAAAAGAACCATCTTTATTTTTGATTAGCTGATCCGCATTAGTTCTATTACCCTTAACGTTTCCCTTTCCATTTTTAGGAACTAAACGTGTTTGCGAAGATACATTTTTACCATCACCAATTGCTCGTTTCAATTCATCCGCTTCAAATTTTCGACCTTCAGCGATAGCATCTGCATTCTTTAATCCTTTACGTGTACTTGATACTTCGCCTAAACCTTTAGCTACTTTTGTTCCACCCTTTACAACTTTGGATACGCCTGCAGGAACAAATGGAATGACAGCAGCACCTGCATCATATCCCGCATCAATCCAATGCTCCTTTGCTATTTTGTGTTCTCCTTTTACATGATGATATACAGCAGCACCAACATCATAGACTAAATTTCCAACATCCCATATTGTATCCCAAATTCTACCATCAGAATCAATTCGGATAATAGGGTTGTTACCACAAAAAGCATATGGTGAAGTGGATAAATCTATTTCATATAAAGGGTCTACACTAATCCACAAACCAAATCTTGGGTCATAGTACCTCGCTCCATAGTAATACAATCCTGTTTCCTCATCAAATTCCTTCGCATTGAAAAGATAAGGTGTATTCCAAATGTTATTGCGCTCCTCAACAAACACTTCACCGAAAGGAACATACTCGATATGTTGCACCACCTCGCCATCAAGGTTGGTGATGTAACTACTGCTACCCAAATGGTCTGGGTGGTAGTAGAACTGCATTTTCTCGTATGCGTCGCCTTCTTGGAAGTTATTCTTTGCAGCTCTCGCTAAAGCTCGTGTCTGAGCAGCCTCCAAGCTGCCGTCATTGCAGCAGAAGCCCTTGCCATCGACATAATCGTTGTTGTCCTCGCCATTGTACGGCACTGTAAAGGTTGCATAATTATCCTTGATAACCTGCAACTGCTGGACATATTTTTGCTTATAGTCAACAGAAAGTCCATCAGTCTCACTACCTGCATACTGGATGCGGCGTGGATCTGAGCCATAGGAGTCGAAGTCACCAATCTTGGAAACGACACGCTGACTACCTATATAGATATGCTTTGTATAGCGTCCGCCTTGGTTGGCAACCAAATATGGACTTACATACAACGAGAACTTGGCTGTGTTCGTGCGACCTCCAGCAAACTCGGAGTTTACATAAACCTGGTCACTCTCACCAGAAGTTTTCACTGTGCGCTCACCATCTGCATCATACCAATAATTGGTAACAAAGCCATTATCATCAGAAGCGAGGAGACGGTTCTCCTCATCCCATTTGAGTTTGCGTTCCGTGGTCTTCTCGTCAGCCATGCCATCCTTCTTTGTACGGCTTGTATTGACATAGACAAGATTACCGTTGGCATCATACTCATAAGCATGATTGTTGTTCACATTCTCGCTTTCTGAAGGTGTCTCCTCCGTGCGGTAGTTCACATCCTTCACTTTGGCGAGTTGGAACTTCTTGCCTGTCTCTGTTCCATAGGTGTATGACAAATCATAACCTGCATTCAATGTGCCATTGAACTGCACATTGTTCTGCGTGAGTATCTGACGCTTTGATATGATACGGTGCATATTGTCATAGCCCATTGCAAGAGTATAGCTTGCGGTCTTGTTGTCCGCTCCTGTATATGTACCCGTTGCACTGACAAGACGGTAGAGGGCATCGTATGCATAGGTATGCGCCATCTGTCCGCCAGCCTTGCCACTCTGTGGAACTGACGCACCGTTTAGCACGCTGAGCACATTGCTCACCGCATCGTATGTATAGGCATTGTCCATAATGGTGTTGCCACCACTATTCACCGTGAGGTTCTGCAATCTGCGACGCTGTGGGTCGTAGGTGTAGAATGTCTCTGCACCATTGCAGTACTTCAAGTATGTGCGCTGCTCAAACTTGTCATAGCCAATCTTGCTCACATAGTCATAGCCGTATGACTTGTAGCCATGGACCTTTTCAAGCTGACCACCGAGATTGTAAGAGTAAGTAATCTTCTCCTCATCAGGATAGATCATCTCCAACAGACGGTTGTGGCTGTCATAAGTCCATTGCGTCACGTAGGTTGCTATCGCCTGGTTAGGCACAATCATCGTGCGGCGGGTCTTTGTTACTTCACCCATCTTGCCATAGAAGTATTCAATGGCACCTGTTCCGTCCTCGCGGAGCATCAATCTACCGATACGGTTCTGAGAGGCATTGCGACCACCATAGTAATACTTCACGTTGTTCTCCGGATGATCTGGGTAGTTGATGCCAATCAGACGCTGATAGTCGTAATCGTAGGTGATGAACTTGCCTTCCTTCGCAAGGTTGGCAGTCTGCTTGGTCAGCACATTGCCGAGCGCATCATAAGTGAAACTTGTGATGCCGCTTGCAGGATGGTTCACCTCTGTGCGACGGTCGCCCATGTCGTAAGTAGAGGTCGTCACATTGCCCTCCGTGTCGGTGACACGAACAAGGCGCTGTATGCCGTCATACTCAAACGAGGTGGTAATCTCACCGTCAGGACCGCTCTTCTGGATGGTCTTCAAGGTCTTGCCACTGCCATTGGTATGGGTAGCCTGAACATTATGGAGTGCGTCTGTTATGGTTGTAACAAGTGCATGACTGCCGTTGTCAACAGTATATGCCGTAGTTGTCGTAGAGTTGTCCGGCAATGTCACTGAGGTAGCACGGTCGAGCACGTCATAAACAGTAACCGTTGGAGATACATTGTCAAATGACTTGCTGAACGTTGATTTCGATCCAGTTCCTTCCGTTGTAGGATAGAAAGACTTTGCCACACGTCCGAAAGCATCATACATGTTTCTACCACTGACAATCATTACGTTCTCATCCTTGGCAGAGTTGCCCTTTGCTGCACTTGTCACAACACCGTCCTTCTTCACCTGCACGGCTCTTCCGAAACCGTCAACGAACGTAACGGTCTCCAAGTCGTCGTTAGGGTGCTGGATGTCGTAGTGCTTGGTCACTGCGTAAGCAGGAGCGGTAATGCCACTCTCACCAAAGGTAGCCAAAGGCTGATATTCAAAGGCGATGGCATAAGGCACGCCCGTAGCCAACTCATTTGGACCACGCACGCCAGTAATGCGACCGAGGTCGTCAACATCAGTCTCATAGTAGAAGTTGTTGAGGTCGCGATGCTCCTTGGCTACACCATAGCGATAGTCAAAATTGCCTTGCTCGCTGCGGTAGCCCCACGCATCGTCAATGCGCTCAACATACATGTTCATCTCAGGCTCATAGCGGTACTTGTACCACATGCGCTGTCCCTTGCCGTTGGCAGGGAGGGTCTTCTGGATGATGTTACCGTAAGAGTCGTACTTGTAATCAGTAACTGCCGCACCGTCATTCAACTGCTGCGTAATCTGGGTGATGTGGTTGGCATAGTTGGTGTTGTACTTTGCCGTCACATGGTGGTAAATCGAGCCGTCACCGCCAGTCACCGTAACATCTATTGGAAGTCCGAAGATATGCTTCGCTGCATTGTCCGTGTATTTAATGGCGGTTGCATAGTCAAACTTTCCGTTTCCGTCCTCGCCAAGGCTTCCCTTGTCGCTGTACTTGTAGGACTTCAACTCACCATGATAGCCAGTGAGGTAGTACTCATTCCATGCCTCGGATGTAACCACACCGTTTGCCGCTCCCTCATACTGCAAATTTGCCGTATAGCGGAGAGGTACGAATGCAGAGGCACGATCACTCCAAAGGTTCACGTCACGCTTTGCGAACGTGTACTTGTCACCGTCGGCAGTCATATAATAACTGTCGTAGCGATTCTTTGTCTCCGTGTATTTGTTGCCGTTGGCATCCTCTACGGATGTAGCGGTAACATTGCCCTGCGTGTAGTAGTTGGCAACATCGTAGTTCTCAACAGCTTGTCTGTAAACAGAATTGCCTTTCTCCGTGTCAAGGTTCTTGGTGATAACCTCACCGAAACCGAGGAACTCACGCTCATGGCGGTCACGCTTGCCGTCCTTGTACTCAAAGGCGGTTGTCATGACAGGACCATCGTCATGGATACCATCATCAACGGTAAGGGCAGACATTACCCACTTGCCACCAGGAAGTCCGTAGGTAGGAGTGGTATGCGCATAGTCGAGTGTGAAAGTGCCGCCCAAGGAGTTGGTGACAGACTTCAACATGTTTGTCCTGCCAATGGCAGAGCGTGTAACCTTCAACTCGCTTTCCTTCTCAGACTCAACGATGTCAAGATAACCGTCACCATCCACATCCTGCAAGGAGTAGGTAGGACGATTGATACTGTGCGAGGTTGATGCACCAGGGTTGGTTGAAATCTTGATGCTTATGACAGGAATGTTGATGGTCAAAGTGAACGCTGCATTTGCAGACTCTGATGTAGATGCAGATTCACTAAGTGCAATCGCACCCTTCCAACTGATAGGCTCGTCAAAGCCATTACCTGTATTGAGGGCAACAGTGATACCGTCACCATTCTTCCATACCTTGTCAGGAAGACCGTCAGAATTGATGTCGATAAGATTATACTCCTCTTCGCTTTCTGAGGTTACGATACCAAAGCCAGCAGAGAAACTTCCAGAAGCCTTGTCTATTCGTTTATTCTTGTAATACGTTTCACCCCAACCGGTCTCAGTACTACCACCTGCGCCAAAGCTATAGGACAGACTCTTACCGCCTTGAACACGGTCAAGCTCCCAATCAATAGGTTCTGTAAAGGCATAGCCAAGATTTAATCTTACCTTCTTGTCGGAAAGAACCTTGTCAGGGAGTCCATCGCCATTAATATCAATAAACGATTCTACTGCTTCATCCGTATTCTTTGGAGCACTGCCAGAAATGGAGAATTGAGCCAACCAAGCTGTCTGTTGATTCAGAATAGATGCCTTTCCTCTTGATATTAAATTGGTAATAGCTGATGCTGAAGCAACAGGATTGCCGCCATATCCCCATGCCTCAGAAGCATTATCAGAATTATTAGCTCCGATACCCTTGTAGATTTCTCCACTCAATCCGCCCTGCGAATTGGTGTATTGGATAGTACCACCAGCGATGATGTCAGGGAATCCGTCACCATTCATATCCATCATGGCTACTTCCGTCTTGGAGCTACCCTTGGCATTGTTATGGGTAATGCCAAGTGCACCACCTTGCACAACGGTACTCTTGCTTGATACCACTTGGCTTACAGCTGCCGCACCAGTACCCTGCAAGTATTCACCTGCAAGTCCTGCCACCTCTGTATTATTATCCAATGGATTGGTAAGAAGTACATCCTGTTCTGTCAATCGGGCTGTGCTTGCCTCGGTTGCAGTAAGATAGATGTCCTGTCGCTGACCGACCCACTTGTCCATAGAAGTCTGGTCTGTACCCAATGGAGTGAATGCCATCGTGAGAGGATCAACCTTGTCGTTCTCGTTTTCAGGCAATTTCAGCAATGACTCGTCAATAGGCTTTGCATATCTGCCCTCTGCCGAGTTATAGACAAAACCTCCCCAGCCACGGTAAAGCATACCGAAGCCAAGATTGTCATTCTCTGCATAGAATCCAGCAAGCACATTCTCTGTTACGAGACCTGCCGCATCTTTCAGAATGGAAACAGAGGCTGAAGTAACAGTTTCATTAGAGATTGCTGCCGGATAGCTGTATTCAAACCAGATGTTCTTTCCTGCAGTAGTTGCAAATCGCAGAGTATCGGCTTTCAAGATGCCATTCTCGATAGTGAAAGACTTCTTGCCAACAAGCGCATCCTCTGTTTTTGCGGTCAAAGTAATCTGACCGTTGATAGAATTGTCCGAAAGGGTAAGCACTGGAGACACAACCATAATTGTATCTGTCGCAGTGGTCAAGTATGGCTTACCCTCTGACAAGGCATTTGCAAATATCTTGTAGTGTGCAGGAACGGCTACAGTCTGTTCGATATTGGCAGAGTCCTTATAAGTCACAGACGCTTGCCAACCGATATTCTTCCAATCAACATTTGAGGTAGATGAAATCTCAAAGCTGAAGTTGGTCAGCTTTTCAGTATTCTTCAGACTGATGTTGAGAGAATCGCCACCAAAAGCCTCATAAGCCTTTAGTGTACGAGCAAAGACCGTCTTCTCAATATAGTTCGGGTTGTCGTTTCCGTCACTGTCTTTCTTGTCGTTGCTGCCAATGATGCTGAGAACAACATCGTCGGTTGTTACAGGCTTGTGGAAGGCACTGTGAACTTCAACGCTTGATCCATTCTCCACATTGGCAGAGGTGTTCACATCATAGATGGCACCATCCTCAGGCTTGTACTCTGTTGAAGAAAGCCCGTTAGGCAAGATATTTGACTCGCCAGCGTATGTAATGGTAGGCGACCAGCTCACCTTGTCAAAAGAACCGTTGCTTGTTTCCTCGGAACCCGACTGCACACGGAAATAGATTCTGTCACCACGCTTGACGGCAACAGAAGAGACTGCAGCGGCATAAGAACTGCCGTCACCCTTTGCAATAGTCTTGTTCCAAAGCTCATTGCCACCTTTTTGAATAGCAACCCTCACACCATCAGCTTTCTGGTATTCGTCAGCGTCATAGTCACCAGTCGGAGCTACAAGGCTCACTTGCCCTGCCACGCTGACAGTTCCATCCTTTGGTGCTTGCCATACACGCACAATATCCTCCATAGGGGAGTTCTTGATGGCTTCTGCCTGCTCGTCCTCGCTAACCTCCATAACGGATGTGTCAACCTTGCCACCATAGATGATTGGGCTTGGCGTGTCGGCACTACTCAATGTAAACGTAGGCACGGCATTGCCTGATCCGTCAAACTCCAAGTGGTTGAAATATACCTTTCCATTGGAAACGAGGTCAACAAGTCCGTCACCGTTGATGTCGCTGAAATACTGAGTGGTCTTTGTCTTAGTGGTTGACTTGTCCGTTCCGACAACAGCAGTCAGGACATTCCAACCGACAACGGCATTCGCACCGAAAGTGTTGGTAGAACTTTTGGTTGTCGAGAAGTTACTGATGCCCTTTACCTTGACAGGCTCACCATATACGACTTCTCCGTTGTCTGTCTTAATCTGTGGACGATAATATACAGAGCCACCGGACTTGTATACCTTGTCTGGAAGTCCGTCACCGTTCAAGTCAACGAGTGCGGAAAGTCCCTTGCTCGTGTCGCTTGAATAGCTGTATGAGCCACCCACGGTATTGCCTTTCCAAGGACTTCCGTCCACGACACCCACACCTGCATAGAACGAACCGCTTACAGAAGAACTTGTCGTTCCGCCAAGTGCAGTTGGCTTGTCGCTGAAACGCTTGCTGACTGTCTTCAAAGGATTGACGAAACCAGCGTCAAGTCCGTCATCGTGCGTGTTCCATTTCTCGGAATCATCCTTGAACGGAACATATCCCTTTTCAGCCTGCACATCATCATAATAGTCGAAGTTCTGGAAAGCCACTTCCTTTCCTGTGTTGTCATACTGTCTGACACCTGTGAGCATTTCCTTGTGGAATGCACCTTCCTTGTAGTCGAAGGCATAGCTGCGCAATGTCTCGCCCTGGAAATTCACGGTCACTTTCTCCAACAGCTTGTTGGAAGAAGCGAGGAATCCATAGCGGGCATTGTTGGTCTTTACCTGCTTTACCTTGTTGCCATCAAAGAGCACAACGGTGTGCGGTTCCTGTCCAGCATTACCTGCGTGAACCTCCTTCAGATATGCAGCCTTGGCCTTCAAGCCGCCACGCACATCCTCATCCACGATGTCATACACATATTCTATATAGTCACCGTGGAGTTCCTCAACACGTTTCAGCTTCCATTCGGCAATCACCTCACGGGTATTGCCCGAAGCATCGGTGACATTGCCCTTTACAACAGCTCCGTCACCACCATAGATGTACTTGACACCCTGCTTGTCTGTAACCTCCCAATAATAGTTGGCAGGACTGTCACCCTTGCGGATGATACGGCTGAAATCACCGCCTTGGCGGGTGTAGAACTGGCGGTCAGCCTTTCTGTCCATCTTCTCGCCACGGTGTGCGACTCCCATCTGTCCGTTGTCGTCCATGGTGGAGAGCATTGAACCGGACAAAAGATAAGTCTCCGTCTCTTTTGACTGGTCATAACGAGGCACGCCCCACCGGGTGTCAAGCGTAATGCTTGGCACGCTGACGTTCCAACCCTCGCCAAGCCAACCGCTACCGCCCTCGCTGCTGTACTGCAAGCCAAGGCTTGGCTGCATACCGTTTCGTGCTGGCGGCATCTCGAACGGATACTGCAGGTTGGCAGAGCCACGGTTGTTTGCGCTTGGAGGCGCAATGACATTGAGCTTAGCCGTCGGGTCTGCCGCCTTGATGTCGTTCATCATCGTCGGGGCAAAGCCTTCGGTCTGCGGTGACTCCGGGGCCTGTATCACACCGTTGATCATGTCGGTGAAGTGGGTCGTCTTTGAAACGACACACTCTTCCTTCTTGTCCACACGCACACGCTCCAACGCAACCCAATGCTTCTCGGCCGGGTCGTAGTAATAGGTACGGATGTCGTCCTCGGTATAGCCGCTTGGTATTCTCGTGCGGTCATACTTTATCTTGACAGTCGCACCCTCGCCTGTGAAATGGGTTCCGTGAGGGAGAAAACGGTAGCCATGTCCTCCTGCCGTGACATTGGTCATGGCAAAGTCAAGCTCAGGAACATTCTCCTCTCCGATAGAGTTCACGGAAAGGCTTCTGTTCCGAATGAGGTCTTTCTGAAGAACGACCAGTTTGCTACCTCCTACGGAGATACTGTCAGAGACACCCTTCTTGAAGAGTTTTCTCACGGCTGTCCCGTCCTTTGCCGAAAGGGACAGTGTGGCGGCAAGCAGTAAAACCAATGCCCACGCCACCTTCTGTATATAATTCTTCATGCGTATCTTCCTTTAAGTTACTTTACTGAGATTTTCCTTGTATGCTCCCCATTCTCGGAGATTGCCTTCACGACATACACACCCGATGCGGGAACCTTGAAGTCGGCTTGCTTGACGCTTTCGCCTGTCATTTGGCGTGACACTACCAGTTTGCCTGATACGTCAAACACCATCAATGTGGCTGCAGCAGGCTTGTCCTGTGTGAGTTTAGCCTCGTAGATGCCTGTCGTAGAACCATTGCCCTTGACAGTGAAATTTTCGTCTTCTACAGAAATGAAGGAGTTGTCAGCCTGTCTGTCCGAGCTGCCCACATGGTTCTCCCTTGCCTGTGTTCCGTTAGGCATACTTGCATCACACTCGCTGCCGACATAGACGGTCATCGTTGTCGTACACTTCTTGGGTGTTTCTATCTGCACGTTGCCCCTTGTGGTGAATGAGGTTACAGGCGTACCGTTTACGGTAAGATCTGTGATATGTGTCTCGCCCTTTCCGTACTTGATGCAGAACCGCCATGCACGAAGTGACCAGACATATTCATGATGCACGGTCTGTCCGTTCAACTTGTATGTGACCTGCATATTGCGGACTGTAACACTGAGCACATCGCCCGGCTTGATGGTGACATATTTGGTTAGGCTTGTATATCCACCGGTTATGATATGCGCCTTGTCGCCCCGCACGTCGAAGCCATATTGGGTGATCTCGTCCGTGAGGCTTGGCTCCAATCCCACACGGTAGTTTGATTTTGTATCGTTCACCGTCCATGAGATGTCGCCAGACAGATAGGTCCTGGTGTCATGTGAGTATGAGGTGTAGAGTGCGTTGCCAGTGGCATAAATCTCGTTGCCTCCACCTTGGGATACGGACAGCACATAGGCGCCGGGGGCAAGATTCGTGATTCTATGCGTGTCACCGAAGAATGTTCCTCTGGCAATGGTTTCTCCTTTTACTTTTCCTGCAACGGTGTCAACGCTGAGCACATAGGAATAGACTGGTGTACCGATGTTGATGCCGATGTCGATATACCCGTCATTGCGTGGAACTCCATTCTCGCAACTTGACGGCGTAGGAGTGGCATCATAGGAAATGCCGTCATAATAGGCGAATGTGAACACATCGCTTCCGCTTCCGTCTGCATCCCATAGGATATTGCGGAATATGGTCTTGCCCCTCGTCATATCAGGCTTGGAGCATCTTATGTTACTGTTGCTGTTGATGTCGAAATCACCTTCACCGCTTGGGTCTATGAGCATGACGGTACGCTTGCGGCAATAGTCCGAGAACTCCCTGTCCGGTGTGAGGTCATAGCTCAACTCTGCCATATAACCGACATCATCTATTCCTCCTGTCCTCAAGCCTGCCATATTCAAGGCGGACTCTGCTCCTTCCGTTCGGATAATGCCCACATTTGTGTCTGTGTCAGTTGCATCCGAAAGGGATATGGTTCTTGTCGCACTTCCTGTTCCGTCAACACGCAGATAGATGTTTTTGCCTTCCTTGCGGATGGAAATGTCCGTTCCGTCAACATCCGTGGCGATGTATGAATTTGAGACCGCTCCGTTGATGATTGGATAAACAACTCCGGCATTGGTGAACCGGAATCCATACTTGCATGTGCTGCCACCGATGCTTCCGAAGCCAACGTCAAAAGTTGGGTGACTTGTAGGACAGGTAAACTCCAATGCGCCGCCACCCTCAACAAAGGCAGGAGTAATGGCATAAGCCCCAGAAGCGGCTTCCTCTTGGATGATATTGTCAGTAAAGCCATTCCTTGACACTTCAAGTCCTTGCGCAGTCCATCTTGCCACTGTACTGTCGGGCTTTGACGGCACGTTGGTCTTGACCATCCATGTACGTTTCATGACATGCCACAGGGAATCTGTAGGTGAGGTATATGTTGCAAGTGCCACATCATCGTCGCCCCAGAAAGTAAAGCCTCTGTCCGGCATCGGATTGCCGTTTTCACGTCCCATGACAAGCAGACGTGAGGCAGATGAAAGACTATAAGGGTTGGCATCATAATAGGTGTCATTGTCCTGCAATGCCGCATAAGTCGGACTTTCCTCATACGAGGTAGCGGAAAGCGGTTGTAAAAGACTTCCTGCTATATCGTTTCCAACGGCTGTCACACGATGATGATAGGCTTGGTTCTCCGCCAAGTCCCAAATCAAGTTTCCTTCGCTGTCAAGATATGAGCCTTTGAGGGTGATGCCATACTTCACTGCCAAGTAACTTTCCACCTTCCTGCGCTCGTCAGGTGTCAGCATCCTGCTGAACACGATGAGTTCCGGCGCATATCCCCGAATGGAGTTATTGCCGAAAAGTGAGGTCGTATAATCAGTGTTCATGTTATTTGCTGAATAAGGTGTACCCAGCAAGATTGTGGAATTGGAGTTGTCTCCCCATAATGATGTTGACGGATTGTTTGTCTTTAAGTAAGAAACAACTCTCAGGGCACTTTCCTTGAAACCGTTTTCAGACAAAGAATCACTTGATTGGTACAGCAAATCCTCACCCGATGTCCAACCATAGTCCAACGGTTCAACACCTGTACCTCTTACAACTTTGTCCTTGCTGAGAATGGCACCGTCACCCTTGCGACCGTCAAGGGCATAAAGAACCATGTCTTTGCCGATGGTTGCCAATTCGGGGGCAAAGACACCAATGACGGTAGCCTGCGAGAGGTTGCCGTGTTTGAGTTTGGCACTCAGACTACGAAATCCGTCTGCGAGCCAAAGACTCGGATTGAAGTTGAAGTAATGGACTGAACTGTTCGGAAGAGTAAGTTCAGACTTGACGCCACGGCTGTCCAATAGCATCAGCCGTATGGAATCCCCAGAGAAATCCTGCCAACGGTAATAACCTTGCAGGTCTGAGTTCAATGGCGCAGTCTTGAACCACAGTTCGCTTCCGCTGACTCCTCCGGGCGTTTGCGCGAAACTGCCGAGAGCGAAGCCTAACAGTAACAAAGAAGTAAACTTTCTCATGCGCTGTCAATTTGGAGTGTTTGAAAAATATAAAAACGTATGCCTCTGCCGCACAGGGAGAGACCAATGAGAGAGAACGGACTGTTACTACGGAGAAGAATTGTGATATAGGCTTGCTCCGTAAAGTCCTATTGTCACGTGGCTGGCCAATAGGCTTTACCACCAAACTAATGCTGCAAATATACAAAAATAATCTTAACCTGTTGGCGGAATTAATTTAGTGCATACTTAATTCTGCCAATGGGCTTGT
>ENA-OPXC01001330-OPXC01001330.1-human-gut-metagenome-genome-assembly--contig:-NODE-1330-length-17622-cov-2.748733_pt1 | contig 17622 bp, 16 predicted proteins | sample MGYA00241512_ERZ502016 | MGnify/ENA primary metagenome ERZ502016 (study PRJEB25962, sample SAMEA2043043) | human gut metagenome | biome: human gut; feature: human-associated habitat; material: faeces...
GGATAAACGCTGAAGGCATCTAAGCGTGAAGCCCCCCTCAAGATGAGATATCCCTCAGAAATGAGTAAGACCCCTTGAAGACTACGAGGTAGATAGGAATGAGGTGTAAGCACAGCAATGTGTTCAGCTGACATTTACTAATCGGTCGAGGGCTTGACCAAAGGTTTTGGATAGGAAAGCAGGATGGAAGTTAAGATATAAGAGATTAGATTTCAGTGTTCGGTTTTGAAGGAATAAATGAAAGAAACGATAGTCTGATGCTATCGTTTTTTTTGTATAATAATTTCAGATAATGATTCCTTTTTTAAAAATATATGATATAATTAACTAAGAATATAGAAATATATCCACAGGAGCAAAATAATTCAACGGGAAGGTACAGGAGTTAGTATGGATACAAAGATTTTACTTGAAAATGGAACAAATGAATTAGAGATTTTGGAATTTACTTTAGCAGGTAATTCTTACGGAATCAATGTTGCCAAGATCAAAGAGATCATTACCTATCAGCCGGTGACACCGGTTCCTAATTCACATCCCAGTATTGAAGGTATTTTTATGCCTCGGGATACGATGATCACAGCTATTGATCTGAAGAATTGTCTAGGACGCGGAGAGTCGGAGAAAAAGGGACTTTTCATTGTTACCAACTTCAACAAGTTGGATATTGCATTTCATGTGGAAGCTGTATTGGGTATTCATAGGGTAAGCTGGAGAGATATCATTAAACCTGATATCACGATTTCTGCAGCCGACGAAAGTGTTGCTACCGGTATTATCAAGAAAAACGACAAGCTGATTATTATTCTTGATTTTGAGAAGATCGTTTCCGATATTAACCCGGAGACAGGACTTAAAATGTCAGAGCTGAATGAACTGGGGGAACGTACCAGAAGCTCTGTTCCCATTCTGATCGCGGAAGATTCTCCCCTGCTGAATAAGCTGATCGTAGACTCTCTGAAAGCGGCAGGCTATGTGAATCTGATCCATACAGAGAATGGTCAGCAGGCATATGATGTTATCACACAGTGCAAGGAAGATGGGACTCTGGATCAGCATGTTCGTTGCATCATTACAGATATTGAGATGCCGGAGATGGATGGACACAGACTGACGAAATTAGTGAAATCAGATGATGCGACCAAGGACATTCCCATTATCATTTTCTCTTCGCTGGTAAATGATGAGATGAAGAAAAAGGGAGAAGCACTGGGGGCAGATGCACAGCTTTCGAAGCCGGAGATCGGCAATCTGGTAAAAATTGTGGATGAACTCGTTGCGGAAAGGCATTTAGACAGATAAAATGTTCAGAAAGGCAAAAGGGCTGGGACTATCCCAGCCTTTTTCTGTAAAATAAAGGAATAAAATGATATGGATAAGAAGGAAAATATAAAAAAAATCTTAGAAAAAATACAGGAAGCAGAATACGTTCTGGTAGGACTTGGACAGTATTTTGATATGCAGTATTTTTTATCCATGCAGGAGGGGTATCGGGAAATAATAGAAAAATTACAGGAAAGTCATGCTCTTTGGATGGAACCCTATGTGGATACATGTTGCAGAAAGCAGTTTGCACCTAAATTGGAAGATGAAATGACAAAAGGACTTCAAAATCTGGCGGAAATTTTAGAAAAAAAAAGTTATTTTGTTGTATCTACGTCTACCAATCGCACCTTACGGGAAATTCCCTGGAAAAAACTTCTCATTAAAAAGGAGCGCTATGTAAATCCCTGTGGGGAATGGAGTAAATTACAGTGCCCGGATGGTTGCCCGGAAGGACTTCTGCCTGTGACTGACAATGAAGAGAAAATACTCCGGGACTGGTATCAGAATATGAAAAAAGGAGATTTCAGGATTCCGGATTTGGGAAAGTGTCCAAATTGTGGCAAGGAACTTATTTTTAATAATATCTATGCGGAGCAGTATGACGAAAAGGGATACCTGGAGAATTGGGCAGAATATCATAACTGGCTTCAAAATACATGGAATCATAGACTGGTGATCCTAGAAATCGGTGAGGGTACCAGATTTCCATCCATTATGAAAAATCCTTTTGAAAGAATTGCAATGTTTCAACAAAAAGCAGAGCTCTATCGAATTGATGAGGAGCAAAATCCCATTGCCTGGCTGCTTGCCCTGTGTTAAACTAATCATGTTATGATTATGAAAGAAAACGGAGGAATAACGAATGCCTTCACAAGAAGATTACCTGGATAATTTATTAAAGGGAATAGGGAATACAGAAGAGGAAGAAAACTCCCGGAAAGAGTCTGAAGAAGGGGTCAAAGATGAGACACTTCAGGATCCTCAAATTGACATGAGCGATATGGATGATCTGTTACAATCAGCATTAGAGGCACAGCAAAGAGACATTCCGGAGACACAACAATCGCAAAATACACAAAACAGTGAGACGATTCATCCGGAAGAGACCTCTTCCATGTCTGAAGATGAAATAGACAGATTGCTGCAGCAGAGTAGGGAGCAGGCAGGCAGCACAGAACAACAGAAGGAACCGGATACGAACGAGAATGACGATTTGATCAAAATGCTGGAAAACGTAGATGATGAAAGTCTTTCCAATGTGTTGGATCAGATGGCACCGAATACGGAAAACGCAGAAGAGCCGGAAAAGGAGGAGAAACGCGGCAAGCGGAAGAGCTTCTTTGATCGGTTTAAGAAAAAAAAGGCGAAGAATAGTAAGAATTCTGCAGCGGATGAAACGGAATATGAATCATTGCCAGAGGATATGACTGAGCCGGATAGTGGAGAACCGCAGACTACTGCAGATACCCAGAAAATGAAAGATGATGATCGGGAGGCATTATTGCCGGGTGCTTTTCCGCAGACGGAAGATGGGGAGCACACAGAACAGGATAACGACGGAACCGATGTCATGGATATTCTGAAAGCAGCCGGTGCGGATATTGTAGATGATGCTTCACAGAAAGAAGAGAAAAAAGGGTTTTTCTCCAAATTGTTAGATCTTTTTACCGAAGAAGACGAAGAGGACGAGGAAGAGAATCAGTTGCAATTATCGGAAGAAAACAAGCAGATTCTTGACGAAATGGGTAAAGATCAGAAAAAGAAAGGCAAAAAAGAGAAAAAACCTAAAAAAGAAAAAGCCGCGAAAGAGAAGAAACCGAAGAAAGAGAAAAAAAGAAAAGAGAAAAAAGAGAAGATCCCCGAAGTACCCGAGAAAAAACTTTCGCTCAAAAAGGTGATTCCGATTGTCGTTGTATGTATTTCACTGGGAGCGGTGATATTGCTTTTAAGCAGCTTTTTGACGGAGTATATGACAAGACGCAGCGGCAGAAAAGCATATTATGCAGGCGACTATCAGACCTGTTACCAGAACTTTTTCGGAAAAGAACTTGATGAGACGGAACAGGTAATGTACAGTAAATCGGAAAGTATTTTGACGATCCGCATGTGGCTGAGAGAGTATGAAGTATTTGTAAATGAAGGATCAGAACTGGAAGCGTTGGATTCTCTGCTGCAGGCAGTGCATGATTACCCGTCATTGCTGAATTATGCTACGGAGTATAATGCGCAGGATGAGGTTACGGTAGCTTTCCAGGAGATTTTAAATGTTTTGTCACAGAAATATGGGCTGAGCCAGGAGGAAGCACAGGAAATTGCAGATATCTCCAATAATGTGGAATATACGCAGAGAGTGATGACAGTTCTGCAGAAGCTTGGTCTGGAATCCTGGGATATGCCTCAGATCGTAGAGGATGCAACACCTTCAAATGATGGAGAGGAAGCCGCAGAACTGCCGGATCCTCTTCCGGAGGAAAAGGAGATACAACGATGATCGCAATTATCGACTACGATGCCGGCAATATCAAGAGCGTGGAGAAAGCTTTGGCATATTTGGGCGAAGAGGTAAGAATCACAAGAGACAGAGAAGAGATTCTGGCCTCGGACGGTGTGATCCTGCCGGGAGTCGGGGCATTTGGTGATGCTATGGAAAAGTTACATACTTACGGACTGGGAGATGTTATCCGGGAAGTGGTCCGGAGACAAATTCCTTTTTTGGGAATCTGTCTGGGACTGCAGCTGATGTTTGAAAGCAGTGAGGAGACACCGGGAGTAGAAGGACTGCATTTACTGGACGGTACGATTCGCAGAATTCCGGCGGCACCCGGCTTAAAGATTCCTCATATTGGCTGGAATGATCTTACTTTTCCAAATAAGGGCAGACTTTTCCGGAGCATTGAAGAACATTCGTATGTGTATTTTGTACACTCATTTTATCTGGAGGCCGCTGATTCCTCTATCGTTACGGCGACGACGGAATATGGAGCACGGATTCATGCATCTGTGGAGAAGGATAATATTTTTGCCTGTCAGTTCCATCCGGAGAAAAGCTCTCGGATCGGTCTTAAAATTTTACAGAATTTTGTAGATATTACGAAAGAATATCGGGACCAACATACGCAGGGAGGACAATAATATGCATACAAAGAGAGTAATTCCCTGTCTGGATGTCAAAGACGGCAGAGTAGTAAAAGGCGTTAATTTTGTGAATTTCCGGGATGCCGGCGATCCGTCCGAAGTGGCTGCGGCATATGATGCGGCCGGTGCGGATGAAGTCGTATTTTTGGATATTACGGCATCGGCTGACAGCAGAGCGACACAGCTGGAATGGGTTCGTAAGGTGGCAAGTAAGGTGTTTATTCCTTTTACGGTCGGCGGTGGCATTCGTACGGTAGATGATTTTAAAGCAATCCTCAGAGAAGGCGCTGACAAGATTTCTGTGAATTCCGCAGCTATCATGAATCCGAGACTGATCAGTGATGCAGCAGAGAAATTTGGCAGTCAGTGTGTGGTTGTGGCAATCGATGCGAAAAAAAGAGCAGACGGCAGCGGTTGGAATATTTATAAAAACGGCGGTCGGGTGGATATGGGCATGGATGCCGTGGAATGGGCGAGAACCGCAGAGAAGATGGGGGCGGGAGAAATATTGCTTACCAGTATGGACGGAGACGGCACCAAGGAGGGTTATGACCTGGCACTTACCAGAGCTGTGGCAGAGAGCGTGAGTATTCCGGTAATTGCCTCCGGTGGTGCTGGACAGCTGTCTCATTTCTATGATGCCCTGACCGAAGGAAAAGCGGAGGCAGTTCTTGCAGCATCTTTGTTCCACTATAAGGAACTTGAGATTCGACAGGTGAAGGAATATCTGCGTGAAAGAGGAATCAGTGTCCGTCTCTAGGGACGACAGGGAGGATTTGACGATGGCAATGATTACAAACGACTGGCTGACAGCGTTGGGAGGAGAATTTCATAAGCCATATTACAGACAGCTTTTTGAATTCGTTAAGGACGAATATAATACGACAGTGGTATTTCCACCGGCGGATGATATTTTCAATGCTTTTCATCTGACACCGTTAAGCAAGGTGAAGGTAGTGATTCTTGGGCAGGACCCTTATCATAACGTGGGACAGGCGCACGGACTTTGTTTTTCCGTGAAACCGGATGTCGATATTCCCCCTTCCCTGGTCAATATTTACCAGGAACTCCATGATGATCTTGGATGTTATATTCCTAATAACGGTTATCTGGTAAAATGGGCTGAACAGGGAGTACTGATGCTGAATACGGTACTTACCGTCAGAGCGCATATGGCCAATTCTCATCATGGGAAAGGCTGGGAAGAGTTCACCGATGCTGCCATCCGGGCTTTGAATGCACAGGACCGGCCAATCGTATTTATTCTGTGGGGGAGACCGGCACAGATGAAAAAAAGCATGCTGAATAACCCTAATCATTTAATTTTGGAAGCACCACATCCCAGTCCGTTATCTGCGTACCGTGGATTCTTTGGCAGCAGACCTTTCAGCAAGACGAATAAGTTCCTGAAAGAACATGGCGTAGACCCCATCGACTGGCAGATCGAAAACGTGTAAATTGAAAGTTACGAAAGCATAGCCGAGCATAGGAAAAATAAGAACCGTGATTGGGAGCTTGCTCACAAATCACGGTTTTTATTTTTGGCGTCATGCGGCGAACGCCCTCTTGTACCCTTCTTCTGCCGCAGCGTGGGCACAGATGACAGGAGCAAGCTTCTCTGTGCCCTTCTTCCGCCGCAGCGTGGGCACAGGTGACAGGGGCAAGCTTCTCTGTACCCTTCTTCCGCCGCAGCGTGGGCACAGGGGACAGGATCAAGCTTCTCTGTACCCTTTTCCCGCCTCAATGTGAATAGTTTATGGGTATGCGAAGCTTGTTTTGCTTCTGATACCCACGCTGTGGATAGTTGGAGGGTATGCGAAGCTTATTCTATTGCAGATACCCAAATCGTGAAAACCGAAGGTATAACACGGAAGCTTTATATTCCATAACGCAGAACTCCCGGAGTATGCAGTGCCATGTCGAAGATGTTTGTCGGAGGATGTTGATATTTTCTAGAAAAGTGCTGAAAGACAGGGGGAAAGCGGACACGATGTCCGCGTCAGCCGATTGTCGACATGGATGTCGACTGTAGGCGGCCCCGTCATGACGAGAACTACTCATCACTTTTCGTAGAAAATTCACATCCGGAGACCTTACATCGAGACATGTGTATCGCATGCTCCGGGAGTTCGTGGATTTTGCCAATGTATTCAACTAACTCTCAAGTTACACTAACTCAATTTGCTGCCATAGCAAGATTATGTTATATTAGGTTTATCTTAGAGAAATGAGTGAGAGTAATGGCTGGAATTGAAAAAGTGATTTTTATGAATATGTGTATGGTCTATGATAAAGAAGGTAATGTGGTGGCACTGGACAAGGTTGGGAAGAATTATTCGGGAACGACGTTTCCCGGCGGGCATGTGGAGCCTGGGGAGACCTTTAGGGAGTCGGTAATCCGGGAAATCTATGAGGAGACCGGACTGACGATTCAAAATCCAAGACTGACCGGCATTTATCACTGGATGACAGGGGATATAAGGAATGTGGGCTTTTTATATAAAACGTCGGAATATGAAGGAAAATTGATCTCATCCGAGGAGGGAAAGGTCTACTGGATCTCCGGAGAAGAGTTTTTGAAGAAGCCGCTGGCACCCGGTATGGAGCAGGTGTGGCAGATGATGCATGATGAAGATGCACAGGAATGTTTGCAAACACTGACGGAAGAAGGCATTGTATCAAAGATTCAGTAGGATATTTCGGAGGCAGGAGGGAAAATAAAATGATCAACAAATTACATATGGCAATGATCGGACTTTACCATGGAGATGCAAAGCGCATTCAGCATTTTTGCAAGGTACACAGCTATGCAAAACTGATTGCGGAAATGGAGAATGTGGATGCCAAGACCTTATTTATTTTGGAGACAGCAGCACTGACTCACGATATCGGCATCCATCTGTGTGAAGAAAAATACGGAAACTGTAACGGAAAATTACAGGAAAAAGAAGGCCCGGCCATTGCCGCAAAGCTGCTGGCAGAGCTTGGTTTTTCCGGAGAAGTTTCCGAGCGGGTACAGTATCTGATCGCCCATCATCATACCTACAATAATATAGACGGCATTGATTATCAGATTCTGGTGGAAGCGGATTTTCTTGTAAACATGTGTGAGGACGAACTGTCTGAAGAAGCCTTGCAGAACACCTATCAGAATATTTTTCGGACGGAAGCCGGGAAAAAGATCTGCAGAGAGATGTATGATATAGCGTGACTATTTGGCGAAGGTTATTTTGAAAGTGTATGAGAAAGTACCCGGAGCTGAGGTTTTCTTGGATGGAAAACTAAGTTTGACCAGACGAAAGAAAACAGAAATATGCAATATACGAGGAGAATATCATATAAACAGGGACTGGTCACAAAAGAATAAGGAAATACAGACTTTGTTCGGAAGAGAATCCACTTACAGGGAGGAGATCCCACATGAGAAATAGAAAAGAAGAAATATTAACGGTAGCTCTGCATCTGTTTGCCAGAGATGGCTATGAAGCTGTCTCAGTCAGTCAGATCGCCGGAGAGCTTGACATGACGAAAGGAGCATTATACCGCCATTACAAGAGTAAAAGAGATATTTTTGACTGCATTGTAGAGCGCATGGAGCAGGGAGACAGCGAGCAGGCTGCAGAGTATGACATGCCGGAAGATGATAAAGAGAGTATGCCGGATCAGTACAAGACAGTGTCTTTGGAGGAATTTGTCGAATATAGCAAGTCTATGTTTGCATACTGGACGGAGGATGATTTCGCAGCATCGTTTCGGAAGATGCTGACAATAGAGCAGTTTCGGAGTGAAGAGATGCAGGGATTATATCAGCAATATCTTTCGTCCGGACCCGCCGCATATGTGAAAGATTTATTTGAGAGCATGGGAATTGCGCATGCCGAAGAGAACGCAGTCCGATTTTATGCAACGATGTATTTTTATTACAGCGTATATGATGGCGCAGACGATAAGGAAAAAGTAAAAAATGAATTTGCATCGGCGATCGGCAGCATGGCACAGGAATGGATAAAGCAACCAAAGTTAACACAGATCCGAAAAAGCTGACAAGTTTGTATGGTGTAAATCTAATCCGACAGAACCTATAATGAAGATGTCAGAAAGGAAGTGGTGATCATGTTGTCAGAGAATCTTGTGATGCTACGTAATTTAAAGGGACTCACACAGGAACAAGTGGCAGAAGTAGTAGAAATTTCAAGACAGTCTTATGCTAAATGGGAGCAGGGGTTATCGGTTCCTGATTCCGGTATGCTTATTTCATTGGCAGATGCACTGGACACCTCTGTAAGCATCTTACTTGGTGAAACCGTATAAGAACCCGGTTTGAGTGAGTCAGAAGAAGTTCCGCGCGAAGAAAGACAATCCGTTATTTACTTGTTACGTTATGTGTAATTATAGTAATCGTTTTTATTGCTTTTGCAATGATACAGAGTGCTTATTTGGACTGGGATTTCAATAATCCGGAATTGGCAGTTGCAGGGACATTGCTGCATGGTTTTGAATACTTTTTCGTAAGACTCGCACCATTTGTCTTTATTGCATCTGTAACCGGGATTGTGTTGACATATAAAAAGCCCTGAAAATCTGCAGTTGCCACGGTAGGTTGCGTAATTGCTTACAGTTATGTATAGAGTTCTACCCATGGATTTAAAAAATTTTGAATATTGAATAAAATCACCCCCAAAATATTGCAGACAGTGCATTATTTCCGGGGTGATTTATGATTCTGGTATTATTTAGTTGCTAAAAATTCATCAAACTGTTTCTGCTTCTCGGTAATAATATCATCAATTCCGGCATCTTTTAAAGCCTTAATAAATTGCGGAAGAGTAGATTCAACATCTACAGTACCATTTCCCAAGGCATCTTCATACTGATTAATAACATTGGACACAGCTGTCATCTGCGTTTTGACAGAAGAAGAATCAAAATTGAAGCCGAGTGCATTGGAAGCAATGGCATTTTCTTCAAAAGCAACTTTTTCCTGCCAGAGATTAGGGTCATTACCCTCCCACACATAGCTTAAGAGCTCATTTGCATTCATAAACTGAGTTCCAATGTTATACGTAGAAGTTTCAGCAGTGACACCATCAGGATAGCGAATTGTACCATCTTCATTTTTTACATAATGAACACCCTCAATACCCCAATCAATGAGATTAATAACTTCTGCATTTGTATACAGCAGATTAAGAAATTTCATTGCTGCTGTTGTGTCGCTGCATGTGATAGGAATACACATGGTGGAAACTGAAACAGATGTGGAGCTTACCAAAGGATCTGAAATCGGAATAACCTTTACACGTTTTCCATTTGTTGAGGACATCTGTTCCATCTCAATGCCCGGAGTGTAGTTGGTGATTCCACAGAAAGCCTTGTCTGCTGCAATTAAAGATAACAGTGTTTCGGAAGTTGAAGCCTGGTCTTTCATGATATAACCTTTTTCATACCAGTCACGTACTTTGAGAGCAAGCTGTTTATAAGTCTCAGTTTCATAGAGTGATTCAATGGTGGTTCCGTTTTCAGGATCCATCAGAACGCCAATAGAATCGGAAAGCATATCACAGGTCAGCATCTGATTCACTAATGAGGCAGAAGTGGACTTTGCAGCAATGGCATAGATATCAGGATCTTTTTCATGAACCTCTGCCAGAATCGCATCTAAATCATCAAGAGATGTGACGTTACTCATGTCGATGCCAAGCTCCTCTGCAAGGTCGACAGAATAACTGAGACCGGAACTATAGGCGAAGCCGCACAGAATGGGAATACCATAAATTTCTCCTCCCAAACGGCATCCATTTAAGTAGTCCTGCCCCACTTCTTCCGCTAATCCTTGTCCATATTCGGTGATGAGATCATCAAGGGGCATGAGTTGACCCTTGGAGTATAAAACTGACAGGGAAGGAAAGGCAGCAGCTACATCCAGTTGCTCACCACCTGAAATCATCAGGTTTAATTGATCTCCATACTGGAAGAGACTGATAGGAACAAATTCTACTTCTACGTTAATTTCGTCAATAGAAATTTTGTTTACTGCATCCTGAACCATTTGGAGATCTGCTGGTTCTTCCCCAATATACAGAAATGCCATTCTGATATGAGAAGGATTGGCTGATTCTTCAGATGGGGCATCCTCTGATTGTGGAGAAGTTGTGTCGGGTGTGCTGGAACTGCATCCAATCAGTGTGGAGAAAGTGATGGCAAGAATACAGCATACACTTATGACATTTTTCATCATTTTTTTCATGGTTTTTACCCTCCTTTTTGAAAACGTAACTTCGCTTTCCATGGGTTAAGTATAACAAATGCCAGTAGCTATCTCTGTCAATAATGCTACTTTTAACTGACACAAAACAGACATTTGTAGCTCGGTTTGAAAAAACATACTATTCTGTGTGATTATGGCTGAGCTTATATTCTTCCGGAGTTAATCCATAGGCCCGTTTAAAAATTTTAGGAAAATAGGAAAAATTCGTATAACCAACATTTTGGGCAATTACACTGATTTTCATATTAGTATGCTCAATTAAATATCTAGCACGTTCCAATCTTCTGTACATAATATATTCGGTAATGGATTTCCCGGTTTCCTTTTTTAAAAGACGGTTCATATAATCCGGATTTAGATAAACCAGCTCTGCAAGATCGGCACGAGTAATATCTTCTGACAGATGAAGTTCTATATAATCTTTAATTTTTGATATGGCACTATCCGAGTTGTTGACAGATTCGATGTAATCAGTGGCTATATGCATGATTTTTTCTGTCCACTGCTCCAGCTCTTCAAGTGATTTTGGTGTTTCAGACAGAAGAGAATGTGCTTCTTTTGTATGAAAAAGGGAATGTGCCTGTATACCATTATCATTACAGTATACAAAAATCAGCTGGATGTAGTCCTGACTAAATTGGCGAAAGGTATCACCACTAAGGGTTCCATTTTCAGCCATTTCCCTAAGATGAGACTGAGCTTTGTGTATAACAGAAGGATACTCATTACTTGAGAGCATAGTCTTTAAAAGATTCATATCCAGCGGCACATAATCAGGGTTGGAAGACCGGATTACCTGTGCAGAAAAAACATGGTTTTTGAAAGCAATGTTGTTTGCAACCCGACTTTTCAGCTCTGCTACGCATGTGCGGATATCGGTGAGAAAAATTGGGTTTGCAAGATAACAACAGATATCAATGCCTAATCTGATGTTGCAGAATTCAATAAGCGACAAACACTTTTGCTCTAAATACTCTGGGGTGTTGGAACAGAGTACGAGTGCTACAATATGATTTTCCGCAGTCAAAAAAGTGAAGGCTCTTTCTAAATTTTCACAAATTAATTCAGAAGTCAGATTTCTGAGGGCAAAGAGAATTGTAGGAAAATCTTCAGTTGAAATACGATGTTCCCAGTCCTGAAGTTCGACAAGAACAGGAAGAAAAGACTTCCCATCAGGAGGAAGCGGAATATTATGGGATTGGGCATATGATCGGATATTATATTCATCATTTGCGATGTTTCCGTTCAGAATATCGCACCAGAATTTGTCGCTGATTAGGCTAATCTGTCTGTAATATTGGACACCCATGTCCTGTAAATGATGCATATGCTTTGTTTTATCAAGATATCCTATGGTTCGGGCAAGCTCGGTTGTAAGAGCTTGGGGAGTTACCGGTTTCAGGAGATAAGTAAAACTTCCAAGCTCTAAAGCTCTTTTTGCATAATCGAATTTTGCATGGCAAGTAAGAAAAAGAGTTGCTGTGTTCGGATAATTTTTTTTTACCCAGTCTGCCAATACAAATCCGTTTTCGCCGGGCATTTCTATATCGCATATCAGAATATCCACAGTATTGTCTTTAAAAATAGCTTTGGCTTCTAAAACACAGGAGGCAGTATAAATCTGATCAATTTTTAAACGTGTCTGATCCACACAGTTGAGTACTCCGTCCAATGCAATAGGTTCATCATCAACGATTAGAAGCTTGTACATGCTGACTCCATTCTGCCACTACCGGAAGGTGGCAATTGTATTTTTGTTAATCTTTACCTGTATAAAGGACATTAAAAAATAGAATTTTCGGGTGTTATCTGTAACGGAAGGGATATAGTGACGATTCCCCCACCGCTTGGAGCATTTTTGAAGGATATGGAAGCAGCATCACCATAAATAATAGAAAGCCGTTGCTGAACATTCCAGATTCCTACATGACCTTCAGAAGAACATCGTTCTTTGTGTAGAAGCTTTTGTAGTATATCCTCTTTAAAACCGGGACCACTATCTCTGATCTCTACTGTAAAGGATTCTCCCGGATATAGGATACTATCCTCGACAAGAATATCCAAATGAATGGGTGATAGCGGCATCAGGGCATGTTTTATCACATTTTCCACAAAAATCTGGACAGTCATAGGTGGCAAATAGGCATCAAGCAATTTGCCATTAATAATGAAGCTGGAACTGAATTTCCCTGAAAAACGCATTTCCTGGATGTGAAGATAGTTCTGAACATGGGACAATTCCTCTCGGATGGTGACTAATGGACGGTCACTTTGAGTGATATAGCGATAATATTCCACCAGACAAAGAGACATGTCCTGAATTAAATTTGTGTTTTTATTCTTGGCCAAATTATAAATGATGTTCAAGGAGTTCATAAGAAAATGTGGATTAGTTTGCATTTGTAGCTTCTCTAATTCAATTCTTTGTTTTTCAACCTGACGTTCATAGATATCAATCTTCAAAGATTCAATTTCTCCGCTCATAGCATTGAATGTTTGGTTCATCAGTCTATATTCACTAATCCCAGAACATTCTTCCACACGAAAAGAAAAATTGCCCTTCCCTAATTTTTCCATGGCATTAGTAAGTCTGTTAACCGGAAAAATAATCCAACGCTGTAAGAGAATATACCAAATTGGAAACAGGCATACAGACACAATGATGAGAAGCAGATCAAGATACGTAATGGCTTTAAATTCCCGCAGAACAGATGAAACAGGAATTAGTGCAGCCAGAGAAAAATCTCCATTTTGAGAGTCCGCACTGACCACATAATAAGGGGTTCCATTAATGAGGTAATACCGGTTATATCCTTTAGAAAAATTGGGAATACAGTCGTCTATCGGGCTAAGAGCAGTTCCTGTTTCATCTGCCCATATCAGAATACCTTCGTCAGAAAAGCTGATATTCTTTAGTAAAGTATCTGTTTTGCACCATGCTCCATAGAGGAGAGATTCATTGTAAAATGTGTGCGTAAGATAAAGACCACCCGGAAAAGATTGAAGCTTCCATTTCCCTCCGGTGTTCTGGTTATAGCAGAGATTTTCCAGAATGGGCATAGAGGAGGCTGTACTGGAAATATACAGATTTTCTTCAGAAGAATAAAGAAATACGCCTTCTATTGGTGCATAGGACACAATATCAGTGGAAAGTGTATTATGCAGGGACAAGGAAGCTAATTTGCGAGTATCTTCGTCAGCGCCATATTGCAGAAAAACAATATCATCATTATTGCTGCTGAGTTTGGCCAGATATCTATCTACATTATTCATATCATAGTCCAGCTGATTCAGATAATAAGACAATTCATTGCGGTATTGCTGGGCGGTCTTGCTTTCTATAACTCTTATTGCACACAAAACATTTAATAAAACAACGATAATTAGCGGAAGCATGGTACAGATAAGCATGAGAATCAGTCGATATCGCAGGGAATTGTGTGCTGGTGAGATTGTTGTTTTGTTATTCTTCACTCTTATTTTCCTTCTATTCATTTTGGCATTTTTCTTCTATTTATAAAACTAATTATATCATGGTTTAAAGGGAAAATATAATACTCTAATGCCATTTTTACAACACAAATCAGACTCGCTCTGAGAATGTCGGATTCAAGTTACAAAAAAAGCGGAATTGTTGCAGAAAACAACTCAGTTTCGTTGTTAAAATGCAATCATCAAGATGAAGGAGGTACAAGTTTGTATGAGTTATACAATGATGCTAACGACAACGGTTGAAGGCGCAAACACTAAAAAGAGAATGCGAAGGCGAAATATGAGGCAATTTATTCCCTTGTATTTTATGATGGTGCCGGGATTAGTATATCTTTTGATTAATAATTATCTCCCCCTGTTTGGTCTGACAATTGCTTTTAAGGATGTAAATTATACAAAAGGAATTCTTGGAAGTGACTGGGTGGGATTAAAAAATTTTCGCTTTCTCTTTCAGACAAAAGATGCCTGGATTATTACGAGAAATACAATATTATACAATGTAGTATTTATTGTGGTGAATACTGTTTTGGCAATCATAATTGCTATTTTGTTGGAGCAGATTACCCAAAAAATTTTTTCCAAAATATTTCAAACAGTGCTGATTTTGCCTTCACTGGTGTCTATGATTATTATTTCTTATCTGGCGTATGCTTTTTTAAGCTCGGATAATGGGTTTGTCAATTCAGTTATTTTGCCGGGGTTGGGCTTGGAACAGGTTAGCTGGTACAGTACACCAAATGCATGGCCGTTCATTTTGGTGTTTATTAATGCTTGGAAGGGTGTTGGGCAAATGAGCATTATCTATTTTGCTGCTGTGATAGGTATTAACAGAGAATATCACGAAGCGGCAATGTTAGATGGAGCATCTTTTATACAGAGGGTGTTTCATATCACACTTCCCCAGATGCGGCCGGTGATAATCACGATGGTATTGCTTGCAATCGGAAAAATCTTTTATTCAGACTTTGGATTGTTCTACCAGGTGACAATGAATTCGGGAATGTTATATTCAACTACAAGTACCATTGATACCTATGTTTACAGGGGGCTGATTCAGCTTGGAGATATCGGTATGTCTTCGGCAGCAGGTTTTTATCAGTCCATAGTTGGTTTTATTCTTGTGCTTGGTTCCAATCTGATTGTTCGACACTTTGATCCGGAAAATGCATTGTTTTAGGGAAAGGAGGAATAAAAAATGAAAAAAAATGATCAAAAGGCAAGAATAGTATCATATATTGTATTCACCTTTACTACAATCATTTGTGTTTTCCCTTTTTTGCTTTTGCTGAGTGCATCTCTTTCAGATGATAATGCGGTTGTACAATATGGTTACCGAATTATTCCTAAGGTATTCAGTTTAGATGCCTATCAATATATTCTGTCAAGTCGGGAATATATTTTCCATGCATATGGCATTACTATTTTAGTTACGGCGGTGGGTACCGCAGCAAGTTTAATAATGACAAGCATGCTTTCTTATCCATTGTCAAATCCTTATCTTCCGGGAAGAAAGATATTTTTGTTTATTGTACTTTTTACTATGCTGTTTAATGGAGGACTGGTGCCATCCTATTTGGTCTATACCCAATTATTACATATCAAGAATACGCTTTGGGCACTGTTAATTCCGTCACTGCTTCTAAATGGTTTTAATGTAATGATTATGCGGACATTTTTTCAGAACAGTATCCCCAGATCTTTGATAGAATCCGCAAAAATAGATGGCGCGACAGAGTGGAAAATTTATTGGATGCTTATTTTACCTTTATCAAAGCCGGTTATGGCTACGATAGGACTGATGACAGGACTTGCTTACTGGAATATCGTACTTCCTCTTGGAAAACCGATTCTTGTAACAATGGGAACTTTTGCAGGCCTTGCTTACTGGAATGACTGGGCGAATGGCCTCTATTATATTACAGAATCAAATAAGATGAGTCTTCAGAACGTACTTAACAGTATGCTTCAGAATAGCCAGTTTTTATCGCAACATGCGAATTTGGCAGTTAAAAATGTACATCTGCCGACAACAACGATTCGGATGGCAATTGCGGTCATTGGAATAGTTCCGGTAATGATTATATATCCATTCCTTCAAAAATATTTTGCAAAAGGGCTTACTGTCGGTGCAGTTAAGGGATAAGGAGGAAATCTATGTGTGCGAAACAAAAGAATTCAACAGGAGCAATTTTAATTATGCTCCTTTCGGTTATAATCGGGATGTTTATGATTGTAATGGACAATACAGCTGTCAACATCGCCATTCCAACATTGGTGACGGAGATGAACACCACGAATGTAATGATTCAATGGGTGGTATCTGCATATACGCTTGCGCAGGTCGCAGTAATACCACTTTCGGGTTGGATGACGGATCGTTTTGGCTATAAAAAAGTTTTTCTTGCATGTTTACTATGTTTTGTGCTGGGATCCTGCCTGTGTGCAGTCAGCATTTCTCCAGGGATGTTGATTTGCTGTAGGATCTTGCAAGGTCTAGGCGGTGGGATGATTATGCCAATTGCTTTTTCCTTGTCTTTTAAAATCAGTCCTGCGGATAAGGTGGGGGTTGTGACAGGAATGGTAGCTATTCCGACAATGGTAGCTCCGTCTCTGGGACCTGTGCTGGCAGGGTGGCTTTTGACAGTAGCAACATGGCGGTGGATTTTCCTGATCAATATTCCGTTAGGTATATTAGCTATTATCCTTGGACTTAAATTTTTGCCTTCAACAGAGTGTACACAGGAGGGAAAGAAAATAGATAAGGCAGGAATGTTGCTGATTCCATCTGCATTCACACTTCTATGTTACGGTATTAGTTTAGCCAGTGAGGGATGGACAAAACCGGCAGTATTGATTTGTCTTGGAACAGGTTTAGTGTTGCTCTTTATATTTATCTATGTGGAATTACATACGGAAGAACCCTTATGGGAGCTTCGCGTTTTTAAAGTCTCTAATTTTACTTGTAGTATTATGACTCAATGGATTAATATGTTTCTTTATTTTGGGCTACTGTATCTTGTACCATTGTTTTTACAGCAGGTAGCAGGTTTTACCTCTATGCAAAGTGCTTTGCTAATGCTGCCCCAGTCAGTTTTCAACTTGGTTTTTGCACCCATTGTAGGTCACTGGTTTGATCGTGTAGGATTAAAACCTCTTGTTACCACGGGATTATTTGGAAGTATTATTGCAATGTTATTATTGGCTCAGGGAACTCGGGCAGCACTTATTCCATGTTTTGTGGCAAGTATGATTATTATGGGTATTGGAGTTTTGAAGCAGGCGCTATTGCTAAAATACTAAATCTGGATGATAGTAGTTTAAAGGATGTAGCATATTATCCCTATGACTTAGTTCACTATAAAAAATAAAATTTATTATGGTTGTATGGGATACCCTTTGTT